>Ga0209193_1000135_pt1 | contig 52436 bp, 44 predicted proteins | sample COGITO_mtgs_1003_FD_185515 | JGI IMG/M metagenome (GOLD analysis project Ga0209193, IMG submission 185515) | Pelagic marine microbial communities from North Sea - COGITO_mtgs_100330 (SPAdes) (version 2) | ecosystem: Environmental > Aquatic > Marine > Epipelagic ...
GGTGCAGCAGATCGATTAGGGGGTAAACCAATAGACCAAAAAAAACCGCCCGAGGGCGGTTTGATGGATTGTGGGTATTAGACGCGATTATTAATCGTAGATATCGTCATAGGTATCTGTGAGATCCGTATTATATGCCGTGGGAATGCCGCCGCTGAAGTCCTCGGTATAGACATCGTTCATGCTTATATCACCGTTGCTGTCTAGGCTATTGAGAATAAAGTTATCAAAACCAACGGGTTCCTGAACCCGCAGCAAGATTCGATTGTCGGTGCCACTACGAGTCGCCAAATCGGTTACGGTTAAATTGCCGACTGCCTCATAGGCGGTATCATTTTCACCCAGGACTTTGGTGTCCACCATCAGATCGTTGCCAAACACACGAATACGATAGGTTTTCCAGCTGCCGTTAAAAACACTGCGTGTTTCGCCATCGATCCAGTGCCAATTGTTGTCTGTATCCTCGTAGTCCACCCATGACCAGCTACCTAGGCCCATTCTGAAGTCCGTCCGTTGATTTGGCAGGCCACTGGCCACGTCAAATAGGTACAGTTCAACACCCTGCCAGTTGAAGTTCTTAGCATCAAAGGTCAGTTCAAAGTGATCCGGTGCCGAGGCGCCAACCAAATCATAGGTTGACCACTTACGGGTACCATCGCTCCGGCCGGCATAGAGCAGGGTCTCGTTAGTATCGACATACCAACCTGAGCTCGGGCGGGTGGTCACTGTTTGGCTCGCATCAGAGACGAGAGCGTTGCCGAAGACATCATTGGTGGTAGCGGCCACGGTTAGAGTGTAGGCGGTGTTGGCCGCCAGTGGCGCGGTGCCAGTACTGTCAGAGAGCCCTGTGACGTCTAGGTCGGGAATCAGATGCAGCGTCTTATTGACCCAGATTTTCATCATATCGATGGGGTTCGAAGCCCCATCTACTAGGCTCAGGTTTTCCTCAACCGAAGCAGTATTCATGCTGGTACTGAAGTCGATGCTCATGGAATAGAGGTTGTCCATGGACTGGAAAAACGTCAGGTTAGGCTCGTCTCCCGGGTCAATCTCAGTGCTGACCGCACGCAATACTTCGATATCTTGAATGGCCGATGCTGCACCAGAGGCCGAGGCGGACTCGGTTACAGTCAAGTAGACAGAGCTGTCGGTTTCCGGTGTGAACCGCGCTGTTTCGATAACACCGGTAACCACACTGTTGTTATCCTTCTTAAGCCCAGAGAAATGCAGCTCATCGCCGGCTAAACGCCAGTTGTATATTTCATAACGACCCACGCCATCAACAGGTGTGAGCAGTTGTGTCTGGAGGCGAGTAGTGAGGTCAACCATAATAATAACGTTGGCGGTTCCTAAGAAGGGTACGTCGACCGAGTCGCTGTAATAGAGCGTATCACCGGATACCTGGAAGGGCGTATTTTGCATCCAATCCCACCAGCTGACGCCGTCAGCCAAGACCAGCTCGAGCTTCGGCACGCCATCAAAGGGTAAGATTTGATAGACGGTCAGGGTGGTCTCCCAACCCGAGTGCACGCCATTCGCATCGATGGTATCACGACCGCCTTCAAACACACCGTAGATACGGCCGTTGTCGCCGACTAACAAACGGCGCGGTTTCGGGTTACCCCAGCCACTGCCGCCGCTATCGCCGCCAAAGAGCGAGGTATCTAAGCTGGCTTTCTCAACACCGCCTGCAGCACGTGGCCGAGCAAAGCGTAAGCCGTTTGCCGCACTGCCAGAGCCTTCAGCGCCAAAGATAACTGTATTGCTGTCGTCAACAGTAAAGAAATCCAGGCCCCAACCGGAGCTGAGATCTATCACACTATCGCCTTGTAACATCTTCAGTTCGGCCGACCAGGTTGATTCATTGCGGGATTGGTAAACCAATTCACCGGATTTCAGCACCGAGAAAAACTCGATATATTCGTTATCTTGGGTGATGGCGGTGGCTGTGTCTTCACCGACCAAACGACGGAAAATTCTAGGCTGCCAATCGGTCGTATCGAGCCATTTGTTAGTTCGAATTTCACAGATCTCTTGGTCGTTTTGATCATCAAAAAAACAATCGGTCCAGCTGTCTTCTTGCACCGAAAAGGTGGTGCCGGCAAAGTACAGATTGCCGTCACCATCGAATTGGATCGGCTTTTGATTGCCGCTGACTGCTTGCCTGTACTCGTCATTCATGTTCTGCACGAAGATACCCTCGGCGACACAGCTGTGCTCGTTGGTGGCAACGGTTACCTCCATTAGGGCGCATTTTGTTTCCGCGATTACCCGGGAAAAATCAATCCGGCGACCGTCGGCGTCAACGGCCTGTTCATCGTCGAACCAGCCTGGGTCAAGTGCCAGATAAATTTTATTGCCACTCGGGCTGCCCACTGAGTACATTACCTTGGTCGGAAAGTTGGTCTCCATAGCCGGCGTAAGGTCTCCTTGGTCGTCGAGTGCTAATAGGTTTGAGCCCACTACCTCGGATGCGTCACTCGAATCGCGTGACAGCACAGCCCGTTCGGAAATGCCCATGCGTGTCCTAGAGCCGCCAATAATGCGGTATTCGAACAGGCCTGTTTCGAGCGAACGAGTCCCCTCGGTAATATCCGCATTGGCGACCAAGGCGACAGCCGAGTCCATAGCAAAGTTCATGACTACGTCTACGTTGCCATCGCGGGTGATGGTCGTAAAGTCGTTGTTATCGGTGCTACTACTAGTGCCGTCATCTACGGGCACTTCACAGCCACTGAGAACCAGAGCTGTTGCGGCGATACAGAAGCCGAGTGCAGAATTTTTAATCATAGTGTTGATCCTGAAATGAATTGGTATTAAATCCCAGTCTGCATATAGGCGGAAAGGGATCCCAACTGTTATTAGCGTGCATTTGTTGCTGAGGTTAGCATAGCATCTGCCTCTAGGTCGCGCTCCAACTCGTCTTATTGACATATGTGGCAATTTCTCGTCTGAGGAACCCAAAAAAACAATAAGCTAAGCAATAGTAATGCTGCGTAGTAGCTACATTGACACTTATGTGTTTTTTGTGCGGTTATATTTTGACGCTAAGGCTCATTGTGTAATTTTTATCGTGCTTATTAGGAAGTTGATTCGCTTTTTTAAGGATGATCTCAAATATAAAAGCAGCGGGTCGGTATCGGATAATGCCGTATCGCACCAATTAGAGTCGTTATTAGTGGCCAAAGAGTCCTATAATGGCCGGTCATAACCTTATCAGCAGGAAGTCGCCCGTGGCAAAAACCCTAAGCCGAAATCTATTGGTGCGTATGCGTATCCAGCTCTCCATACTTATAGTGACGGTATTGGCTGTGCTGGTGATGGACAGCCAAGGCTGGGTGCTCCGCCTGGAGAATGCCCTGTTCGATTACCGCATCACCCAAACACGGTCCGCCACAGTGTTGCCCTCTGCCGTCAAGGTCGTGTTGATCGATGAATCGTCGATGGCCAAGATGTCCCAGAGTCTCGGTCAGTTTCCATGGCCTCGAACCGTCTACGCGGAGTTGTTGGAATTTTTCGATATGGCCGGTGCGCAGGCGGTGCTGTTTGATATTCTGTTTACCGAGCCGGAGCGCGCCCAGTTCGGTAACAGCGATAGCCTGTCCGACCACGATGCGCGCTTGGTGGAGGCCACGGCCGAATTCCCCTTCAGCGTTCACGCGGCCATGTTTAATTTGGATACGATCGATGAGGAGCTGAATGATCTAAACCAGGCTTTACCGCCGGGCGTGGTGGAGAAATTCAGTATCAAGCAGGTGCAATCGAACGGTACCGCTAAGTTAAACAGCTTTACCCTGCCGCTGCCGGAGTTAACCGCCGCAAGTTCCCATCTGGGCTTGGTCGGTGCCGATCCCGATGAAGACGGTATCTATCGACGATTGCGTTTGTTATGGCCTTATCAAGGTGACTATTTTCCAGCCTTTTCATTGGCCCCACTGTTGATCAATGAGCCCGATCCCATAATAGTCAGCAGTCCTTACCAGATGCGCTTCAATGATCGCGTTATCCCAACGGACAAGAACGACCGACTCTTAATCAATGTCTACGGCGACTACCGACCCTATCCGATCGCGCGTATTTTTCAGGCCTATGACCAAATTAAAAAAGGCGAGCTCGATCAGCTGGCAATCGATCCCTATGAATTTGAAAATGCGGTGGTGTTTATTGGCGCCAGCGCGGTCGGATTAGAAGATATCAAGTCGCTCGCCAATAACCGCAAAGCACCCGGTGTCTATCTGCACGCCGCCGCTTACGGCAATATAATAGACGATGATGGCCTGAGGATCGCTCAGCCCTGGGTGACCCGCTCTGCGGTGATTGCGGCCGCCATACTGGCCCTGGTGCTGATCTTTATGGTGCCGTCGTTCTCGTTAAAGATCGCCCTGTTATCGGCCCTGCCGGTGGCTTGGTGGTTCGTCACCGGTCGAGCCCTAGAGCAAAACGGGGTCATAGCTTTTTCCCTACCGGTACTGGCGCTGTTGCTCACAACCGGGGCCTCCTTTACTTATTTAAGCTTTACCGAGGGTGCAACCAAGAAACGGGTTAAGCGCATGTTGTCTCAGTATGTCTCAGCAGCCATGCTCGACCAGGCCATGGCCCAGTCAGACGATATCCTCCACGCCGGCGACGGGGTTGAGGAGGAGCTGTCGATTCTGTTTTCAGATATTCGCGGTTTTACCAACTTCTCAGAGACCTTGCCGGCCGTCGATGTCGTTCGACTGTTGAATTGCCATTTCAGTGAAATGAGTGAAGTTATTTTCAATAACAGTGGCACTCTGGATAAGTTTATTGGCGATGCCATGATGGCCTTTTGGGGCGCGCCGATTCAGGTCAACAACCATGCCGATCTAGCGGTGAAGGCCGCCCTGGATATGCTGGTACAAATTGTTGTGGTAAATCAGCTGTTAGCGGATAAGCAGTTGCCGCCGATTGAAATCGGCATTGGCATCAATACCGGCCGGGTGATTTTGGGCAACATAGGGTCCGATCGGAAGCTCGACTACACCGTCATTGGCGATGCGGTGAATTTGGCGTCGCGTATGGAAGGCATCACCAAAAGCTATGGCGTGCCGTTGGTGATTAGCGAGTCAACCCGTCTGAGCCTGCAGACCGACCGACCCTGTCTGATCCTGGATCACGTCCGAGTGAAGGGCAAGCTGCAGCCCGTGCCGATCTATTTACCGCTGCCGAACCAGCAGGAAGAACCCGACAACTATCAGCAGCATCTCGATGTTGCGTCAAACGGGCAGGCGGCCTTTGCGGCCTATCAGGCCGGGAACTGGTCTGAAGCAGAATCGCTCTACGCGCTGTTGCCGTTTGAGAAGTTACGGGACCTCTATTTAGCGCGGATTGCCAACTTTCGGGTCAATTCGCTTCCTGAAAACTGGGATGGTGTCTATACTTTCGAATCAAAATGAAACGATGGGGTCCGTATATGATGAAACAACCGATGGTCTGGTTACTTGCCGCTTTGGCATTGAGCCCCTTGGTCGCGGCTGAATCGCTCTACGTGCACAGCGCAAAAGCCTCTCTGCTGGCGGCGCCTAAATTCAATGCCGACATCCTAGTAAGCGTCGAGAAGGGCGCCGAACTGGTATTGATCGAGCAGCAGAAACGCTGGTTTCTCGTGCAATTCGATGATCAGACCGGTTGGGTGTCTTCCCTGTTGGTCAAGAGTGAGCCACCCTTGGATAAGGTCAGTGTGATCGGCTCGGATGCGGTCGAGATCACCGGGCAAACGCGCAGTCGTGCCTCCGAAGTGTCGACAGCAGGTGCAACACGTGGCCTCACCGAGTCGGATGCGAGCACAGATGATGGTGTGTCCGATTACAATGAATTGGTCGAGATGGAAGCTATTAGTGTGCCCGGAGAAGAAATAATAGAATTTGCCGATGCTATTGTGCGTGAAAACGGCGAATGAGGGCTTTGGGTAATCGGGTTCTGCTGGTCCTAGCCGCACTTGGGCTGGCCGGCTGTGTCAGCATGGACCAAGACTTCAGGGCGCGCTTGTCCGAATTGGACAAATCAGCCGATGCGCAAGGCGATGTCGAGGCAGAAGTGCTTTTTGGTCGTAAGGTCGCCGCCCGTCTGCTGGGCGGTTACGATGGGGTGTCAGACCAGGAGCTGCAGTACTATGTAAATCAGGTCGGCGCTTATCTGGTCCAGTTTGCCGGTCGTGATGAGATAGACTTTCATTTCTTAATTATCCAATCTGCCGAAATTAATGCCTATGCCCTGCCCGGAGGTTACATCTTTGTCACCTCGGCAGCGGTCGCGGCCATGCGCAATGAAGCCGAACTGGCGGGTGTGCTGGCACACGAAATTGCTCACGTCCGAGAAAAGCATATCGTTAAAGCATTGGATATTCGCGGTGTCTCGACCGGCGCCGCCTTGGGGCAGCTCACTTCAGGCGGTAACGACGCCTTTCGCGTTGCCTTGACCCAAGCATCGCAAGCGGCCTTGGCGATATTAACCGACGACGGCCTGCAACAGGAGGATGAATTTGATGCCGATGAGCTGGCTTTTTATATTCTGGTGCAAAGCGGTTACGACTCCCAAGCTTATCTCAATTTTTTAGCTCGCATCGACCAAGACCAGCAGCTGTCGACCCAAGAGGTGAGTCGAACGCATCCGGACATGTCGACTCGACTGAGTCGATTGCAAGGGCTGCGCGAGGCCAATGGTCTGGACAATCTACAATATGCTGTCGTCGAAGACAGATTTTTGACCTTCAAACGCTAAGGGATCTCTATGTTTAGGTATGGCACAGCAGTTTGGCTGTTTTTGGGAGTGGCCCCCTACCTGTTCGCCGATGCCGGCCGTAACATCAATCAGATCGTGGGCGATCGCGCCATCGGTATGGCTGGGGCCTATGCCGCGGTGTCGGATGACCCATCCGGTATGTACTACAATCCGGCGGGTATCGCCTATTCCAGTAGCGCGAACATTTCCGCTAACGTGAATACGCTGCAGAGCTATGCTATTACCTATGATGATGTTGTGGCCGGTGAGTTCGACTATGTGCGCGATAGCTTCCAGGTCTTACCCAATTTTTTCGGGGTTATTCAACCACTCGGCAACTATACGGTCGGTTTTTCGTCGACCATCGTCGACTCGGTACGAGAAAAACAGAGTCAGACCTTTAGCGATCTGACCGCCATTAATGTGGACAAATTTGTCTTCAATTTCGATCGCATTGATACCACCTACAATGTCGGGCCGAGCGTGGCTCGGGTTCTGGATAATAAGCTGGCCGTTGGCCTCAGTATGCATCTGCATTATCGTTCGGCGGAGTCGATCTCGAATCAACACATTAAGTTCTCTGCCGCATCGGGCAACAATATATCCTGGAATAATAGCTACGCTGAAATCAAAGAAGTTGGCATTCGACCCAAGTTAGGCCTTATTTGGTCTCCGATGCAGTCCTTGTCCTTCGGCCTAAGTGCTGACAAAACCTTTCTTATTAGCGGCAACCTGACCAGTCAGGTGAGCGCGTGTGGCACGGATTTGACGAATATAGGCTGCCAAACACAAAGTGACCCAAGTATCACCGCAACCGCGTTTGAACGCGACTACCCTTGGCAAGTGCGCATGGGCGGTGCCTGGTTCCCGTCAAATGTCCTGCTAGTCAGTGCCGATCTGATCTACAACAGCCCGACCTATGATGACTCCGGTGACGGCGTGTTGTTGTCAACGGTTGATGGCGCGCTTGGTGTGGAATGGTATTGGTCGCCGAAATGGGCTTTGCGCTCCGGTCTCTACACCGCTAATGCCAATACGCCGGAACTGGCCCTCGGCTCGATTAATCAGGCCGGCCACGTCGACTTGATCGGTGCCACCGTGAGTATCACCCGCTTTAATCAGGGCTCGTCTATTTCACTAGGAACCTTGCTTAACTACGGTCAGGGTCAAAGTCAGCTTTTCCCGACCGTTGCATCGTTACTACAAACAACCACAATCGTCGGCGGCACGGTATTTTTTACCACGTCCTATCGCTACTAGGCACTCGCTCCTGACAAGAACCATCGTCACCGCTGCCGACACGGCTCAATGCCGCTCAGGGCGGTGATGACGGGATAGCCCTATTGCACCGCCGAGCGAATGCAATAAAATATTACCGGAGGCTAAGTCATTTTAAACTCCAATTTCTGGCGCACATTTGCCTTGCCGCTGCTGATGCTAACCGCCTGCAACACGATGCCAACGGATGGCGATTTTCGCGCCCGTGCCTCCGATTTACTTAAAACGGCCGACAATGCCGCCGATGTGGATGCTGAAATCCGCTTCGGCCGCGAAGTTGCCGCACGCTACTTGGGTGTCGTCGATGCTGTCGATAACAACGAACTGCAACGTTACGTCAGTACCTTAGGCGGCTATTTGGCACAATATTCCGGACGTAGCGAGCTCGTTTTTCACTTTCGAGTGGTCGATTCGCCGACTATTAACGCCTATGCGATGCCGGGTGGTTATATTTTCTTAACCTCAGGTACTTTAGCCCTAATGCGCAACGAGGCCGAATTGGCCGGTGTCCTGGCTCATGAAATTGCCCATGTACGGGAAAAACACATTGTCAGGGCGCTCAATATTCGCGGTCTCGGCTCTGGCGCCACGCTTTCTCAGCTCGCCTCCGGTGCCAGTGATGCCTTTCGTGTCGCGCTGGATCAGGCGACTGATGCGGCCTTGGGTATTTTACAGGCCGATGGCCTGCAGCAGGATGACGAGTTCAGCGCCGATGAAATTGGTCTGTTTATTATGGTCCAAGCCGGTTATAACCCGGATGCCTATTCCGAGTTTCTGGCGCGGGTCAGTCAGGCTGCCGGCAGCGACCGGGCTCAGATGTCTCAGACCCATCCGTCCTTTGTGGATCGGCTAGACAAAATCGAGGTCATTAAAATCACCCATGGTCTTAATGACCTCGATTATGCTCTACTGGTGAACAGATTTAAGGCCTTTAACCCGTGAACGCTCCGTTGCGGTCGGCCCTAGGAAGGAAATCCATGACCCGTCAAGTGCTAGCGCTGTTGGCGCTCTATATTGCACCGCTCAGTCTGTACGCGAATCCGAATCACAATATCAATCAGGTAGTCGGTGACCGCGCCTTGGGCATGGCGGGTGCCTATGCCGCGATTTCCGACGATCCGGCCGGTATGTATTACAACCCGGCTGGTATTGCTTACAGTCGCAGCGCCAATATTTCGGCCAACGTCAACACCGTGCAATCGCTCAACATTACCTACCAGGACGCCTTGGCCGAAGAATTCGATTACAATCGCAACAGCTTCCAGGTCTTGCCCAATTTCTTTGGTGTGGTGCAGCCTTTGGGGGTGTGGATGGTTGGCTTCTCCTCGTCGATCGTCGATTCGGCGCAAGAAAATCAGGACCAGAGTTTTCTCGCCTTTGACCATATTGAAAGTTTAATCCTCAATATTAGCAATCTCGATACGGTCTATAATGTGGGGCCAACGGTCGCCAAGAAACTTAACGATGATCTGTCCATCGGTCTATCGCTGCATTTCCATTATCGGCGGGCCGAATTTGTTAATAACCAGTTTGTTAAGTACAACGCTACCGACGAGAATAATCGGGATACCCAGTGGGTTAATTATTATCGCAAGTTGAGCGAGCAGGGTGTTCGCCCCAAGCTGGGGATTCAGTGGTCGCCCCTGCCGCATTGGTCGCTGGGTCTGATGGTTGATAAGACCTTCTTGGTTAGCGCCACCGAAACTCGGCAGCTGGCCCGATGTGTAACCGATAGCACTGCTGTTGGCTGTTTAACGGAGCAGGTGCCGGAGATTATTACTTATCAGGATACCCGAACTTACCCATGGCAAGTGCGCACGGGTATTGCTTGGTTCCCGAGCAGTGTATTGCTGATCAGTGCCGATGCTATCTATAGCACGAGCTCAGCAGCCATTGGTGGCTTTAGCGGCCGAGAGCCGACGCTCGATGGAGCAGTGGGCCTGGAGTGGTATTGGACACCGCGCTGGGCCCTGCGCGCTGGACTCTACACCGCCTTCGCCAGCACACCAGAGGTGGATCCAACCCGTTCAGGTCAAGTTCAAGAAGCTCATATTGATATCTATGGCGTGACCAGTAGCATTACCCGCTTTAACGAGGGTTCGGCCATATCCATAGGCCTAATGGGCAATTATGGCAATGGCGATAGCCAGATCGTAGAGGATTCGACTACGATCCAGCAAACCACGATCTTGGGCATGACGGCCTTTTTCACCACCTCCTATCGATACTGATGCCCATGAATGTCCAGCCGCGCCAGAAACCCGAGCCAATTTACGCCCATCCCAACCTATACCAGGTGGTCAATGTCCAAAACAGTTTGCGCCTGCAACGCATTGAGACCAGTCTACGCAATGAATTTGCCGCCGGTGGGGCCGGTGAGTTATCACCGATCGATGTCTGGCCGCAGCTCTGGCTAGTGAACGAATGGGATCGCGATGCAGCGCAGCGGCTGATTCAGGAGGCCACCGCCACAGACGTGGAGGAGTGGTTTTGTGGCGCGTGCGGCGAACAGAATGGTGGCGCGTTTGAACTGTGTTGGTCTTGTCGCCACGAACGCTCAGCGCCTTAGTAACGCAAACCAGCGAGTGAAATTGAGCACACCCAAGAGTGCCTGGGCGACATAGGTCAGGGCGCAGGCGAGCAGAATGGTGCGCACCTTTTTCATATCCCGGTTCGAGACATAGTTGCCCTCGCTCAGGATCGGCAGGGCCCGGCCGAATGAGGCGTCGAACTCGACGGGCAGGGTGACAAAATGAATAATGGTCGATAAGAACATTGAACCGATAAAAAAAACCAATACCAGTCGTGCCACGGGGGCCAGCCCGGGCACCATGGCCAGCAGCGGAATTACAAACACCGCCAAGCCGGCCAAGCGCTGTATCTTTACAGCTTGCTTCGCCAGTATCGTGCGAGTGCTCAGCGCCCGATAGGCTTTGGCATGCTGCAAGGCGTGGCCGAACTCGTGCGCCGCAGTGGCGATCGCGGTTAGACTCTTCTGGTTCATGACCGCATCGGTCAGGCGGACGGTTTTGCTCTCCGGGTCATAGTGGTCACCCAGTTCGGTTAGCTCCAACGACACCTCGCTCAGCTCAAAACGCTTGATCAGATGCGTGGCCAGTTCACCGCCGGTCCCGGACAGATCATCGCGCACCCGACTGTTACGCGCCAAAACCCGCTTCACCCACAGGCCCGGCCCAACCAATAGGCCTAGGACCAGCACAACTAACAGGATAATCGGCATACTCAGGCCTCCGCGAGACGTTGTTGTATCGAGCGCAGAATCCCCGCGCTGTCTAGGCCCACGGCCGCCAACATGCGCTGCGGTGGCGCGTGGTCGGTGTAGGCATCGGGCAAGCCGAGCTGCAAACAATGGCACAGGATGCGCTCGGCGCTGAGCACCTCGGTGATGGCCGATCCGGCGCCGCCCATAATGGTGTTTTCTTCTACTGTGACGATCAGTTCATGCTGCTGAGCGGCCAAGATGATCGCCGCCCGATCGATTGGCTTGATGAAGCGCATGTTAATCAGCGTAGCATCGAGTTGTTCGGCCACCGCCATGCAGGGTGCCACCATGCTACCAAAGGCGAGGATGGCGACCTGATGGCCCTGGCGTAATGTCTCAGACTGTCCGATGGGCAGGCAGGTTAGGTCGTTGGCAATCTCAACTCCGGGACCGGTACCGCGTGGGTAGCGCACCGACGCCGGACCCGGGTGCATAAAGCCGGTGCTGAGCATCTGTCGGCACTCGGCCTCGTCTTTCGGGGCCATGACCACCATATTGGGCACGCAGCGTAGGAAGGTATAGTCAAAGCTGCCGGCGTGCGTCGGGCCGTCTTCACCGACCAAGCCGGCCCGATCGATGGCGAAGAGGATATTCAGGTTTTGTAGGGCAACATCGTGGATCAGCTGGTCGTAGGCGCGTTGTAAGAAGGTTGAGTAGATCGCCACCACCGGCTTTAGGCCGGCGCAGGCCATGCCGGCGGCAACCGTCACCGCGTGTTGCTCGGCGATCGCGACATCGTGATAGCGCTCGGGATAGCGCGCCGAAAAGGCCACCATATCGGAGCCTTCGCGCATGGCTGGGGTAATGCCGACCAGGTGCTTATCGTGCGCGGCCATATCGCACAGCCATTGGCCAAAGACACTGGAATATTTGGGTTTAGTCGGCCCTTTGACGACATCGGCGGGTGCTTGGCGCTCAATCTTATTGATGGCGTGATATTTGATCGGTTCATTTTCCGCCGGTAAGAAGCCCTTACCCTTCTGGGTCGCGACGTGCAAAAACTGCGGTCCCTTAAAAGTCTTGATATTGCTCAGGGTCTGCACCAGCTCGATCACATCGTGGCCATCGACCGGACCAACATAGTTAAAGCCGAGTTCTTCAAACAGGGTGCCGGGTGCGACCATGCCCTTCATATGCTCCTCGGCTTTGCGGGCGAACTCCAGCATCGGCGGCAGATTTTTCAGTACCTTCTTGCTGTTCTCGCGCAGATGAGAGTAAGTCTTGGAGGAGAATACGCGTGAGAAGGCGCGATTTAGGGCACCGACGTTTTCGGAGATCGACATATCGTTGTCGTTCAATACCACCAGAATGTTGGCGCCATCGTGGCCGGCGTGATTGAGTGCCTCGAAGGCCATGCCGGCGGTGATGGCGCCATCGCCGATTACCGCAATCGCCTGTTGGTCCCGACCCTGTAAACGATCGGCAATGGCCATGCCAAGCGCGGCAGAAATGGAGGTGCTGGAATGGCCGACACCGAAGGTGTCATAGTCACTTTCGGCACGGTGCGGGAAGGCATGCAGGCCGCCTTCCTGGCGGATGGTTGGCAAGCGCTCGCGGCGCCCGGTCAAGATCTTATGCGGGTAGGCCTGATGGCCGACATCCCAAACCAATTTTTGCGCCGGCGTGTCGTAGACATAGTGCAGGGCAATGGTCAGCTCAACGACGCCCAGACCGGCGCCAAAATGGCCGCCGGATTGACCGACGCTGTAAAGCAAAAAGGCACGCAGCTCATCGGCCAGGAGCGGTAACTGATGCACAGCCAGCTGCTTTAGATCGGCGGGGCTGTCGATCGTATCGAGCAACTCGGTGGTTGGGCGAACTTTCGGAATGTGGTCAAAAACCTTCATCTATTACCCTGATTTTACAGAAAACCGCCTACGGCGCAGCGCCCAGAGCGGACTGCGGCTAGTGTACCCAAAAGAATCGCCGATGGGAGTGCCTATTGTCTTATTTCTGCCATCCAAGATGGTTTGACCGGCGTATGTTAGACTATTCTTAAATTTTTTTTGGAGTTTGTATGTCTATTCGCTGGCGTCGTTGGTTATATCCCTTGCTGGTTTTGATCGTTGGCGCCGCCGTGGGCAGTTGGTTGATGTCTAATCCGGTCGCCCGCGCGGGTAAACCAGAGGCCGGCGTGGTTGTGGACCCCTTGCTCGATGCCCCAACGGTGGCGGCGCTAGCGCCGTTGTCTCAATCTTATGCTCCGCAGATGCAACTCTACAGTCAGTTGCAGAGTCGCCAGCAGGTCTCGGTAACCAGTCCGGCCAGTGCCGATGTGTTGGCAGTTCGGGTCCAAGAAGGCGATAGCGTTGAGGCTGGCGCGGTTTTAATCGAATTAGACACCCGCGCCCTGACCCGTCAGGTTGATCAATTAGCAGCACGTCGCCAAGATTTAAATGCTCGGCGCGCGCTCGAGGCGCAGCAGCATGACAGCAATAAGAAGGCCCTGGACATCGAACGCAATCTGGTCGCCATCGCGCGACGCAGCGTCGAACGCTTGACCGACCTGAAGGCTCGTAATCTGACGTCCTCATCTGAAATGGAAGTAGTCGAACGCACCTATCAAAACCAACTCTTAGCACTGCAGAATCGTGAGCTGGCAATAGCACGATTCCGCTTAGTGGATCAGCAGTATCAGGCACAGGGTGTCGATTTGGACAGTCAACTCGATCAGGCCAAACAAGCCCTGGCCGAGGCGACCATCAGCGCTCCTTTTGCCGGTCGCGTCTCGCGCGTGCTGGTTCAGGTCGGTGCGCAGGTCCAGTCTGGCGCAGCGTTACTGACCCTAGTGGACCCCGATCAGCAGCAGCTCGTTGCGTGGGCCGCGGCGAGCAGCTTGGCCGGCGTGGATTTGTTAAGCGGACTCAGCGGCAACCTGGCACTGGACGCCCAACTGGGTAACCAAGCCGACATTCAGACCGTCGGTGTGGCGCTGTCCTATGTTGATCCTGCCTCAGATGGCGGCAGCCTGCGGTTGTTTTTCGCCACTGACCCGGGGGCTAATACCTTAGTGCTCAATCGCTATTATCGACTGTGGATCGATCTGCCGCGAGTGGAAGCTTTCGCCGTGCCGCAAACCTCGGTCTACAGTGATCAATATGTTTATCGAGTCGAGAACGATGCCTTGGTTCGGGTGCCGGTCCAGATGGTCGGCGATCGCTTGCAGGATGGTGAGCTCTGGCGCTTGGTCACCGGTGACCTTGACGGTAGCAAGGTATTAGCAACCCGATTGCAAGAAGCCGCCCAAGGGTTGGCGGTGCGTGTTGCTAGCACACCCAACTCGCTTGTTTTGCGCTAGGAGAATTCGATGACCGGAATCATAAGCGCTTTTGCCAAGCATCGGATCGCCCCGAATGCGATGATGTTTATCGTTATCTTTCTCGGCCTGATTGGCCTGGATCGGCTCAATACCCAGTTTTTACCCGACTTCGATCTTAATTTGGTGCGGGTCAGTACGCCTTGGCCGGGTGCCAGTGCTGAAGATGTTCAAGAGGGTCTCTCTATCCCGGTCGAACGCGCCATTCTTGGTCTGACCGACGTCAAGCGGGTCACCACGACCAGCATCGAGGGGCGGGCAGAGATGACCGTGACGCTAAACGATTCGGCCGCTCCGATCGAGCAGGTCATGAGCGATATCGAGAGCGTCATTGCCGCTCTGTCGCTGCCCGATGGCGCCGACGACACGGTGGTCGATGCCGTAGTGGTCTTCGACCCAGTCGCCGATGTCCTGATCTACGGGGATCTGACACTTGAGGAGTTGGAACTGCTCAGCGACCGGGCTGAAAAAAGCCTCAAGGCGTCAGGGATTCGCCAAGTGGTGGTCAGTGGCCTACCGGAGCGGCGCATTGAAGCGGAGTTAACGATCAATGACTATCTCAGTGTCGGGGTTGGTCTGGACCAGATCGGCGAGCAGTTTGCTCGCTCGAACATCAATGCCCCAGCCGGCATTACCGGAGCCGACGCGGTAACCACGCAGATTCGCGTGCGTAATGCCGAACAGACGGCCACTAATTTAGCCCGACAGAGCGTCACGCTTAATGACCAACTGTTGAGTCTCGACCAGATCGCCGACGTGTCGAGTCTTCGCGATGACAGTCAGAGCCTGATTTTTTATCAAGATTTGCCTGCCTTGAAGCTCAGCCTGAGCCGTTCCGGTGAACAGGATACGCTGGAAATGGCCGATGCATTGGCCGCCTGGCAGACCGATTTCGCCGAACAATTGCCCGGCGGAGCCCAGATCCTGGTCTACAACGAGACCTATAAGTTTGTTCAATCGCGAGTCAGTATTATCGTCAATAACGGCCTGAGTGGGCTGGTATTGGTCTTGATAGTGTTATTTATCTTTCTCAATCATCGACTGGCTTGGTGGGTCGCCGTTGGCGTGCCGGTGTCCTTTTTAGCAACCTTTATGTTCCTGGAATTGTCCGGCAATTCAATCAATGTGATCAGCCTGCTTGGATTTCTGATTGCGCTCGGGGTGATCGTCGATGACGCCATCGTGGTGGGGGAAAACGCTTACGCCAATATGGCCAATGGCGATGAGCCAGAGGCGGCGGCGATAAAAGCGGCGAAACGCATGTTGCCGGCGGTGGTTGCCTCATCGGTGACTACCATCGCGGCCTTCCTGCCGTTGTTGCTGGTCGGCGGGCCATCGGGCGCGTTCACCAAGGGTGTCCCGATTGTTGTGATTATGGCCATACTCGCGTCGCTGATCGAATGTTTTCTGATCTTACCGGGCCATTTGGCGCACAGCTTTAAGAAGGGCCAAGCCAGAACGCCGAGCCGCTGGCGGCAAGCTTTTGAACGCGGTTTTGACGCCTTTCGTCAGAAGGGTGTACGCCGTGTGGTGACTTGGGCTGTCGATTATCGCGCGACTACTTTCACGCTGGTGATCATGGCCTTAGTGCTGTCGATCATGCTGGTCGTGTCTGGGCGGGTCAAATTCGTCTTCTTCCCCGCCATTCAAGCCCCTCAGGTGCAGTTGCAGGCGGAGTTTGCCGAAGGTACCCCGCAAGCGACCATAGAGGCTTTCTTGATTGATATGGAGCAAGCCTTGTTGAGCGTCGAACGCGATGCTGGCGAGCCTCTGGTATCGACCATCATCCGTGAATTGCAGGCCGGCTCAGCGCAACGCGGCGAGCTCTTTGTTCAGCTCGATGCCGGTACCGATCGCGGTCTGTCCAATACCCAGATCATCAGCGCCTGGCGGGCCAAGGTCACGCCACCGGCTGGCTTGGTAAAGCTTAGCTTTGTGGAAGGTCAACAAGGTCCCTCTACCAACGGCGTGAGTGTGCGTTTAATCTCCGAAGACCTAGCCCAATTGCAGGGTGCCAGTCAGTTGCTCAAGATGGAGTTAGCGGAAATGACCGGTCTGCTCGATATTCGCGATGACCTGCCCTTAGGCGCGGAACAAATAAATTTGAAGCTGACGGCAGATGCCCAGGCTTTGGGGCTCACCCCAACCATGCTGGCCCGCTCATTGCGTGAATTTGTCGACGGCTATGAAGTACAAAGTCTGCAGGTCGAGGGCGAGGAGTTGTCGCTGGTGTTGCGTATCCGTGAGACCGATGTCGACAGTTGGTTTGCCTTAGCGCAATTACCAATCGCCTTGGGCAATGGTGCTTTTCGGCCGCTCGCGGCCTTGGCCAGCCCGAGCTCTGAGCGAGCCATTCAACAACTTAGCCGAGTCGATGGCGAGCTGTCAGCGGTCATTACCGCCCAGTTGGCCAACCGAGGCGTTAACCTGACTGAAATCAATCAGGCGATCGATCAAGACATGCGTGCCCAACTGAGTAATGCCTTTCCCAATGTTCGCCTCGATGTAGAGGGCGATCAAGCGTCTCAGGCGGAATTCTTTGCCGACGTTAAGACCGGCGGACTGTTCGGTCTAGCGCTGATCTTTATCACCCTAGCTTGGGTGTTTGAGAGCTGGACCTGGCCCTTTGCCGTGATCAGTGCGATTCCATTCGCCCTGACCGGTGCCATCGTAGGCCACTGGGTGTTGGATCTGGATCTGAGTGTGTTAAGTATCTACGGGCTATTCGGTTTATCGGGGATTGTGATCAATGATTCCATTGTTCTAGTTAGTTTCTATCGAGAATTGCGTAGCCAAGGCATGCCGATGCGCGAGGCGGTCATCGAGGCCAGTGTGCAGCGTTTCCGCGCCGTTCTGCTGACCACGCTGACCACCGTGGGCGGCCTAACACCATTGATGTTCGAAACCTCGTTCGATGCTCAATTTTTGATTCCCCTAGCGGCCGGCATCGCTTTCGGTCTGATGTATGGCATCGTGCTGATTCTGCTCTTCGTGCCCGCCATGCTACTGTCGTTGGAGAATTTTTTGGCCCGGTTCAATACCCCGACAGATCGCTCGTTAGCTGAACCGGTGTTGGCAGCGATAGAGCCATAGCCAGGTGTCGGTCTCGGACCAGGGTCGCTTTTACCGCAACGGTCAGGATCATCGTGGTGGGTGGCTGGTCAGCTTCGCTGATGTTCACCAAAGCTTTGGCTTTAATGGGGTGCGCATTGGCCGCTGGGTAACGGCCGAGGAAAAGGCCGTCTCGGCGCCGCTCTTTTACGATGCGTTGGCCGATCTGATGAGCATTTTGGCAGCCCCGGCAATCCTCATATCATTGCGTGGAACTCTTTCATTGGAATATGGTACCGGCGGTCAATGGGGCGTCGCGGCCCATTACACTCCGGCCATGCGCGCCTTTGCGCTGGCCAAAAATGCCGGTCCCGGCAGTATAGCTCATGAGTGGTTCCATGCCTTCGATCACTATATAGCGGGCAAAAGCATCATCGACCCGGCGCCGTTGGACTTCGCCTCCAGCGCATGGACTAACCAACGGCCAACCATCGATCACCCGCTCAACCAATTGTTATTTGCTTGCTTCGAGAAGATTTTTTACCAACCGGACAGCCGAGTAGCCAGTCCGTTGCTGCTCGCGGCCCAACAGGCCGATCGACGTGCCGGTCGACGCTACTACAGCTTGCCAGCGGAAATGTGCGCGCGCGCCTTCGAAGCCTTTGTGCAGGACGCCGCGATTAAAAACACCTATCTGGTCAAGGGCACCCGTCAATCTGCGGAGGCAGAGCTTGGTCTGTACCCTAAGGCCACGCAACGCAGCGAGGTTAATCGAGCCTTTGCCAGCTATTTCAGCACCCTGGGGGCTCTGCTACACAAGTCCCCACAGGGCTCAAGCGCGGGCTAGAGAACCAGCCAGTCACGTCGATTTTGAATTCATCATCGGTTTGACCTACTCTTCGAGCAAGGCAGGTCAACAAGCTTATCAGTGCGCCTGACGAAAAGAAGCCGGAGCTCGTTGGCTGCGGCGCAGCGGTCTAATGGGAGTGCGCCTCGATGCGGATGAAGATAATTTTTGGCTTTGTAATACTTGGGCTGATCCAGCCCGCGGCGATAGCGCTTGCCAGTGACGAAGTGATAAATGTGCACTACCACGATCGGCCTCCCTATGCCGTCTCGACCCCGTCCGGAATGGTCAGTGGCTTAACGGCCAGTCCGGTCGTCAAGGCCTTCAGTCAGGCGGGTGTTCAAGTTGCTTGGATCCAAACGCCATCGAACCGGCAGCTGCGGCTGGTGCAGGGTAATAGCGCCAATGATTGCGTGCTCGGTTGGTTTAAAAACGCTGAGCGGGAACAGTTTGCCCGCTTCAGCCAGCCGATCTATAGAGATAAGCCGCAGCGGGTCATCGCCCTAGAGTCGAATCGCCGAGTCACCAAGGGCACTAGCCTGAGTGCACTGCTTAGGGATCAGTCGTTAAAGCTATTGGTTAAGTCCGGCTATTCCTATGGACCGGTGGTTGATCAATTGCTGGTGAAACTTAAGCCCCAAACCACCGTGGTCACCGGTGATAACCTCAGCATGCTGCGCATGCTCAATGCCGGTCGGGTGGATTATTTTTTTGCCGCAGTGGAGGAAATTGACTATTTGATTGGCATCAATGATTTCGCTCGGGCCGATTATCAGTTCCTACCCTTTGTAGAGTTGGCGCAAGGCACCAATCGGCACCTAATGTGCAGTCGGCGGGTGAGCGATGCCCTGCTCGATCGCTTCAACGCTCATTTGCCTCAGTATTAAGCCCCAAGGGTTCACGCCCAAGTCTTAACGCCAGGACCGGGTTTTATTGAGCGCTTCCTTGGCCAGAAAGGCATCCGCCAGATCAACCTGATAGTGGTTGGCGATGGCACAGACAAAGATAAACACATCGGCCAACTCGGCATCGATGCTGCCGACCTGCGAATTGGGGTCCATGGCCAAGCCTTCCCGTTGGCGCACCGCCTTAAACAACTCGCCCACCTCTTCGCCGAGCATCAGGCATTTATCGCGGCCCGTTTGCTGGTCGAAGCCGCGTTCAACTTCCAGCTCGGCAACATAGCGTTGAAAATCGGCCAGCTGGGGCTGGGGGGCTAGTTCGGGCATAGGTTAGAGACTCCGCTAGGGGTGAATGGTTGGCTTAATAATCGCGTTGGATCACGTACTCGGCCAATTGACCCATTAGGCTCTGTGAGTCCAAACCAACGCGTGCGAGTGCCGCTAAGGCCAAACGGCCTTGCTCATCGGCCTGCTGGCGTGCACCGTCAAGTCCGAGCAAACTCACGTAGGTGGCCTTATCCGAGGCCAAATCACTGCCGCTCGGTTTACCCAACACTAGGGTGGAGGCGGTCACATCAAGAATGTCATCGGTGATTTGAAACGCCAAACCTAAGGCATGACCGTAATCATCCAAGGCTTGGAGCAGGGCTGGATCGGCTTGGCTGTGGCACAGTGCGCCCAGACGCAAGGCGGCCTGAATCAGTGCACCAGTTTTAAGGGTATGCAGCGTCTCCAGTTGTTCGAGGGTCAGTTTTTGCTGTTCCGACTGTAAATCGATCATTTGCCCACCGACCATACCATTGGCACCGGCTGCGCGACTTAATTGGGCAATCATCTGGCGAGCTTGTCGGTCGGTCAAATGTTCGTCGTCGGCTAGGATGGCGAATGCTTCCGATTGCAGAGCATCACCGGCCAATATCGCTGTGGCCTCGTCGAAGGCCTTGTGATTGGTGGCCTTACCGCGGCGCAAATCGTCGTTGTCCATGGCCGGCAGATCATCGTGCACCAGGCTGTAAACATGCACCATCTCCAACGCCATGGCCGGCACGAGCCAGTCTTGGGTGTCATTGCCCGCCGCGAGGGCAGCGGCGCGCACCAGGGCTGGCCGCAGTCGCTTACCGCCATTGAGTAGGGAATAATGTATTGCGGTGCGCAGTCGTTCACTGCGTGGTGCTGCAAAACTGGCTAACAGTCGCTCTTCCAGTTGGCTACGGGTATCGCTTAAAAAATCTTCGAGGTTCATTCACGACCCTGTTCAGGCAAGGGCTGGAGGGTCTGTTGGCCGCTTTTGGTCATTAGGATCTGTACCTTCTGCTCAGCCGTCGCGAGCGATTCTTGGCAATCTCGCGTTAACTTTATACCCTGTTCAAAGGCATCCATAGCCTCGTCCAGGCTCAATTGCCCTGATTCTAGCCGCTCTACCAAGGATTCCAAGGTGCTTAGCTTGTCTTCAAAGGCCGGAGTTTTCTTGCTCGCCATGGTATTTCCTCAATAATGATTGTACTAAAGGTAACGATTTGAAAAATAGGGGTCAATATATCCTTTTCCAAGCCGATAGATATACGGCAATAGGGATGTATTATGGCCCGTGTTCGCTCCGGTCGCTCGACACCATTCGAGCATTCGTCGCATAATGGTGACTATGCCGAAAAGGGCTTGGTCTTAGTGTTAAAATGACCCAGTAGGTTGAAAACCGTTCAGGTCAAAAAATTTTATAAAGGGGTAATTTGTGGATATAGCCATGCTGGTTGGGTTAGTCGGCGCCGTAGGTATGATCCTAATGGCAATGTTGCTCGGTGGTAGCCTAACCATATTCATTAACATACCGTCGGTCCTGATCGTATTCGCCGGTAGTACCTTTGTGGCCATGTCAAAAATGACCCTTGAGCAGTTCCTCGGTGTCGGCAAGGTCGTCGGTAAGGCCTTTGCCTTTAAGATGGCCAAGCCCGAAGATATGATTGCCGAGATTGTAGAGCTCGCTGATGGAGCCCGTAAAGGCGGCCTGCTGTCCTTGGAAGGCAAGGAAACCTCGAGTGACTTCTTGTCCAAGGGCATTCAGTTATTGGTCGACGGCCACGATCCTGAAGTGGTCAATGCCTTGCTCAGGAAGGATGTCAGCATGACCACCACCCGGCATGCTGACGGTGGGTTATTTTTCCGAGCGCTCGCCGATGTTGGCCCCGCCATGGGTATGATCGGCACCCTGATTGGCCTAGTGGGCATGTTGGCCAACATGGACGACCCGAAAACCATTGGCCCAGCCATGGCGGTGGCACTTCTGACTACCCTGTACGGATCATTCTTGGCCACGGTGGTTGCCATTCCGATTGCGGACAAGTTGGCGGTTCGCGCCACGCAGGAAGAAATTATCCAGAAAATGGCCATCGATGGGATATTGGCGATTCAGGCGGGTCAAAACCCCCGTATTGTCGAAACGATGTTAAACAGTTATTTGCCAGCCAATATACGCGTTGGCGGTTAGTGAAAGGTAGTTAGTAGACTATGGATGATGATGAAGAAGACGATTGTCCCGAATGTGTTCCCGGCCTACCCGCATGGATGGGCACCTTTTCGGATCTGATGGCCCTGCTGATGTGCTTTTTTGTGCTGTTGCTGTCCTTCTCCGAAATGGATGCCTTAAAATTTAAGCGTCTAGCGGGTTCGTTGCGCAACGCCTTCGGTGTGCAGACTCAGATTTACGCCGATGCTATCCCTAAGGGGACCAGTATTATTGCGCAAAATTTCAGTCCTGGTCGCCCAGATCCGACGCCGTTGAGCGTGATCAAGCAGGATACAGTGGACGATCTTAAGGATTCATTGGAGACGCTGTGCCAAGACACTTTTACTATGCAGGAAAAGCGGCAGGGTGAAGACGGCGGTCTGACCCGTGAGATAATGATGCCCGATGCCGTCACCGAAAAAATCGCCGAACAAATGGCCCAGGCCTTGGCTGAGGAAATTGCTGAAGGCATGCTGCAAATAGAAGCGGTCAATCAGACCATTGTTATTCGCGTTAAGGAGCAGAGCTTTGGCGCGGGCAGTGACTATGTGGCCGATCAATTCTTACCCGTATTGGATAAGGTGCGCAGCCTGTTGGTGACCACACCCGGCGAGATTCTGGTCGAGGGTCATACCGATGACCGGCCTATCGCCACCAGTCGGTTTCGCAATAATTGGCTGTTGAGTGCTTCTCGAGCCTTGGCCGTGGCGGAATATTTGTTTATTGCACCGGAACTGTCGGAGAACCGCTTTACCATCGTCGGCCATGGGGCCAGTAAACCCTTGGCGCTAAATGATACCCGGGAAGGGCGGTCGCAAAACCGACGAGTGGAAATTTTGATCAGGCGCACCAATCCTGAATACGACAAGCCCATTATACCTGTGCAAGAACAGGGCGAGGACGTGGACGGTGGTGACCCGGCATCCTTTGGCTTGACTCCGGATGAGATCTTTTAACGGCTCACCGGCCGCCTCACCGAGCAATCGCCCTCGAGCGGTTGTTCGGTGAGCGGCTGCACTGCTCTAGTCGTTGCCGTCGGCCGAGTCTGGCCCATCAGCTTGACTGACCGTGTTTGACTCGGTAACGGCGCCTGTGGAGACCCCAACCAACTCATCTCGCAAGGTCTCTAGCTCTTCGCGCACCAATGCCTCATCTTCAGCCAATCGAGTGCGTTTGGCTTCCTCTTTGCCCTGCTCGCTACACAGCTTTGCAGCCTCGTCCCATTTCAATGCCGTGATTAACTCGATGGCCAGCGCTTGCTGAACGTCCGGTTCGGTCAATTCATTCTGCTTGTCGATGATCTTATCGAGCTGGTTATTGAGTTTGAGCATTTGCTTGGAAATATCACCAGCCATCTTCGCAATCACCTCATAATTATATGTCATTAGTACCTCGGTCTCAGTGCAGTGTCTGTTTTCGAAATGTCTTGGGTCTGTATGAATATACAGTACTGCCCGTAGTCAGCGCAACCCATCCTAGCGTCGTTCGGCGCTAGAATAGCATCCGCAAACCTATATCTGGGGCAGGGGTAGATTGGTTTTAATTTCGCCAAATCGATTTAAACAACCCTCCCGAGCTCATAAAAATCTGGTCTTATTAGCGGGTGGCAAACACCACCGCTGGCCTACAGTTGGTAAAAAAGGATATACAGCGGTGTTTAATACTGACTAGGATGAGAGGATTTAGGAATGAGATTTGTTAAATATATAGCGTTAGTTTGGCTGTCGTTGTTAGCCATCTCCGCCCAGGCCGCGCAAATTGAATTGAATAAGGTCGATAGTCGATTGCATTCAAAATATGGCTTTAGGTGGCAAGGTATTAATATTGAAGCGGTTGTGGAAAACCTAGCCTATGAGAAAAAAGTACAGCTGATGTACCGCGACGATGACGGTGAATGGGCGACCGAAGATCTGAGCTATTCCGGTTCAATAGGGGATGGCTTGGAAACCTGGTCGTTGTGGATTAATCGCAACATAACTGGCCCTTATGCAGAGGGTGAGGCCTTGGATCTGGAGTTTGTATTGCGCTACGAAGTTGACGGCGCGGTCTACTGGGATAATAACCTGACCCGAAACTATTTTATTCCGGCCGGATCAGGTGAATACACGCCCAAGCCGTTATTGGTCGATACGGCCGTTTCTCGGGCACCCTATGACTACGACTACAATGGCAACACCGGTCATGTAAACGGCTATCTTAGTATCGATGTGATGCTGCAAAACTATGCCATGTATAAGGATGTCGAAATTCACTACTCCTATGATAACTGGCAGACCACCCATATCGGCAATGCCAGCTTCGTCTCGGGCCGTTATAAGGGCTATTCTTGGGTGAGCTATCCAAATGCCAATGATGTTGAGGTGTGGAACTTTTACAGCGCCGGACCGGAAGCTCAGAGTGACGCCGAGTCGCTTCAGTTTGCGGTTAAATACAGCGTCGACGGTCAAGTTTATTGGGACAATAATTATGGTCAAAATTACAGCCTAACCACTGTGCGCTAATTTAGATCCGGACGGGCGGCCCATTGTCGCGCGTCCGCTTTCTAGCCAGGGCGAACTGCTAGTCTTATGTCCTCGCTCCGATACTTCTATACAGTCCATTTCTTTTTGATAATAATGTTAATTTAAATATAAACTTAGTTCGAAAAACTAAAATATTTTTACTGACATTCCTACCGTTTTGATAAAAGATAGTCGATTAATCAACGTTAAACCTCGACGCTGTGGCTATGCTAATTACATGAAGATTAAAAATAATTTCCTCGAGCAACATGCAATTCTCTCGTCCAAGCTGCGCTGCCCGACCCGCCCTCAACATCTAATTGCCCGAAATCGGCTGCTCATGAGGCTGGATGAAAATCAAACCAATGCCCTGACTCTTATTCAAGCGCCCGCTGGTTTTGGCAAAACAACCCTGCTTGGAAGTTGGTTTGAACAACAGGAAAACCAGAAGGGCTGGTTTACCGCTGATGAATTGGATAACGATTTCCCCCGCTTTGTAACTTATCTATTTGCCCTGCTTGCGCAGATGCCCGATAAAAAGGTGGCCCGATTCTGCTCCGACACGACGAAAATAAACTCCACAAATCTTCTTCAGATTGTCGAATTCTTTTGTCAACAGCTACGTCATTTCTGCCGGCCCCCTTTGCTAGTGATCGATGATTGGCACTGTATCTCTGAACCCCTAATTGTGGAATTGCTGGCCAAAATCCTCGAGCGTGCACACGACAAGATGCATCTGGTGGTCGCATCGCGGTTACCTATTTTGGGTTTGTCCTGTGTGCTTAAAGCGGACTATAAGTTTTGTGAATTATCCATGGAAGATTTGAAGTTTACCGAGCAAGAGACCAGCGCTTTTTTCGATGACCTAAGTGTTCGCCATTATATCCACCAGGACAAACAGTTGCTGCAGGAAGTTGATGGTTGGGTCGCAGCCTTGCAGTTGATTCGCATCTCCCACCTGTCTGAGCCGTCATGGCAACCGAGTCTGGACTTGCAGCAACGGCGCATGATTGGAGATTATCTGCTGGAAGAAATTATCAGCACGCTCGACCAGCCAACACTGGTCTTCTTGGCTGCTACCTCCATTTGCCGGCGGTTTAATTTAGAGTTGGCCCAGGCATTAACGAGTCTTACATCGGCCGGTCCAATTCTGGAACACTTGCAGCAGCGACAGCTGTTTGTCACCACGACCGGTCGGAAAGACGTTTGGTATCGCTATCACAGTATTTTTCGCGCCGCGGTCATTAAACATTGCCAAGCTTGCTTGCCATTGGGGTTGTCGGCGTTAAATTTAATCGCCGCTCAGTGGTGGTTGGAACGCGGCTACTATCTGGAATCGGCCGATCATTTTATTGCTTCGGGCGACCGTGATGCCCTGATTGTCTTTATCGTCAACTGGGGTTGGGAGCTTTATCGCAAGGGCCAGTACCCAGTTTTGAACCACTGCTTTGACGCGCTGAGCTGGGAACAGATCATTGCCCAGCCATACTTGACCCTGACCTTTGCCTGGTTGTCATTGGTTAATGAACGCACTGGGCTTGCCAGCGCCGTGGTCAACGAGGGCGAGCAGATTTTCTTGGCAAATGGTGAGCTGACGCCCACCATTTATTCGGGTTTGGCCGGTGTTAAGGCGGCCATTGCGGCCATCCAAGAAGACTATGGCGAGGCCATTCAATGGGGTCAAGCGGCCATTATCCAGGCAGACGATAAACAGCTGCAATGGGAGCGATGTCAGGCTTATCTGGCCCTAGCAGAAGCCTACTTTAACAATTGTGATTTCCCCGTGGCCCTAGCCTATACCCAAAAAGCTGAAGCGGTTTGCGTGCAAAATAACTACACCACGCTCAAGGTGCGGACCTTTCATCTACAGGCCCGCATTCTTTTTCAGCAAAATAAACTCGAGCAAAGTCTGGCGCTGCAGCAAGCGGCATTGGACATCGGTCGAGACCAGGGCCTGTCAAAAATATTTCCGCTCGACCATCTCTATCGTACCCATGCCTCGACCTTAAAAACTCTGCACCGCTATAGCTTGGCGCAGCAGTATCTGACGTTGGCGGAATCGATCAAACGACCCTCTGGCAACTATTGGCGATATCCCACCCTAGTCGAGCAATTGATTATTGCGATGGCAAGCGGTAAACAGAGCAATGAGGCACTGCTAAAGCTGGCCACAGATATTTGCCAATTAGAGCAGCACCATAGGTTTTGTCAGGCGTGGCGGGTCGAGGGTGAGGCCGCCTTAGTGCTCTATTGGATTTATGCCGGTCGGGTATCCAAGCTACGCTCCTACCTGCGGGTGCCAAAGGGCCCGGCTCAGGCTGTGGTCAGCTTTGGCAACACCGAGTCCTGGACGCGGGCCCTCGCCTATATGGCGCGAAACGAATTTGATCGCGCCGTCCACCTATTAGATGCCTCGCATGCACAGGGCATGGCCCAAGGGGCCGCCTTGTTTTGTCTGCAGGTTCGAATCACTCAGGGTATCGCCCATTTTATGCACGCAGATCCAGAGCAAGGTTGCCAGATGTTACGGGCGGAGTCGGCAGAGCTTGGTTTTGAACATCTATTTAAACTACTAGTGAATGTATTTCAATTGACCGCAAATGAGTGCCAAGCAGAATTTTTAATTGCTCACGGCCTGCCGATAGAGAGTCGATTTAATATAAATTTCGAGCACTCCCGGGCGTTGATCTTTAGAGTGCTAACTCGGCGGGAAATTCGGGTCCTGTATCTGTTGACCACTGGATTAAAAAATAAGGAAATTGCCACCGATATGAATATTACGGTGTCGACGGTGCGTTCTCATATTAAGTCGATCAATCGAAAATTGGCGTTTGAAACGCGCGCCGATGCGGTTGAGTTAGCACGAAATTTGAAATTGGAAGCCTAATGCTAGGGTGCGTCCGAGCTGGGCAGATGCGCCTTGATGATCTCATACAGGGCCGGTCTTTTTTCGGCCATCTCCATAGCGGTGAGCCCTTCCATCGAGTGCGGATATTTCAGCCAGGCGGCTGTCTGATGAATAAAGTAGTCCGGTATCCGGCTGACTTCACTGCGCGATGGCTTGTAGTAGGGCACTGCGACACGAATATCTTGGGGCATGTTGTTCCGGGTTCGCTGTGCCAGTTGGCCGATAATGGCCTCTATTGAGCGACCGGTATCAAACACATCATCGACTATGAGCAAACTATCGTGTTGCTGGACACTTTTGACCAGATAGTTTAGATCATGCACCTTCACCGTGCGGCTTTGTTGATCGATACCGGCCGCATAGGATGAGGTGCGAATAGCGATATTATCGGTTTCGATGCCGTGAAAGCTTAAATATTCCTGGACTGCAATCCCGATCGGCGCGCCGCCGCGCCAAACCGCGATGATAAAGCTGGGGCGGAAGCCGCTGAGTAAAACCTGTTCGGCGAGTTTGAACGAATCGATCAGTAATTGTTCGCCGGTTAAATAGGTTTTTTGCAACCGAACCTCCTGTTGAGCATCGCTCAGTGTTGTGGCCTAATGAGCCCGAGTATAGATAGCCGAGTCGGTTAAACCAACCCTTTTCCGAGGGTCTCACAAGGACGCCGCATGAAAAAACGTTACCTGGACGAAGACACCCTGATCGAGGACTCGTTTCGGCTCGGGCTGCAGATTTTTGAAAGCGGGTTTCGCCCCAGCTTTATCGTTGGCCTGTGGCGCGGGGGCAGTGCGGTCGGTATCTATGTACAAGAATGCCTGCAGACACTCGGCGTCGACACCGACCATATCTCGATTCGCACGTCCTATACCGGCTTGCCGGCCTACCAGTCGATGGTGGATCAGCCTTCGGCTATTCGCATCCACGGTACCCAGTATTTGATCGACCATCTGAATGCCGGTGACCGGCTATTGATCGTCGACGACGTGTTCAGTACCGGCCACAGCATCGAAGCCACGCTGGCCCGGCTGCGCTCTCAGCTTAAATTGAATATGCCTGAGCAGGTCCGAGTCGCGACCCTATTTCAACGCTCAGACTTTCAACGAACCGACTTAAAACCGGACTATTGTTTGCACCAAACCACTGATTGGCTGGTCTTCCCCTACGAGTTAAAGGGCCTGACGCCGGGAGAAATAGATGCCCATAAGCCCTATGTCAGCAACCTGATCCATCCAGAACGGATTAAGCCACGCACCACTGATATTGAGTAAGGCTACGAGGCCTGTATCGCTGCAGACATTAGCCTTGAGCGTTATTAAAGGGGTTACTGAGTTGCGTGCTAGGTTGGCATAGGAAGAGGCGTGGGGAGGGCTGTTTAAAAGCGCCAGTCGTTCTGGCGCGACAACGACAAACCCCGCCGGGGTTTGTCGATCAATCTTATTGCTCGAGTGTACCTTCCACACCGGCAACATAATAGTTCATGCCCAACAGTGCGCCATCGTCCATAACTTGACCGTCGGCCAATACTTCAACGCCGGCCTGGTTGTTGATGGGACCGGTAAAGGGGTGCAGGGTACCCGCTGCGATCTGCTTGGTAAGCATCTCGACCTTGGTCACGACATCGGCTGGAACCGCCTTATTGATTGGCGCCATCGTCGTCATGTTGGCCGCAATGCCCTTCCAAGTATCGGTAGAGGACCAAGTGCCATCTAAGGCAGCCTGAACGCGACCGACATAGTAGTCATTCCAGTTATGCACGGCCGCAGTCAGATGCGCGGTTGGGCCATACGAAGACATATCGGAGTGATAGCCAACTGCATAGACACCGGCGGATTCAGCTGCCTGAACGGCTGCAGGCGAATCGGTATGGAAGGTGATTACGTCGGCTTTCTGATTAATCAGGCTGTCGGCCGCTTCACGTTCCTTAGCGGGATCAAACCAGGTGTTCACCCAGACGACCTGAACACTGATATCCGGGTTAACCGACTGAGCGCCCAGCGTAAAGGCGTTGATGCCACGGATGACTTCCGGAATTGGGAACGCACCGATATAGCCAATCACACCGCTTTTGCTCATGTTGCCGGCAACGACACCACTCAAGTAACGGGCTTCATAAATGCGGTCGAAGTAGGTTGCAACGTTGTCGGCACGTTTATAGCCCGACGCGTGTTCGAATTTCACATTCGGGAATTTCTTGGCAACTTTCAAGGTTGCGTTCATGTAACCGAACGAGGTGGTGAAAATCAACTCGTGGCCGCTCTTCGCTAACTGCATCAGGACACGTTCAGCATCAGCGCCCTCAGGGACGTTTTCGACATAGGTGGTCTCAACCTGATCGCCGAAGGTGGCTTCAACAAACATGCGGCCTTCATCGTGGGAGTAGGTCCAGCCGGCTTCACCGGTTGGGCTGACGTATACAAAGCCGATTTTCAACGGCTCGGCCGCCATAGCCGTATTTGTGATGGCCAACCCAAGGGTTAGGCCGAGTGCAGTGATTATTTTTTTCATGGTAGTCTCTTCTGTAAGGGTTAATGGAATTAGTGCGGTTTGTGCCATGGCTTGCCTAACGCCATGGGTTCAAACTGTTTAAGTCGTTCAATATTTTTACTGAGAAAGACAAGCACAACGATGGTGGCCACATAGGGTAAGGTGGCCAGCAGATTTGACGATATCGACAGGCCAAAGCCCTGCGCGATTAGGTGCATGATGCTGGCGAAGCCAAAAAGGTAAGCTCCGAGCATAATGCGACCGACCCGCCAACTGGCAAAGACCACCAACGCCAAGGCGATCCAGCCTCGTCCAGCGGTCATGTTTTCGGTCCATAGCGGGGTGTAGGCGAGGGACAGATAGCCACCGGCCAAACCGGACAGTGCCCCACCAAACATCACCGAGCTATAGCGAATCTTTAGTACCCGTAAGCCGAGATTGCTGCCCACGGTTGGGTTTTCTCCGACGGCCCGCACGCTCAAGCCGGCACGTCCTCGGCGGAAAAACAGATAGATGGCAAAAAACAACACCCAGCTAAAATAGACAATGGCATCCTGGGCAAACAGCGCCCGACCAATCAGCGGGATCGACTCCAGTAAGCCGATATGGATCGTCGGCAGGGCGTCGATGGTCTTACCCTCAAAGCTTGAGCCGATAAAGGCCGACAAGCCAGTGCCGAAGATCGTCAGAGCCAGACCTGAGGCGACCTGATTGGCGTTCAGAGTAATGGCCACAAAGCCGAACAGCAACGCCATCAGAGCGCCGGCCAAGGCCGCCATGGTGAAGCCAAGGAGCAGGTTGCCGGTATAGAAGGTGGTAATAAAGCCGATCACCGCGCCCATCAGCATCATGCCTTCCTGACCCAGATTCAGCACACCACTTTTTTCACACACCAGTTCACCTAGGGCGACGAGTAACAGCGGTGTGCCCGTGCGCACCGTGAGGTAGAAAATATTGGTTAGCAGTTCGATATCCATCAGCGCTCTCCCTGGGCAGGTTTCGCAAACCAGGCGAAATTAAAGTCGGTGCGGATACGATAGCGGATCAGGACATCGCAGGATAAGAGATAGAAAAGAATCAGGCCCTGAAACACCCCGGTGATGGCATTGGGCAGACCGATGGTGATCTGCGCCATCTCGCCGCCTATATAGATGAGTGCCATCAACAGCCCGGCTAGAGTAATGCCCACCGGATGCAAACGACCTAAAAAGGCGACGATAATGGCCGAATAGCCATAGCCGGGCGAGATATGAGGTACCAGCTGTCCGATTGGGCCAGCCACCTCGACCGCACCGGCCAGGCCGGACAAGCCGCCGCAGATCAGCAGTACGGTCAATACCAGTTTGTTTTTGCTAAAGCCGGCCATCCGTGCGGCGGCCGGGTCATGGCCGATGACTTGAATCTGGAAGCCAATAAAGGACTTGCTCACTAGCACCCAGGTTGCCACCAGGGCTAGCAGGGCAAAGGCCAAGCCCAGATGCAGTCGGGTGCCGTCGAACAGGATCGGCAGCAATGTACTGTCACCGAATAGGGCGCTCTCGGGAAAGTTATAACCGTCTGGGTCCTTGAGCGGACCGTAAACCGCCCAGAGCAGTAGGTTCAGCGCAATGTAGTTCATCATGATGGTGGTCAGGGTTTCATTGGTATTCAGTTTAATCTTCATAAACGCGACCAAGCCCGCCCACGCCGCGCCGCCGGCGATACCGGCCAGCACCGTCAAGGGCATGGCCCAGGCACTGTCGGACTGGGTGAACTGTAAGGCCATCACCGTGGTGGTGACCCCACCCATTAAGAGCTGGCCCTCAGCACCGATGTTCCAGACCGAGGCCCGATAACAGAGCGCCAAGCCATAGGCACAGAGCAGAATAGGAATGGCTTTGACGAAGAGTTCACTGACCCCGTACCAGTCGGCCAACGGTAGAATAAAGAAGGTATGCAAGGCCGGCAGCGGCGCCTGACCCAGGGCGGCAAACAGACCGTAGCCGCTCAAGAGGGTCAGTAGAACGGCCATCAGCGGCGAAACATAGGTCCAAAACTTGGACGTTGCCGGGCGAGTTTCTAAGCGAATCATCAGGCAGCCTCCTCGTTAGCGTCAAAGTCACCGGCCATGGCGCGACCCAATTGGGCTAAGGGCATCTGGTCGGTGAGGCGCAAAGGCGATACGGCACCATCGCAGATGGCCCCGAGGCGGTCACAAATTTTATAGAGTTCGTCCAGATCTTCCGACACTACTAGAACGGCGCAACCCTGGTTGCGCAGCGCAAAGATGGTGTTGTGAATGGCCACCTGAGCGCCAATATCGACCCCCCAGGTCGGGTGCGCCATGATCAGCAGCTTGGGTTGCTGTTCGACCTCGCGGCCGATGATAAATTTTTGCAAATTACCGCCCGATAGACTCGCCGCCGAGGCATCCGCGGAGGGCGTCTTAACCTTATATTTGGCAATGATGCGCTCGGTTAGCGCGCGAATCGCGCCGGGTCGCAGGAATCCACGGCGCACTAGGCCGGAGTCAAAGCTGGTCAGCAGGGTGTTCTGATTAAGATCCATTTCCGGCACCGCACCGCGGCCAAGCCGATCCTCGGGCACGAAGGCCAGGCCGAGTCTGCGTCGTTGCAGCGGGCTCAAGGCATCGACACAGTGCCCGTCGATCCACAGCTGTTGGGTCGAGCGGGTATCTTCACCGGATAGGGCACGCAGTAATTCTTCCTGACCGTTGCCGGCAACGCCGGCAATACCGACAATCTCACCGCATTGAACGTTGAAATTAATATTCTTCAAGGCAACTTCGAAGGTCGAGACGGCCTTGGTCGATAACCGGCGGATATCGAGAAACACACCGGTGCCGGTCGCGCGCTGGGTGTCGTTGCTGATCGGGATGTCGTCACCGACCATCATGCGCGCGATGGATTCCGCTGTCTCTTCCTGGGGTCGGCATTGGCCGGTGACCTGACCGTGGCGCAGAATGGTGGCCTTATCGCACAGGCTGACCACCTCATGCAGCTTATGGCTGATAAACAAAATAGAGCAACCCTCCTGGCTGAGCAGGCGCAAGGTCTCAAACAGGCGCTCGACCTCTTGCGGGGTCAGCACCGAGGTGGGTTCATCGAGAATCAACAACTGTATGTCGAGTAGCAGGCAACGCACGATTTCGACCCGCTGTTTCTCACCGGTCGATAGGGTGGCAACCCGTTGTTCGGGGTCCAGCGGCAGACCATAGCGCGCCGAGGTATCCACTATCCGTTGCGCCAGATTGGCGCTGTCACCGACCTGGTCGCCGAGCGCCAATTCAATGTTTTCGCGCACGGTCAGGGTTTCAAAGAGGGAAAAATGCTGAAACACCATGCCGATCCCTAAGGCTCGCGCGTCTGCCGGCGAGTCGATCCGCGTGGGCGTGCCATTCCAGGTCAGAGCGCCCTCATCAGGTTTGGTGACACCATAGAGGATCTTCATCAGGGTGCTCTTACCGGCACCGTTTTCTCCCAGCAGGGCGTGAATCTCGCCATCATCGATGGCCAGACTGATGCGGTCATTGGCAATGCACCCCGGATAACGCTTGCTGATATGAGTCATGGTGAGACGACAGCTCTTTTCCAACCTAACCACCTGTTTTATCTGTTTTGTGTAGCATGAGCTTGAATTTAGTTGCCAAAAAGTACTATTCTAATTCTACTGACCAGATGGTCAGTTTTCTGGTACTGTACTTGCAATAAGCTAACCAATATTGAAATAGAAAATCTTAACAAAAAAGAATAACGCGCACAGGCCAAAATAAGTAGCTTTATCAAGCACGCGGCGGCATCAGGAGGGTGAGGGTGATTGAATTTTTACTGAATCAGGAGCGAGTCCAGCTCGACGGTCTGGCACCAAACTTGAGCGTTTTAGACTGGCTGCGCACTCAAAAAGGGCTTGCCGGCACCAAAGAAGGCTGTGCCTCTGGTGATTGCGGGGCCTGTACGGTGTTACTCGGGTCGATGGACGCCGATGGTCTGCGCTATCGCAGCGTTAATGCCTGTCTTCTATTGTTGGCCCAGGTTCAGGGCCAACACCTACTCACCGTAGAAGGCTTAACCGAGTCCGGCGACCTGACTCTAGATCGTCTGCATCCGGTGCAGCAAGCCATGGTCGCCTATCACGGCGCTCAATGTGGTTTTTGTACCCCAGGATTTATAATGAGCCTGACCGGCCTCTATCTTAATCACCGTGACTATCCGGGCGACAGTGTGGTGATTCACGCACTGGGCGGTAACCTGTGCCGCTGTACCGGTTATCGGCCGATCCTCGATGCCGCGCGCAGCCTTTTTCAAGCGCCGCCGGTGGAGCTGTTAACCAGCCCGGCGGCGGCGGCCTTTTTTGCGGCGCCGCTCGATCCGCAGCCGAGTCTCAGCGCTGCGGGCCGGACGATTTACCTGCCGCAAGACTTAGCCAGCCTACTGCGCCTGCGCGCGGCTAACCCGGCGGCCCGTCTGGTGGCCGGTGGCACCGATCTATGCCTGGAATTTAGTCAACAACTCAAGCCCTGTCCGGATCTAATCTCCGTCGCGCAGGTCGCCGAGCTGAAGTCCTGTACCACCCTGGACGGTGCCTTAAGTATCGGTGCGGCGGTACCCTACAGTGAATTTCAAACAACGATCAATGCGCTCTATCCGCAGGCCGCGGAGCTCTGGACCCGACTTGGCTCGGAACAAATTCGCAATGCTGGCACGCTCGGCGGGAGTCTGGGCAATGCCTCACCCATCGGCGATCCGGCCCCGCTCTTATTAGCGCTGTCGGCGACCGTGCTGTGCAGCTCGGTAGAGGGTGAGCGCGAGCTGCCGGTGGCGGATTTTTTCACCGCTTACCGGCAAACGCTGCTGCGTCCCAATGAGGTGATCCGAGCGGTGCACATCCCGGCCCATTCGGCCGCGACCAAGCTGGTCTGCTACAAGATTTCCAAGCGTATCGAAGACGATATATCCGCGGTGCTCTGTGTCATTGCTTATGAACTGGACGACAATCAGATCGTTCGGGTGCGCACCGGCTTCGGCGGTATGGCGGCCACGCCGGCCCCGGCTCGCCGGGTAGAGCAGGCGCTATTGGGCCAAGACTTTAGCCTAGCCAACTTGCAGCGTGCCGCCGAGCAGTTAGCCGCCGATTTTCAACCATTGTCCGATGTACGCGCCTCCAGTGCCTATCGCTTGACGGTGGCCCAGAATTTATTCGAACGCCTCTGGTATCAACATCAGGGCGATATTGAGGTAAGGGTAGCGCATGCGGCACTTTGAAACCGATCCACCGCCGAACGAGCATCGCGTCGTTGGCCAGGCCGTGGCACACGATAGTGCGTTGCTGCACGTCAGCGGTCGGGCGCACTATGTCGATGATCGGGTTGAACCGGCCAATTGTCTGCATGCCTACCCGGTCTTGTCGACCATTGCGGCCGGCACCCTTGTGTCGATCGATGCCAGCCAAGCACTGGCCCTGGCTGGGGTCGTCAGGCTAATCACGGCCGCCGATATACCCGGGCGTCACGATATAGGTCCAGTCTTTCCCGGTGATCCGCTCCTGGTCGAGACTGAGATTCGCTATCACGGTCAACCGATTCTGCTCGTTATAGCCCAGACTTATGATCTGGCGCGACGTGCCGCACAGCTGGTCAAGCTGGAATATCAAACGGCTGTACCCTTACTCGATATCCACCAGGCGCTGCAGGACCAGTCCTTTGTCCGCCCGCCCCATCGCATTGCCCGCGGGGACGTTGATGCGGCCCTAAGCTTGGCAGCGCATCGGCTAAGTGGGCAGTTGCATCTGGGTGGCCAAGAACACTTCTATTTGGAAGGGCAGGTGGCGCTGGCCATCCCGCAAGACGATGGCGCGATCCATCTGCATTGTTCAACCCAGCATCCGACCGAAGTGCAGCACCTAACCGCGCAAGTCTTGGCCAAACCGATGCATGCGGTGACGGTTGAAATGCGCCGCATGGGCGGCGGTTTTGGCGGCAAGGAAACCCAGGCTGCACAATGGGCCGTGTTGGCCGCCTTGGCGGCAACCTTGACCGGCCGGGCGGTTAAGATCCGGCTCGCGCGCAGCGATGATTTCCGCATTACCGGTAAGCGGCACCCCTTCTTTAATACTTATGAGGTTGGCTTCGATGCCGAGGGTCGGGTCAGTGCGGCCGATATAGTGGTCAATGGCCATTGTGGCCACTCACCGGATCTGTCCGATGCCATAGTCGACCGTGCCATGTTCCACGCCGATAACGCCTACTTCTACGATCAGGTGCGCATCGTCGGTAACCGCTGCCTATCGAATACCGCCAGCAATACCGCCTTTCGCGGTTTTGGCGGTCCCCAGGGCATGATCGTGGCCGAGGCCCTTATGGACGATATAGCCCGGGCCTTGGGTAAGGACCCGCTCGCGGTTCGGCGTGCCAACCTCTATCAACCGGGCCGCCAGACCACCCCCTACGGTCAGCAGGTCACGCAATTTGTCGTCGCCGAGATGATCGATCGCTTGGCCCACGATGCCCAGTACGATACGCGCCGCGCCGCCATCACTGCCTTTAACCGCAACTCACCGATCATCAAGCGGGGCCTGGCGCTGACCCCGGTGAAGTTCGGCATTTCCTTTACCGCGCAGCACCTCAATCAGGCCGGTGCGCTGGTGCATGTCTACAACGATGGTTCGATCCATTTAAATCATGGCGGAACCGAGATGGGTCAGGGGCTGAACACCAAGGTCGCGCAGATTGTCGCTCAGGTGTTTGGCGTCAGCCTGGACCGGGTCGCGATCAGCGCCACCCGGACCGACAAGGTGCCCAATACCTCGCCCACCGCCGCGTCCGCCGGCACCGATCTGAATGGCATGGCGGCATTGGATGCGGCCACTAAAATCAAAGATCGCTTGCTCGATTTCGTCGCCGAACGTTACCACGCCGCGCGTGACGACATCGAGTTTGGCGCCGACCGGGTGACCTACCCAGGTGGCGAACTGAGCTTTGCTGAGCTGGCCAATCTGGCCTATCTGCAGCGTATTTCGTTATCGGCCAATGGCTTTTATGCCACGCCGAAAATTCACTATGATCGCGAGCTCGGCACCGGCCGACCGTTCTTTTACTTTTCCCATGGCGTGGCGTTGAGCGAGGTCGAAATTGATATCCTCACCGGCGAAAGCAGTGTGACCCAGGTCGACCTGTTGCACGATGTCGGTCATTCGATCAATCCGGCGCTGGATATCGGCCAGATCGAAGGTGGCTTTATTCAGGGCATGGGTTGGCTGACCAACGAAGAGCTGCGCTGGAACGACCAAGGCGCGCTGCTCAGCGCCGGGCCGGCGACCTATAAGATACCGGCCATCGGCGATACGCCGACCCGCTTTAGCGTCCAGCTCTATGAGTCGGCCAATCCGGAAGTGACGGTATTTCGCTCCAAGGCCGTGGGCGAACCGCCCTTTATGCTCGCTAACAGCGTCTGGTGTGCCCTGCGCGATGCCTTGGCGAGCCTAACCGATTACCGCTATGCGCCACCGCTGGATCCACCGGCCACGCCGGAGAAAATTCTGCAGGCGGTGACCGTGGCACGGCACTGGCAAAAGCAAAATCAGCAGGAGCGCCGCGATGATTAATAGCTCAACAGCCGGTTTTCACGCCGCCTCATGGAGTGATGCGGTGGCCGACTTGACCCGGCGCGGCGAGGCCTTTGTGCTCGCCACCCTACTGGGGTCGGCCGGATCCACGCCGCGCGCCGCCGGCACTAAGATGGTGGTCAGTGCAACCGATATCTATGCCACGGTTGGTGGCGGCCATCTGGAACTGAAAATCATCGAGGCCGCCCGTGCGGCCCTGTTGACCGGGCAAAGCGAGCAGGCTTTGGTGCACTTCCCGCTCGGTGCCAGCCTGGGCCAATGTTGTGGCGGCTCGGTCAGTGTCTTACTGGAAACCCTGGTACCGGACGGGATTATGGTCGATCTATACGGTGCCGGTCATGTTGCCCAAGCCTTGGTGCCGCTCTTGGCGCAGTTGCCCGTGCGCGTGCGCTGGATCGACAGCCGCGCCGCGCTGTTTCCCGCGCCGATGCCGGCTAATGTCCAGGTCCTGGTCGATGAAGATCCGGTCGAGCAGGTGCGTCATGCGCCAGCCAACAGCGTGTCGCTGGTAATGACCCACAACCACGCCCTCGATTACCGTCTGTGCAGCGCCATACTCAAGCAGGGCACTGGCCTGATGCTCGGCGTGATCGGTTCCGCAACCAAGGCCGAACGCTTTAGATTGCGCTTGGCGCATCAGGGTTTTAGTGCCGAACAGATGGCCCGCTTACAGTGCCCGATCGGTCTGGCCCAGGTCAGTGGTAAGCTGCCGATGGAGGTCGCGGTGTCGGTTGCCGGGCAACTGATCGAACTCTATCAGAGCCGCCACAGCCCGTCGCCGATGCGCCAGGGAGTGCAGTGGCGCCAATTGAAAGATACCCTGATCCAATCGCCGGTCATCGTGTCCGCCGATGCAGAGGAGACAAGCCCGAGATGAGCCATCAACTGTTTTCCAGCCAACGGGTGATGATGCCCGAGGGCGAACGGCCGGCCTGTGTCGTGGTGCGCGCGGGCCGGATCGTCGATATCTTGCCCTATGATGGGCCGCGGCCGCCGGCCGACCAGCAGCACGACTTCGGCGATCGGGTGCTGATGCCCGGCCTGGTCGACAGCCACGTGCACATCAATGAACCGGGCCGCACCGACTGGGAGGGCTTCGATACCGCCACCCATGCCGCCGCGGCCGGTGGCATTACCAGCCTGGTCGATATGCCACTGAATTGTATACCGGTGACCATCAGCGCCGCGGCCTTTGCGGCCAAACAGGCGGTGTTGGCCGGTAAACTGTGGGTCGACGCCGGCTTCTGGGGCGGGGCCACGGCCGACAATCTGACTGAGTTGCCCGCCTTGCTCGCGGCCGGAGTGCTCGGGGTGAAATCCTTTACCATCGACTCGGGCATCGACGAGTTTCAGTCGGTCAATGAGGCGCAGTTGACCCTGGCCATGCGCCAACTGGCGCGGCGCGACTTGCCGCATCTGATCCATGCCGAGCTGGATCACAGTCCGGCCGAGCCGATGTCGATACCGACCAGCTATCAAGGCTTTCTGTCCAGTCGCCCGGCGCGCTGGGAGAACGACGCCGTCGCGCTGGTGATCCGCGTGATGCGTCAACTGGTCAGCGAGGGCCTGACCCCACGTGCTCATATAGTGCACCTGAGTTCGGCCCAAGCCTTGCCGATGATTCGCGCCGCGCGCGCCGAAGGTCTGTTGCTCAGCTGCGAAACCTGCCCCCATTATCTGGTCTTGGCAGCCGAAACCATTCCCGATGGCCAGGCCTCGTACAAGTGTTGTCCGCCGATCCGCGAACAGTCGAATCAGGAAAGCCTGTGGCAGGGCCTGCTCGATGGCAGCATCGACTGCATCGTCTCCGATCACAGCCCCTGTACCCCAAACCTTAAGAATCTCGACAGCGGCGATATCGAAAACGCCTGGGGCGGCATTTCCGGTCTGCAATTTGGCCTGTCGCTGATCTGGACCGCGGCACGTCAGCGCGGTATGCCGCTCACCGACCTAGTCAGGTTGATGGCGCAGCGTCCGGCCGAGCTCTGTGGCCTAACCGACAAGGGCGCGATTGCGATTGGCCAACAGGCTGACTTCTGTGTCTTTGCGCCCGAGCAGCGCTTCACCGTGAGCGCCGAGATTATTCAGCATCGCCATAAGGTGTCGCCCTATCTGGGCCATCAGTTGACCGGCGTGGTGCGCAGTACCTGGCTGGCTGGCGAGCTGATTTATAGCAATGAAGACCGGCCCCACTTTCCCGGTCCCGCGCGCGGCCGTGCGCTGCTGGCCGAGCAGGAGTCGAACTAGATGAGCCTGGCTGAACTGAACAAACTGAGCCCAGCGGCGGCGCAACGCCAATTCGAAAGCTGCTGCGCGGCCGAGGCTTGGGCCACCGCTATGGTGCAGGGCCGTCCCTATAGCAGCGCAGAGCAACTGCTGACGCGGGCCGACCAACGCTGGCAAGGGGTTAACCGGGTCGATATTTTGCAGGCCTTTTCCGGCCACCCGCGCATCGGTGATATTCACACCCTGCACGAGAAATATGCCCATACCGCCGATCAGGCGGCCGGCGAACAGGCCGGCATGGACTCGGCCGAGGCGGATCTGCTGCAAGCTCTAGTTGATCTGAACGATGCCTACGTCGCCAAGTTTGGCTATATCTTCATTGTCTGTGCCAGCGGCAAGAGTGCGGCCCAGATGTTGGCCTTGCTGGAGCAGCGCTTGGTCAATGATGAGGCGTCGGAATGGCCCCTGGCGGCGGCCGAACAGCACAAGATTACCACCCTGCGCCTGCATAAGTTGCTGGCATGAGCGCTCGCTGTGATACCGTCGAGCCGACGATCTACCTGACTGACCTAACAAGAAGCCCGTTATGAGCAAGAGTTTAATCACCACCCATATACTCGACACCAGCCTAGGCCTGCCGGCGGCGAACGTTGCCGTGACGCTGTCGGTGCAGATCGATCAGCACTGGCAGGAACTGGACACCCAGCAGACCGATGCCGACGGACGTATTTTCAATTGGGCGCTCAACGATGCCCAGTTACCCTTCGGTCTTTATCGACTGCGCTTCGACACCGAGACCTACCTGGGTGAGTCGGCCTTTTTTCCTTGGGTCGATATCTGTTTTCAGCGCCGGGACGAGCGCCATCACCATATACCCTTGCTGCTCACGGCCTTTGGCTATTCAACCTATAGGGGCAGTTAAGCGATGCACAACCGAGTCATACTCTGTGGCGATCTACTCGACTTTACCGATGATCCGGCCGTTGTGGGCGAGCATGCGGTGCGTTATCAGGCCCAGGGCGCGCTGGTTATTATCGATGGCCTGATTGTCGCGCGCGGGCCTGAGGCCGAGATACTCAGCCAGTACCCGAGCGGCTTTACCCTTCAGCGTCACACCGGGCAGCTCATTATCCCCGGTCTGATCGATTGCCATGTCCATTTCGCGCAAACCGAAATGATCGCCGCCTATGGCGAACAGCTGCTGACCTGGCTGACCGAACACGCCTTTCCCGCTGAAGAGAAGTTCGCCGACCCAGCCCATGCCAGCGCAATCGCGAAAATTTTCACCACCGAACTGCTTAACAACGGCACCACCACGGCATTGGTCTTTGGCACCGTGCACCCGCAGTCGGTCGAGGCTCTGTTTGAGGTGGCCGAGGCTAAGAATATGCGCCTGATCGCCGGCAAGGTGATGATGGATCGTAATTGCCCGCCGGCGCTGCAAGACACCGCCGAGTCGAGTTATCACCAATCCAAGGCCCTGATCGACAAGTGGCACGGCCGCGGCCGCCTGGCCTATGCGCTGACACCGCGCTTTGCACCGACCTCGACACCGGAACAATTGGCCGCCTGTCGCGACCTGATGGCCGAGTATCCCGATGTCTATATGCAGACCCATGTCTCGGAAAATTTGCAGGAATGTGAGTGGGTGAAAGAGTTGTTTCCGGAGTCGGCCGACTACGTCGGCGTGTATGAAGATGCTGGCCTGCTGCGCAAACGCAGTGTGCTGGCGCACGGTATTCATCTCAATGAACGCGAGCTCACGGCGATTCACGACCATGATACGGCCATCGCCCACTGCCCAACCTCGAACCTCTTTATTGGCTCCGGGCTGTTTAACCTGAAGGCGGTGCGCGAGCACAAGATCACCGTCGGCATGGGCACCGATGTCGGCGGCGGCAGCAGCTTCTCATTGCTGCAGACCTACAACGAAGCTTATAAGGTGCAGCAGCTCCTGGGCAATAAGCTGTCGGCCTTCGAAGGCCTGTATCTGAGCACGCTCGGGGGCGCCCGAGCGCTCGATCTGGAAGGCACCATCGGCCAACTCGAGGTTGGTGTTGAAGCCGACATAGTGGTGCTCGATTGGGCCGCCACGCCGTTTCTAGAATTTCGCCTCGCACAGAGCCACAGCCTGCACGATAAGCTGTTCGCCCTGATGATGCTCGGCGATGACCGTTCCATTGCCGCAACCTACCTCATGGGTGAGCGGGTCAGCAAAGACCCGGCCGGCACTTGGGTGCCGCCAGTCACTGACCCGATAGCCGGGCCCTCAACCTAAGCGAGTTAAACCGATGGCGAGTTATTTTCTCGAAGTGCTGCACCTGATTTTGCGTTACTTTCACGTTGTCGCCGGCATCGCCTGGATCGGTGCCTCGTTCTATTTTATTTGGCTCGACAATAATTTGCAGGAGCCGCCGCAGTGGAAGAAGCAGAAGGGTATTAAGGGGGATCTATGGGCCGTGCACGGCGGCGGTTTCTATGAGGTGGCCAAATATCAGCACGGGCCGGAACAGATGCCGAGCCGCCTGCACTGGTTTAAATGGGAAGCCTACACCACCTGGATCAGTGGCGCGTTGCTATTGACCTTGCTCTACTACGTCAGTGCCGACGCCTATCTGCTCGATGCCTCGAAATCCGCCATCGGTGCGGCCAGTGCCATCGGTCTGTCGATCGGCAGTATTCTAGTCGGATTCATCGTTTACGAAGGCCTGTGCCGCACCCGGCTGGTGGAGCAGGGCCTGTGGTTTACCGTCACGGTGACCCTGCTGTTGACGGCCTGGACCTGGGCACTGGACCAGTTTCTATCGGATCGGGCGACCTATATTCACATCGGCGCGCTGATCGGTACCTGCATGGCGGCCAATGTCTTCACCACCATTATTCCCGGCCAGCGTTTTATGGTCAGCGAAATTGCCGCCGGACGGGTGCCCGGCCCCGGTCCTGGGATTCGTGGCAAGCAACGCTCGATCCACAACAATTACGCGACCCTACCGGTGATCTTTATTATGCTCAGCAATCACTTTGCCTTCACCTACAGCCATCCCTTCGGCTGGCTGGTGCTGATGGCGCTGTTTGTCGATGGTATGTGGATTCGCCACTTTTTCAATTTACGGCATCGCGGTGAGGTCAAACCGCTGGTTTTGATCGGCGGCTTGGTGGCCTTCTTAGCGATCATGGTGGCCATTGCGCCCTGGTCGGAACTGAATCGGAGCGCCAGTTCGACCAGTTCGACCAGTTCGACCAGTCTGATGAGCGATGAGCAGGCGATGAAGCTAATCGACTTGCGGTGCACCGAATGCCACAGCAGTAATCCGCGGTCGAACATGTTTAGTACGGCGCCGGCCGGTTACCTGTTGGACACCTTGGCCCAGGTTCAGCTCAGTGCCGATAAGATCCGCACTCGGGCGGTGGTGAACAAGGATATGCCGCTCGGCAATCTGACCCAGATGACCCAGGCCGAGCGCGACCAATTGGGCCAATGGTTACTGGCTCTAGCGCGCTAATCGATCGACACAAAAAAGCCCGGTACACAGACCGGGCTTTTAGGGTTTGACGGCCGCGCCGGTTATTAGACCGGAGCTTTAGCGCGACACTTGTACTCACCGGTACGGGTATCGATTTCGATCCAGTCGCCGATATTGCAGAAATCCGGTACCTTGATTTCGGTGCCGTTGGACAGTTGCGCCGGTTTCATGACCTTGCCGGAAGTATCGCCGCGGGCAGATCCTTCGGTGTAGGTCAGTTGACGCACGATCGTGGTCTGCAGGTCGACCGAAATGACCTTGCCTTCGAAAAAGATCGCGACACAGAGGTCGGTCATACCATCGACAATAAAGGGTAGGACAGCTTCCAGGTCGTCGGCATCGAGTTCATACTGGTTATAATCAGCATCGACAAACACGTAGACCGAGTCACTGTTGTAAGAGTAGGAAACTTCGATCTTGTCGAGAATGACCGGTTCCAGCTTGTCATCCACCTTGAACACGGTCTCAGTCGAGGAGCCGGTCAGCAGATTCTTGAGTTTCATCTTAACAATGGCGCTGTTACGGCCGGATTTGGTGAAATCGGCTTTTTGAATCAGCCACGGCTGGCCGTCGATCAGTGCCACACTATTGGGCTTCATTTCTTGTGCGGTTTTCATAATTATGTCCGATTGGCATGGGAAGACTAATTTCCTGGAGCCGCATCATAACCAATTTAGGTAAAACTGTACTAGGGCTTGGGACATATTTTGTTGTTTTGCCAGCCTTTGGCACCATTTTTCGGCGTGATCGGTCAATTCTGGCCAAACCATCTGCACCGCCAACCAACTTTGGGTCATCGGCTCGCCGCAATTCCAGGCCTGCCATTGGGCTTGCACGGTCTGTTGGGCAGCGGGAGACAGAGCGGCACAGTAATGCTGTAAAAAGGCCTCTAACTTGATCAGATGGGCCTGCTCCTGTTGCGGATAGATATGCCAGAGCAGCGGCCGGCCGGCCCACTGGGCGCGGATAAAGGAGTCTTCGCCGCGCACCAGGTTGAGGTCGCAGCTCCACAGGAGCCGGTCATAATCGAGTTGACTGACAAAGGGAATCTTTTGCACCGTGAGTTGGCCACGCACAGCGCGCGCGCCAACGGGCCAATCGGCAATCCTCAGCCATTGCTGCAGCTCGGCATCGAGACGCCCAGCCGGCACCAGCAGCAGGGTCGCTTCGGTGTCGCTGGCCAAACAGTCGAGCCAGCTAGGCAAGGCGCTATTTTCATAGCCAAAGAGACTCATCAGCCGCTCTGTCGGCGCAATCTCCACGCCCAAACCCTGTAAAAACTGCACCCGAGCCGTCGGCGAACTTTGAAACGCGCGCCGGCGATCGAGCAGATCGGCCTCGCGTAATAGACCGCCGGTTTGGGCACTAAAGCCAGGAAAGAAGAAGAACTTGTGTAAGCCCTTGGCTTGCAGTGAGGGCAGGCCGTGGCAGCCCTCAACCCAGTCTTCGGCGCTGAGATATTCCAGGTTGAGCCATAGCGAGGGTCGCTCACGCTCGGCCATGGCGGCTATATAGGCGGCTGGCAAATCGCACGCGAAGGCCTCGATGACCACATCGGCGGCCTCGGCACCGGGCCACTGGGTTGGCCACTGTTTGACGGTAACGCCGCTCAGGCTTTGTTGATCGAGGTTGGCATCGGCCTCCGGGCAGAGCGGGCAGAGGGCATTCAGATCATCGACCCAAAGGCAGACGGCCATATCCTGCTCGGCGACCAATTGGCGCGCCAAGCGCCAAGTCACCCCGATATCGCCAAAGTTATCGACAACACGGCAAAAGATGTCCCAGCGAGTACGCATAAAAACCTGCTCTAATGAAATAAGGGGTGTGTGGCCGTCCCACGACCTGAGTCGGCGGTGTGGTTCAGGTCAGCATCTTACCGCCCAGGTGCGGCCGCGTCACGCGGGTGAGGCATCTGTGTTGTCCTGCGTTGTTGAGCCGCTATGCTACCCTTAGCAAATCAGGTACCTGTTGCAAGGAGAACAACCGATGAAAGCAATTATCTACCGTCAATACGGCGCTGCCGAGGTACTGCAGTTGGCCGACCGACCGACCCCGAGTCCGTTGGCGAATGAAGTGTTGATCCGAGTGCATGCCGCAGAGGCGACCAAATCCGACTGTGAGTTGCGCAGCTTCCACTTTCCGGTGCAATGGTTCTGGCTGCCATTGCGGCTTGCCCTGGGCATCCGCAAACCCAAGCGGCAGATCTTGGGCGGTTATTTTGCCGGGCAAATTACTCAGGTGGGTGCGGCGGTGCAAAATCTCGCACCCGGGGAGCGGGTGTTTGGCTCCAGCCAGCTGCGCTTTGGCGCCTATGGCGAATACCTGTGTCTGCCGAGTGATTACACCCTGGCCACCATTCCCGATGGCCTGTCCTATGCCGAGGCGGCCGCGGTGCCACTCGGTGGCTTGAATGCGCTGCATTTTATGGATCGGGCGGGCATTCAAGCGGGCGAGCATGTATTGATCAATGGTGCCGGTGGCAGCATCGGAACCTATGCCGTGCAAATCGCCAAACAACGGGGTGCGCAGGTCACCGCCGTCGACAGCGGCACCAAGGCCGCGCTACTGCGCGGGCTTGGCGCCGATCGGGTGATCGATTATCGTCAGACCGACTTTCGCCAGAGTCCGGCCAGCTATGACGTTATCTTGGATATGGTGGCGTCCAGTCCCTATGGCCGCACGATGCGCGCGCTGCGTCCGAAGGGCCGATATCTGATGGCTAACCCGACCCTATTGAAAATGCTGCAGTCCGTTGTGACCTCAATATTTTCAAGCCAGCGAGCCCTGTTCGCCTTTGCCGGTGAAACTCGCGCAGAATTACACTGCTTGCAGCAGATGCTCAGCACCGGCGAATTAAAGGCTGTGGTGGACCGAGTGTATCCGATGAGTGAGGCGGTCGATGCGCATCGGCGAGTGGAGTCCGAACAACGCCTAGGCAGTGTGGTGATACAGATCGGCACAGCCGAATCGTGAGAGTATGCGCTGTTATCTGGATGGCTTCTTTCGGGCCGAGGCATAGATGATTTGCGCCGGATCGATATCGGGCCGATTGCGAATAATATTGGGCAACGCTCGGCAATAGCTGAGTGGCACACCCAAATCCCGGAGCAATTGGCTGGCAGTCATTGGCTCGCTCTGTTGAGCAAGGTACCAGCGCACCCGATCTGCCACCGCATAGGGTATGGCCGGCATTCGTTCCGCGCTGACCGCAATCTTATCGTCCCATGAAATCAAACCCGGCTGGATGACTTGGCCAAAATAACCACGCTGGTGCAAAATCGCCTTGGTACTAACCACACCGGTGATCTTCTTGCACGGTTCACAGTGAAAGGTTAGGCGGACTTTGACCGCGCCGATGGTGATCACAGTGCCCGAAGGTAGGTCATGAATATTGGTGCTGCCCCGAATAACCACGTTGGCTCTGAGCGCGGTGGCCGAGAGCGCAAAGCCATCCAAGGTTGCTTGGGGCACAAATAGAATTTGTCGCCAAGGGTGGGTGTCTTGATGGGCGACTATGCCGCTGAGCGACAGCTCTAGCGTTTGGCTCGAAGTAGCAGTGCCATCAAGGGTGTAGTGAGCTAAGTTGCTGATATTCAATGGAGGTTCTCAGGCTGGCTATGCAATAGTAATGGTGGTGGTCACTAGGCCCACAACGAGCAGCGTCCGTTGCCGGACCGCTGCGCATCGCCGCTGCCTAGAGCACGTCGCGCCAGGAGTGTTGCGGTGCAAAGCCGACCAGTCGTTTGGCCTTGTTATTGGCATAGAACGTCTCATTGGGACCCATGTCGCGCTTTTGCGGCACGCCCCGATAGAAACGTTCGATAACAGCCTGATTGCTAATGCCGACCGACAGATCGTCGTTTGAGACATTAAAAACTTCATAGCCTAGGCCATCGGTTTTAAGACAACAGTCGACCATATGACCGAGGTCACGGGCGTCGATGTAGGCAAAGATATTGCGCCGGCGCAGCTCAGGCTGGTCTAAGAAGGCGGGGAAATTGGTCGCGTATTCGTGCGGCTCAATCACATTGTTAATGCGCAAGCCGTAAATATCAAAACCGCTCCGGGCTTGAAACGAGCGGGCGGTGATCTCGTTAACCACCTTCGACATGGCATAGCTGTCTTGCGGAATCGTCGGGTGATCTTCATCGATGGGAATGTAGTCGGGTTTTTTATCACCATCGGCAAAGCAGATGCCGTAGGTCGTTTCCGAGGAGGCAAAGATGACTTTGCGAATGCCCAACTTAACGGCCGCGTCGAGCACGTTATAGGTGCTTAGCGTATTGATGCGATAGGTTTCGTTGTCGGGCCGAATCAGAATGCATGGGATCGCGGCAAAGTGCACGACCGCATCATAGCTCGGCACGCCGGTGCCGGATTCAAGCTCATCAAAACCGGCATAGGCGTGCAGGGCGTTGAAGACTTGGCCCGCATCGGTGAGATCAACCCGCAGCGAATCAACGCCGGGCAGATCAAGCGGCATTAGGTCCGCATTGGTGACACGGTGGCCCTGCTCGAGTAAATGCGCGATCGCATGTTTGCCGGCCTTGCCACTGCCGCCGGTGAATAAGATTCGCATGGCTTGATTCCTGAGCGACTGAAAGAGGTGTCTAGAATAGACCTACAGCCGCATTTTGACCACGTTAATCCTGCCCATCTTTAGTCGAAACCTAGGGCGGTGTTGTCGAGAACCTAGGTGACCTGTCGGCCATAGAGGCGAGGAGGGCCTGCACGGTGTTTAAGGTTGATCTGGGTCGATGGCATTGGCGCAATAGTTGGGCTACCTTTTAGTCGCTATTGGATAAAAATACAAAATAGTCTTAGGCTATCGATGAAATATATTTAATAGTAAAAAAATATCAAATAGAGGAAGGGAGCTTGTACTATCAATGCGACATTCGGTCGGACTGGTAGAGGATGTTTTTTTAAACACGAAACAGGAGATTAACCGATGTCAGAATCCAAGTGTCCGGTGATGCACGGTGGTGCCACAGTAAGCCGTACGTCAAACGTTGAATGGTGGCCTAAGGCGCTCAACCTAGACATTCTGCACCAACATGATACTAAGACCAACCCGATGGGCGCCGCTTTTAACTATCGGCACGAGGTCACCAAACTCGATACAACCGCCTTAAAGCAAGACCTACACGCCTTGATGACCAGCAGCCAAGATTGGTGGCCGTCAGATTGGGGCCATTACGGTGGCCTGATGATTCGTATGTCCTGGCATGCGGCCGGGACCTACCGCAGCGCCGACGGTCGAGGCGGAGCCGGAACCGGCAACCAACGCTTTGCGCCGCTTAATTCGTGGCCGGATAACGTCAATCTGGATAAGGCGCGTCGTTTGCTCTGGCCAATTAAGAAAAAATACGGCAACAAGCTCAGCTGGGCCGATTTGATTGCCTATGCCGGTACCATGGCCTATGAGTCTATGGGTCTGAAGACCTTCGGCTTCGCCTTCGGCCGGGCGGATATTTGGCATCCAGAAAAGGACATCTATTGGGGTGCCGAAAAAGCATGGCTTGCCCCAACCGATAATCCCGATAGCCGCTACTCGGGCGACCGTAATCTCGTCAACCCACTCGCCGCGGTGATGATGGGTCTGATCTATGTCAATCCAGAAGGCGTGGACGGTAATCCGGATCCGCTCAAGACCGCTCATGATGTGCGCGAAACCTTTGCCCGCATGGCCATGAACGATGAAGAAACCGTGGCCTTAACGGCCGGCGGTCACACCGTTGGCAAGGCGCACGGTAACGGCAGTCCGGATCTATTGGGACCGGAACCGGAAGGCGCGAGTCTCGATGATCAGGGCCTGGGTTGGTTAAACAAGACCACTCGCGGCGTGGGTCGCGACACCCTGTCCAGCGGTATTGAAGGCGCTTGGACGACGCACCCAACCGAATGGGACAACGGCTATTTCCATCTGTTGCTCAACTACGAGTGGGAACTGAAAAAGAGCCCAGCCGGTGCTTGGCAGTGGCAAGCGATCAATATTAAAGAACAAGATATGCCGGTGGATGTCGAAGACCCGTCGATCCGCTGCAACCCGATCATGACCGATGCCGATATGGCCCTGAAGATGGACCCGGAATATCGTCAGATCTCGGAACGCTTCTACCAAGATCCAGGCCACTTCGCCGATGTCTTCGCACGCGCTTGGTTTAAGTTGACGCACCGCGATATGGGCCCCAAGGCCCGTTACATCGGTCCGGATGTGCCCAGTGAGGATCTTATTTGGCAAGATCCGGTGCCCGCCGGTCGAGTCGACTTCGATGTCCAGGCCGTGCAGGCCAAAATCGTGGCCAGCGGCCTGAGTATCGGCGAACTGGTGTCCACCGCCTGGGACAGCGCACGGACCTATCGCGGTTCGGACATGCGCGGCGGTGCCAACGGGGCTCGCATCCGGTTAGCGCCTCAGAAAGACTGGCCCGGCAACGAACCGGCACGCTTGACCAAGGTGCTCGCCGTGCTTGAACCGATAGCCAGCGAGTGCGGTGCCAGCGTGGCGGATGTTATCGTGCTCGCCGGTAACGTTGGTGTTGAGCAGGCTGCCAAGGCCGCCGGCTTCCCAACCCAGGTGCCGTTTTCACCCGGGCGCGGCGACGCTACCCAGGCGCTGACCGATGTCGACTCCTTTGAGGTCTTGCAACCCATCTTTGATGGTTACCGTAACTGGCTTGAACAGGACTACGCCGTGAGCGCGGAAGAGTTACTGCTCGAACGCACCCAACTGATGGGCCTAACGGCGCACGAGATGACCGTGCTGGTGGGCGGTATGCGCGTTCTGGGTACCAATCATGGCGGCAGCAAACACGGTGTGTTGACGGATCGTGAAGGCGCGTTGAGCAACGATTTTTTCGTGAACCTAACGGATATGAATTATCGCTGGGCGCCAACCGGAGATAATCTCTATGAAATCCGCGAGCGGGCAACGGACACCGTCAAGTGGACGGCGACCCGGGTCGATCTGGTGTTCGGGTCCAACTCGATACTGCGTGCTTATGCTGAGGTCTATGCCCAGGATGATAATCAAGAAAAGTTCGTTAAGGACTTTGTTGCCGCCTGGACCAAGGTGATGAACGCGGATCGCTTCGATCTAGCGTAAGTCCAGCCCACCCCGTGCCGGCAACATTTGCGGCGCGGGGCATCGATCTGGGTGCTTACCCACCTAGATCGATCCCCTAATTATTGCTTATCCCTTTTCTCCGGTCGGGCCCATTTCAGGCCAAATCTGCTACCGGGCACCCTGTGCAGCCTAGGTCGCATTGCTGACCAGCATTCGAGCGAATTATTGCGTGCAGCTCATCGCCTGCCTATAGTAGCCGCTCTTACCCCATTGGAACCTCCTATGCGCGTGCTGCACACCTCCGACTGGCATCTCGGCCGACAATTCCACAATGTCAGCCTGCTCGAGGATCAGCGCCATGTCTTGCACCAGCTGATTGAGCGCGTGCGCACCGAGGCCTGTGATGTGGTGTTGATCGCCGGCGATGTCTATGACCGGTCGGTGCCGCCGGCCGAAGCGGTCGCGCTGTTGAATGAGACGCTGTCGACTCTGTGCTTGGAGATGGGGGTTGCGGTGGTGATGATCAGTGGCAACCACGATGGGGCCGAGCGCTTGGGCTTTGGCGCCGATCTACTGCAGTCTGCCGGCCTGCATATTATCAGCGATCTGGACCATATCACTCGGCCGGTGGTGATTGAACGGGCCGGTCAGAGCGTGCACTTTTACGGTATTCCGTTCTGTACACCGGAGCGGGTCCGGCACCAGTTTCAGGTGCCGGTGCACAGCTTCGATGCGGCCCATAGCTATCTGGTGGATGAAATTCGCAAGCACCTTGCGCAAGACGCGCCGGGCACGATAAATGTATTGCTCAGTCATTGCTTTGTCGGCGGTGCGCTGGTCAGTGAGTCGGAGCGGCCGCTGTCGATCGGCGGCGCCGATACGGTGAGTTGGCAGCCGATGACCGATTTCGACTATGTCGCGCTTGGCCATTTGCACGCACCGCAGTTTCGCGGTCAGGAGCAGATCCGCTATTGCGGTTCGCTGCTCAAATACAGCTTCTCCGAAGTGAGCCAGGACAAGGGCGTGGTTATTATCGATCTGCTTCCGGGCCAACCCGCCCAGATCCGCACCGAAGCCTTGGTCGCGCAACGCGGCATGCGCATTATCGAAGGGACGTTTGACACCATAGTGGCCGCTGCCTTTGACGACCCGCAGTCCGACGACTACCTGCTGATTCGCCTGACCGACAAGACCGCAATTCTCGATGCCATGGGCAAGTTACGCGGCCTCTACCCGAACCTACTGCATCTGGAAAAGCCCGGCGTGATGGTCGACAACCCGCTCGGGTCGCTGTCAAAAGAACAGCTCAAGCGCAGTGAATTCGAGCTCTTTGCCGACTTCTTTCAACAAACGCTGGGCGAGGCCATGCTACCGGCCCAAAGCGAGGCCTTGGCGCGGGTGATTGGCGCTCTGCATCAGAGCGAATCCCGGACGAGTGCGCCGGTTGAACCAGGCGGCGCAAGCGCGAGCCCAGGAGAGCCATCATGAAACCTATTCAGCTGTCGATCCAGGCCTTTGGTCCCTTTGCCGGGACCGAGCGGATCAACTTCCAGGCACTCGGTGTCAATCCGCTGTTTCTGATTAACGGCCCAACCGGCGCCGGCAAGAGCACCGTGCTCGATGCCATCTGTTTTGCCCTCTATGGCCAGAGTACTGGCAATGAACGCGAAGCCGTCTTTATGCGCTGCGATCTGTCCGCTCCCGACTTGGACACCGAGGTGGTGTTCGACTTCAGTCTGGCCGACCAGGTCTATCGCATTTACCGCCGGCCCCAGCAGGAAGTGGCCAAGAAGGTCGGCGCGGGCACCACGCTGCGCGCGCCCAGTGGCTCGGTCTATCGTATCGCCGCGGCCGATTTTGTCGCGCCGTTCGATGAAAGCCAAGCCAGCCTCCTGGCGCTCAAGGGCATCAAGGAGATCAATGAATGGGTCAAAACCACTACCGGTCTGAGTGCCGAGCAGTTTCGCCAGGTGATGGTGTTGCCCCAGGGGCAATTTCGCAAGTTGCTCTTGGCCGACTCAGACGAGCGCGAGCAGATCTTCAGTCAGCTGTTTCAGACGCAAATTTTCAAACAGATCGAAGACCGGCTCAAAAGCGAGTCGGCCCAGTTGCGCAGCGAACGCAAAAGCCTGCGCGATCACGCCGAGGGGCTCTTGGCCTCGGTGCATCTGAGCGATGGTGAGAGC
>Ga0209193_1000139_pt1 | contig 51948 bp, 46 predicted proteins | sample COGITO_mtgs_1003_FD_185515 | JGI IMG/M metagenome (GOLD analysis project Ga0209193, IMG submission 185515) | Pelagic marine microbial communities from North Sea - COGITO_mtgs_100330 (SPAdes) (version 2) | ecosystem: Environmental > Aquatic > Marine > Epipelagic ...
CGCGGTAATCGGCGTCGGCGGCCTCGGCAGCCCGGTGGTTCAATATTTGGCCGCCGCCGGTATCGGTCAGCTATCCTTGGTTGACGACGATCTTGTTGAGGTGACCAACCTGCAGCGGCAAATTATCCATGATACGACTCAGCTCGGAGTCGCCAAGGTCACCAGCGCCGAGGATTATATTCATCGCCTCAACCCGGAGGTTCAAGTAACCGCCTACGCTGAGCGCCTAACCGCGGTCAATTGCGCCGCAATGCTCGCGAATGTCGATCTAGTGGTTATCGGGACCGATAACTTTGCCAGTCGTTATCTGGTTAATGCCTTTTGCCAACGCGAGCAGATCCCCCTGATAAGTGGTGCTGCCATCGGTACCAGCGGTCAGGTGAGCAGTTTCGACTTTGCCCGCCACGCCAGCCCCTGTTTTGAGTGCCTCTACCCCCAAGGCCAAGATGAGCACCTGAGCTGCGCCAGTGCCGGCGTACTAGGGCCGGTCGTGGGTACCATCGGCTCTATTATGGCGCTGGAGACCATAAAAATCCTCCTCAACCTTGGTCGCCCGTTGTTTGGCCGGCTGTTGAGCTGGGACGCTCGCGAGATGGATTGGCAGACCTTTAACTTCACTCGGGCAATTGATTGCCCAAGCTGTCATGAGACCCCGGTATGAGTTCGGATCAAAACCAACGCGAAAACTTCTTGTTATTGATTGCCTTTGCCATGCCTATCGCGTTTTCGGCGTGGATGGCCCTGCTCAATAATTTCACCATCGAGATGGCCCAATTTACCGGTAAGGAAATTGGCGTTTTGCAGAGCCTGCGTGAGGTGCCTGGTTTTCTCGCCTTCACGGCCGTGTTCATTCTCTGGTATATCCACGAGCAGCGCTTTGCCGTAATGGCTCTATTTACGCTCGCCATTGGTGTCTTCTTGACCGGATTTTTTCCGTCCACACTCGGGCTCTATTTGACCACGGTGCTGATGTCGATTGGCTTCCATTATTTGGAAACCCTCAATCAATCGCTCACCCTGCAATGGTTGCCCAAGGAACGGGCCGCCGAATTTATGGGTCGGGCCCTGTCGGTTAAGGCTGTGGCCGCTGTGGCCGCCTTTGGCGGTATCTGGCTGAGCATCGAATATTTTGCCTTGCCGTATCGCTATGTTTATGGTCTGTTTGGCGGACTAACGTTAATTCTTGTGCTCTATATGGCGTTGCGATTCCCCTTGTTCCCCGCCAAGACGCCCCAGAATAAACATTTGGTACTGCGCAAACGCTATTGGCTCTTTTATCTGCTTACTTTTTTGAGCGGGGCACGTCGGCAAATCTTTGTGGTTTTTGCCGGCTTCCTGATGGTGGAGAAATTTGGTTACAGTGCCGGGCAGATTGCCCTGCTGCTGCTAATAAATTATTTTTTCAATATGTTTTTTGCGCGTAAAATCGGTGCCTGGATCGGTCGGATTGGCGAGCGCAAGGCCCTAACCTTAGAATACCTCGGTTTGACGCTGGTGTTTTGCGGCTATGCGCTGGTCGAAAATCCTTGGTTCGCCGCGAGCCTGTATATTGTCGACCATTTGTTTTTCGCTATGGCCATTGCCATCAAAACCTATTTTCAAAAGATAGCCGACCCTAAGGATATGGCCTCCAGTGCCGGTGTGTCATTCACCATCAACCATATAGCTGCCGTGGCCTTGCCGGCCATGTTGGGCCTGGTCTGGTTAGTATCCCCGGAGTTGGTATTTTACGTGGGTGCCGGTCTGGCCCTGGTTTCGCTGATCTGCAGCCAATGGATACCCAACCTGCCGCAACCGGGTTACGAGACAACCCGAACGCGAATTCGACCATTGCCCGGCGAAGCTATTTAAAGGAGTAAGTTTGTGACCGATATGAATTTGAGTCATCATTTTTTAATCGCGATGCCCTCGATGGCCGATCCGGAGTTTGCTGGCACCGTCAGCTATATTCTGCAGCACGATGCGCAGGGCGCCATGGGGGTTATTATCAATCGCCCTAGCTCCTATCGTCTGGCCGAAATTTGCGAGTCTGCAAGCATTAGCCCGGTCGATGCGCTCACCGGCGAACATGGTGTGCATCTTGGCGGACCGGTGAGTTCCGAACAGGGCTTCGTCTTGCATCGACTGTCGGAACGAGTCTGGCAGGGTTCAGTGGATAACGGCAATCTGGGTCTCACGACCAGTACGGATATACTGCAAGCTCTGGCCCAAGGAGAAGGGCCGAGCGATTATATTTTTTGCCTAGGTTACTCCGGTTGGTCCGAAGGCCAATTGGAGGAAGAACTCAAACAGAATGCTTGGCTGACGGTCGCCGCGGACAACGATATTATTTTTGCCGCCGAGGACGCGAGCAAATACCAACGGGCTCTGACCCTACTCGGCATCGATATCGCAGCCCTGTCCGGCCACGGCGGCCAAGCCTAGGCGTTACCCGCAATATAGTCCCAAATCTATAGTTCTCCATTACCCGCTAAATCCTTCTTTTAACATCCAGACAGCTTGTTATCGTTTGATCCTAATAACCGGAAGGATAGGTTGATGGCTTTGCTCGCTGCCTGTGCACGAGCAACCGTTCTATCCTCCGGTTACGCGCAATGAATTGCCATTATTAATCGCAATCAGTGTGATATGTATCCGTTATTATTAAGGATAATTAATTTTTTCTATAAAATATTAGGTGAAACATGGACGTATTTAGAAGCATTATCCAGGCGACCCTGCTAGTTTCATGCGCCCTCGGCGCAACCGCAAACGCTCAATCCTACCCCGACTGCAGCAATGGAACCGCCTTAGACGGCACCGGCTATGGTTGGCAAAACAACCAATCCTGCTTCCGCTACCCCGACTGCAGCAACGCTTCGGCCGATCCTGACGGTGATGGCTGGGGCTGGCAAGATGCCAATGTATGTGTGATGCATCACAGTTGCAGCGCACAATCGGCCGATCCGGACGGTGACGGCTGGGGCTGGGAAGATAACACCACCTGCTCAGCCAACAGCAGCGGGGCTGCCAGTGGACTGGCCAACGGGTCTGCCAACCAAACCACACAGGATATTTATCGCTACCTGCAAAACCTCCCCAACAAGAGTACCAATCGCGTTCTTTCTGGCGCATTTGGCGGTTATTCGGGTATATCCGGTGGCAGTGCCTTTAGCCTGGCAGAGTCCGATAAGATTAAGGCGTGGACCGGTCAACGACCGGCGATTTACGCTTGCGATTATGCCCGAGGCTGGGATCGTGCCAACCGGGTCGCCGATCTGATTAACTATGACTGCAACGCGACGCTGAAAAATTTATTTAACAATCAAGGCGGATTGGTGCAAATCAGCAACCACTTGCCGAGCCCGATTCCCACCAATGGCGGTGGGTTAAAGAACCCTATCGCTAATTGGCAGTATGCGAAAATATTTCAACAGGGTCATGATATTCGTAAGCGATGGTTTCAAATACTGAACAAGGTTGCCGATGGTCTAGAGGACCTGCAGAATTCTGGCGTCACGGTCATCTATCGGCCCTTGCACGAAATGACGGGTGAATGGTTCTGGTGGGGCGCAAGCGGCTACAACACTAATGATGCTGTGCGTCATGCGCTCTATAAAAGATTATGGATCGAAATGTACCATTACTTTACCCAGGATAGAGGTTTAAATAACCTCATCTGGGTCTACTCACCCGATGCCAATCGCGACTATAAGATGAGCTTTTATCCGGGGGATGACTATGTCGATGTGGTCGGCCTAGATGCCTATAACCTGAGCATTTGGGATGCCAAGGTGCAACGCGGATATGACGAGCTGTCAGAGGTGAACAAGCCCTTTGTGTTTGCTGAGATCGGGCCGAGCCAGGCTGTTTTTGACGCGCACGGAAAGTATGATTTCGAACAATTTATCAATGCCCTACACAGTAACTTCCCTAAGACATCATACTTCATACCCTGGAATGATGCCTGGAGCCCGACGGCCAATGCCAATGCCTGGAGTCTCTACAACGATCCTTGGACGGTCAACCTCGGTGAGTTGGCTTATTGACCAACGCACTCATTAACGCCGGGCGAGTGGACAGACCTCACCCTGTCCTAACCGCGCCATGCCACCAATGAGGTCTCGTTGGTCAGCGCCCTGAAATCCAACAGGCTTCATATTAGGCTATTTTTGCCCGTTGTGGCCCCTGTGTCGGGCGCCTAATATGCTTGCTGACGTCAAACGGTAATGAATCGGGACGGCCCTGAGTCAGCAGGGTGCCGTCCTAGGTTGTCGAGTTGACGTCTGTGCGCCGAGCTTTAGGCGAACGTGAATAGACGCTAGGCAAAGGATAGGCGGAGTTTGTGTGTGCCTAACCCTAAGGCCCATGCTCTGAAGTCCGTTCGCCGCAGCTGGGCAACAGCAACATTAACTGGACTAGAGGGCCGTTATGGTTTGTTGATTGTTAAATAGTAGCCTTGCAAGCTGACGGAAGGTTTGGCAATCCCCGTAGTGATAAATGGTCCCTGACGTGTCACCCATCATTGACGCCTTGGGGGTGTTAGCATGAAAAATTTTCTTTTAATCTTGGCTTTTTTAACCGGCCTGTTCTCGACATCGATGGCCTGGGCCGACGCCGAAGTGAACTTGGTCAGTGCCATGAGTCGAGTCTATTCCTATCGTGGTTTAGGTGGTCAGGAAGCGCGCTTTGTTATCAAGGTCGACAACCTCGCACCGAATAAGACCGTTAACCTTTATTATCAGGCGCACGACGGGCAGTGGCGCGACTTGCTGGCTAACTATCTCGGTGTGGCCGGCGACGGCCGGGAGGTTTGGCAAGCGTCGATGACCCTATGCACCGTAGTCGACAGTTGGCGCTGCGATGAAATTACCGCAACCGACCTGAACTTTGCCGTGCGGGTAGAGGCCAACGACCAAATATTTTGGGACAATAACCAGCAACAAAATTTCCACTTGGGGATGAACGATGGCTATATGCTCGCACCCAATTATCAGGTGTTGATTAACGATAAGGGCGAGATTCGTTGCGATACCCAGATGGATCGTTGTGATCTGTCCGGCGGTCGTATCCTACTGCAAAATTTGGCACCCCTGAAGACCGTCACCTTGGTTTACTCCCTGGACGACTGGCAAACTACGGCGCAGGTCTCTGCTGAATTTATCGATACCACTGGGTCTCACCCGTTAAGCCGCTTCACCAATCCAGGTGTCCAGGGCGGTGAATTGTGGCGCTTTTCAATTCTTGGCTTGCCAGCAAATGCCGACGATCTAAAGTACTTTGTTAAATATGATTTTGGCGGACCGGTGGCGGTAGACAATAATTATGCCCAGAATTATCGTCTGGGCATACCCGACTTTCCCGCAGTCTATCTTCGCGGCACCCACAACGACTGGAATGTCGAGAGCGGCTATCAGTCCATGCAGAAATTCACCAATTACGCAGGCGACTCTTACTGGCAAAACACCATTGAATTCAGCGGCCACTCTCCAAGCGAGCGGTTTAAGTTCGATATCGATCCGGTCGATAATCCCTGGCTGTGGAACTACGGCGATTCTGATAATGACGGTCGCAACTGGCAGGGCATTGCCGAACCCGACGGTGGCGATATTAAAATCTTGGGCGGACCCGGTTATTATCGGGTGAGCTTCTATGATGACAGTCATGCCTATCAGGTCGAGAAACTCAGTTTTGGACCCTTTCCCGCCGCGCGAACGTTAGTCTTTATTCAGGCCGAAAATCCCGATGATGAGCCGACCTTTTTGCGCGGCGGCATTGACTGGGGCTATTCCCAAACTGTTCGAGGGGTCGACTGTGGCGCCAGTGAGGCAGCCAAGTGGGACTGCGCCATTCCGATGCGCCATCGACTGGGACGGGACGATCCAGCGCGCAGCAACGATTGGTACCTCGACTGGCACGGCGCTGAGGACCAACAGGGCGAAGTGATTGGCAGCCCGATGATCTGGACAACCAACGATGCCGACTTTGGCAAAACGGTTATCGACGACGGCTATGGCTATACTCCGCTGAATCTTTGGGGTGATAATTACTGGCTGTTGGATGCCGAGGTCTATTGCAACGGTGTTGCAGTGGTCGACGAACTGGGCCAACATTGGTTTGAATTGAAATCCTACAATGGTGATGGTCTTGGATGGGAAGGTGATATCCAGCAAGCCAACACACCTTACGTGTCGAACAATCACTTTGCCCAGTGTGGTAAGACCAATGTCTTTAAACGCAATCAGAACGGAGCCCTAATTTATCAACTCTATCCCTGATCCGTCGCACTTTGGGCCTGTTTCACGCAGTAGGGCGTCCTATTAAACCCAAGCCACCCGATTCAATCGGGTGGTTTGTTGCCGGTTAGGATGAAACGACATTGCCGAAACTGTCATAGTGCTGGACCGATACCAAGGTCATGTTGGGCGCATAGTGGTAATTGGACCGCACGACAAAAGCGCCATCAGCGGTAAAGGTCGTTTCGGTAATTCGAAGCCCTTGGGTATCTTCAATGCAAGCGCTTCGCGTCGTTAGCTTACCGGCGGTATCGAACCGATTGATATCAAATTTATAGCTGTTTTCGGCTATCTTCTGCCTGAGGGTCCGGCATTCACAGGCCACCTGAGGATGAGCCAATAGGTGTTCGTTGAGCTGCTCTTGTAGGGGTACCAGTAGGTCGATGTAGTCAATCTTCAAGAGAGTCAGGTCGACATAATGCTCTATCCTTTTGGCCCGATCTCGTTGGTCGAACCAATGTATCGAATAGGTGCCGGCTTCGGCAGCCTGCGCCGCTGCAACGGTACGACTATCAATCCTAATCTCGGGCCGTAAGGCTAAATTTGACATAGCTATCCGTTCGATCCTCTTGAGTTATATAGACTTAGCGGCGTGTTCCGGCAGTAGGCGCTGATAGGCTTTTACCTTGAGCCTCTTTTATGGCCTAGGTGAAGCGTAGGAGGACATTGGATTAAGGTCAATTTGCTGCGAAGAAGTTTTTCAAACCTAGCCTAAGCGCGCGCGAAGGGTCCATTGGTCGAATATAACCGGCTGGAGGTAACGCCCGGCAGGGCCCAGTCAGCGGGCTGTTTAATGCTTCCGGCATAGGCCTCGACAGCACCCGCCGCGGCCTGTACCGTAGCGTTTCTTCGTCCCAGAGCTTGCTTGCTGGGGATCTAGCCTATGCAGGAAGCCCGTCCCAGATGAGTTACTTTGTAAATGCATTAATTCCGGTACTGGCCCTTATTGTTCTCGGCTATGGCCTAAAACGGCTTGAGTTCTTATCCGCTGAGGTTTGGGCGGGTATCGAGAAGATCACCTATTATCTGATGTTTCCGGCGCTCTTGATCCACACCCTAGCCAGCCAAGACTTGGCCGGTCAGCCGTGGTCCCGGTTGTTTCTGATCAGCACCCTGGTGTTGTTGATCTCAGCTCTAGCCTTATGGCTCTATTTCGCACTGACTCATAGGACCTCCGCGGCGACCTTTACCTCCATCTTTCAGGGTGGCGTGCGCTTTAATACCTATATCGCGCTCTCGGTTTCTGGCGCCTACTTTGGCCAAGAGGGCTTGGCGCTGATCTCGGTGGCCTTGGGTTCGATGATTGTTGTGGCCAACATTCTCTGTATTGGCGTTTTCGTGCTTTACGGTAAGGCGGAAGCGCGTACGGTTAAGACCTTTGCCAAGCAGTTGGTGCTGAATCCGTTAGTGATCGGTTGTGCGATCGGCTGGGTGCTCAGTTTGTCCGGCGTCGGTCTGCCTTGGGTCAGTTCGGAGATCTTTGAAATCATCGGACGGGCTGCGCTGCCGCTCGGTTTATTGGCGGTCGGTGCTGCCTTGCGTCCCGGCCTGATCAGGGGGCATGCACCAGCTATTCTGGAGGCCTCAGTGGCACAGTTCCTGATTAAACCGGCTGTGACGCTCGCGCTGTGTGCCGCCTTCGGTCTGACGGGCGTCGCCGCAGGGGTCTTGCTGATTGTGTTTATCACCCCGACGGCGTCATCAGCCTATATTCTGGCCCGGCAATTGGGCGGCGACCTGGAGGCCATGGCCTCAATTATCACCCTGCAGACGCTCGTCGCCTTTGCAGTGATGCCGATATGGGCTTGGGTCTGGCTCACCGCACTCTAGGGCCTGTAGTTTGGTGCTGGGACGCACCGGCGGAACAGCCTGGCCGCTGCCTGATTATAAGGCCAAAAAAAAAGACCCCATTGGGGTCTTTTTTTGTCTGCGCCTAGGGTCTTAGGCGTGACGCTTAATTGGGTCTACTTAGCGAAGTTTGCCGCGCCGAATTCCCAATTAACCAATTGCCAGAAAGCCGCCAAGTAGTTTGGACGAACATTGCGGTAATCGATGTAATAGGCGTGTTCCCAGAGGTCAACGGTGATGATCGGAGTTTGATCGCCCGTGATCGGGGTGCCGGCATTGCTGGTATTGACGATATCCAGGGTGCCGTCAGTGTTTTTAACCAGCCAAGTCCAACTAGAGCCGAAGTTGTTCACGGCCTTATCGTCAAGCGCGGCTTGGAAGGCTTCAAAAGAACCCCATTTGGCGTTAATGGCATCGGCCAAGGCACCCGTCGGTTGGCCGCCGCCATTCGGGCTTAGGCTGTTCCAATAAAAGCTGTGGTTCCAAATCTGAGCGGCATTGTTGAACACACCGCCGGATGAGGATTTGATAATGTCTTCTAGACTCTTACCTTCAAACTCGCTCCCCGGAAGCAAGCCATTGAGCTTGGCAACATAGGTTGCATGATGTTTGCCATGATGAAACTCAAGTGTTTCAGCGGAAATATGGGGCGCTAAGGCATCGATTGCGTAGGGTAAAGTAGGTACTTCAAAAGTCATGGTCGTCTCCGTCGGATTTAGGTTGGTTAATTTAACACTCTATATCATCGGGGCTGATCGGCGCACTTTCAAGTTTTATGTCTTGCAAACCTGTGTTTTAGCAGATCGATCGACCACCCGTGCCGTAGTTCGACGATCCGCTCGGTCGCTGCAGATCTCTAATTTATGGCCCCCGACATTGATTACTGGGTCACGGGGCGGGGCCAATTAGGGCCTATCTCATCGGCCTAATGGTGCACGTAGACCAATATTCAGCCTTTTGCCCAAAAGAGGGTTGGATGCCGGTTGCCCTCTGCCGCATAACCCCAGATAATGAGGCTCGTAAAAAAAACAAACAGGGTTACATGATGGCTGAAAAAACTCCAGCGGGTGATTTACCTCGAATGGTGCCCGATCGAGATGATATTCGCACCCGGAATGTTCGGGCTAATCCCGAACGCAAGCCCGCAGCGGAAAAAAAGACCAGTGCCGGTCAATCTAAATCTCATACCTCATGGGTCGTGGCGCTATTTTTAATTGTTGCCGGCGTCGCCATTGGATATCTAGCCCTGCAACAGTATTCCGCCGTACAGCTGTTGAATTCCTATGAAGAACGTTTGATATTGGCCGATGAGCGCATTGTCAGACTGGAGCAGTCCTTGACCCAGACCGATGAGTCGGTATCGATGAATGGTACGGCCATCAACGCCCAATTTAAGGCGATCAAGGTAGAAACCGATATGCAGATGGATGAGATCCGGAAATTATGGGATGTCGCCAATGTTAGAAATCGCGCCTGGATTGTGGCCAACCAGACCGCCTTGGCTGAGCAGCTTGAAAGCGTCAGCCTGATCAACACCAGTTTAGCGACTGTGCAGTCCGGTCAGGCTGAGGACGTTAAGAAGCTAGCGAGCCTGAGCGAGCAATTGAGTGTCGAAAAAACACAGCGCGGCGAGTCTGAACAGAAATTCGAGCAAGCATTAGTGCAAATCGAGCAACAGTTCGAGCAATTTACGGCTGTTGAACAGCAGCTTGTGCAAGAGTTAGGCCTTATAACAGTCGACCTTGCCGCGGCGTCCAGCACCCTGGGCAGTATTGTCGATGCCAACTACGGCGAGCAAATTTTGACTCTAACGCTAACCCAAGAGCTGGCGGCCGCGCAGCGCGATCAAATCAGTGCCGAGCAAGGGAAAATCATCGCCGATCAGGATGAAATCAGTGCTAAGCAAGAGATCAATACGGCCAACATAACCGAGCTTTTGGGTGCGATTGAGGCCGTCGATGCAGGTCGACTGGCAACCAATAAGCGCTTAACCGCCTTGTCCGGCCAGCTCGATACCGTTAGTGCTAAGGTGATAGCGCTGACTGGGCAATAGCCCTGATTGGGCCTGGTCAGCGCCTATCAAGGACCGACGGCGCTGCACTGCTAGGGTACGTTGGATGCAAAAGGGTTGCTGTGGTCGGTTAGGCCGGGGGCAGCACTGGATATGCTTTTCGGGCATTGACAGGCCAAAGGCCGCAATGTTCATTTTGGGGTTGAACCGCAGTGACCGATAACAGTGACCGATAATAGTGACCGATAAAAACAAGTCCCTGAATGCGCGCCATAAGGCCATTCTGAAATGGCTGGAATCGGACGGTTTAGTCCGGGTCGAGCATATGGTGCGGCGCTATCAGGTCACCGAACAAACCATTCGACGCGATCTGACCTGGCTGGCGCAGCAGCGCCTGATTACCCGCCTGCACGGCGCCGCCAAGCCCTTGAATTCGACCGAAAATATTGCCTACAGCGATCGGCAAATACTGCATCACCGGGCGAAACAGAAAATCGCTGCCGCCATTGCCGCCCTAATCCCCGACAATGCCAGCCTGTTTATCAATATCGGCACCACGACCGAAACCATCGCCCATGCGCTCATGAACCATCGCGGGCTGCAGATAATCACCAACAATTTGCATGTCGCAGCCCTAATGAGCCAGAAGACCGATTTCCGCGTCATCGTTACCAGTGGCGAGGTGAGGGCGACAGATGGTGGCATTATGGGCGAAGCCACCCTCGATTTTATTCAACAATTCAAACTGGATTACGGCCTTATTGGCATCAGTGCCATCGACAATGAAGGCACCCTGTTGGATTTTGACTACCGTGAAGTGAAGGTGGCACAAGCGATTATCGAGCACAGTCGGCAGGTTTTTTTGGCCGCCGATCACAGCAAGTTTGGCCGCAAAGCGATGGTGCGCTTGGGTAACTTAGCCCAAGCGGATCGACTCTTTACTGACCAAGCCCCGCCTACTGATATCCTCGGTTTGATGAACGACAGTGATGTTGCCCTGCATATCTGTCGGTAGCTATTAGTTCTTTTTTGGCGACTTATGTGTCAAATTTTGTGCTTTTTGATACTCTAGCGCACAAATGTACCCTATCCAGGGGTTGCTCGACTAACAGGCTTGTCAGCAACGCTCAGGTTCAATCAGTGAAAAGTGATGCGAAAGCGTCTTGTTTAGGAGGTTCGGCGGTGTTTTTGGATGAATTTCATACGGTAATTGACGGCCGCATTGTGGTGTCCGCGGCACAGGCGAGTCGTTTTGCCAAAGAGGTGGCGGGCGACTTCAACCCAATCCACGATCCCGAGGCCAAACGTTTTGTGGTGCCAGGTGATCTGCTGTTCGCACTGGCTATGTCGAAATACGGCCTAGGCCAACGCATGTCGGTGTCCTTTTCCGGTATGGTCGGCAAAGACAAGCCGCTCAACCTACCCGACAATCATCAGGGTGTTATTGAGATAACCGATGATGCTGGCAAGGTTTATACCCATGTTGAACACCATGGTGAGGTATCGCACGACCGCGCACTTATCGAAGCCGTTATTCGCAGCTACGTCGCCTTTTCCGGTCAGAATTTCCCCTATATATTAGTGCCCCTGCTGGAAAAGCATCAGGTCATGTTTAATCCAAGGCGCCCTCTGGTAATCTATGAGAGCATGTCGTTTGAGCTCGACCGAGTCGCCATTGCTCAACCTGAATTGGCTCTCGTCAACTCGACACTGGATGTCAACGGTAAGCGCGGCGATGCGCATTTCATCTTTGAAATTCGAGATGGTGATGAAGTGATTGGTAAGGGCGATAAAAAACTCATCGTCAGTGGATTACAGCCTTATGACGCAGAACTGATGGGCAGGGTGGTAGACGACTTCGAACTGTTAAAATCGGCCTATCGACCTTCCGCACCGGCCTGATGGCCACATCGGGTGCAAGTAAAGCGCCCGACCCGGCATGGTCGTCTCCAGACGGCCAGCGCGCATTCAGCTTAAAAATAACCCAGTCGTTAATTTCGTTACAAAAAATTACACTCATAACTTGTTGATTTGCAAAGAGGCCTAAAAATCAGTGCAAAAAAGCTGGTATTTACGGGTGCATTTTAGATCGGTTTGCTTATAATCCGCCGCCCTTTGATGCCGGGTTATACCCGAGGTTACCGACTGTATGAGAAATGAGCTTTACACCGCAACTGAACTGGGCCACCTGTGTCTTGCCTCTAGTCTGATTTTAAATGAGCGTCCGTTGCCAATTCGTTTTTTTTACAAGGAAGATCCCCAGCACGCAAATGATACCGGCTTTCGTTTTTACAGCGGTCAGGAGACCGACGAATTCTTACTCGAGGAAAATGCCGCGTGTGTCGCGCCATTGGACTGCCTCGAGCGTTTAGACCCAAGCATCACCGAATTGGTGCGCCGGTCGCAAGTCGGTAGCGTTTGGGAACGCTTGCCCAACACCAACGATTGGGTACCGGTGCACGATTACGACATCCCCGCCTAGCCTGATAGGCCAAGGACCGCGCGCGGTCACGCTCTGCGGGCACTTCTGCTGAGTTTTTATTCTGTACCTCTAAGGTGCCCCTTGCGGCGCTATTGCGTCCCGTCGGATACCAACCACGGCTTGGAAAACCAATAATAAAACGCTCCCGAGGCGCTGCGTGCGGTGCAGTTGAAGCGATGCCGGCCGAGTGTTAAGGGTGCCGGGCTACTTAGCCGAAAGGAGCTGGCCGTGGGACGGCTAGCCGGCAGCGGATCACCATCGAGAAAACAATTCAGGGGCAGCGTTGGCACGAGGTTATCGGTGAAATCGACGGTGACGCTCGGGCTTCGATCGGTCGTGAGCATGTTGGGTAGGTTGGCCTCATCGATCGGCATCGGATGGGAGCCAATCTTGGTCGCCAAGGTGGCCGTATTGGCATATATGCCGGCCGCGGCAAAGCGAGGGATGGCTTGGGCATGGGTGCCCGCCCAGACGCCGCCAGAATGTTGACCGAAACCGAGGTAGCCCATGTCCTTCAGTAAGTCCTGCAGCTGTGTGCTGAACTCGCCATAGGGGTACGCCAGCCAACGCGGCACAGCGTCGCCGAGCTCGTCTACCAGACGCTGCTGTGCCTGTTCGATATTTGCTCTGAGACCGGCCCGCCCCAGCGCGCCGCCGGCCTGTTGGCGCACCAGATAGGCGTGATCGGTGCTGTGGTTGGCAATGGTCACGCCGCGCTGCGCCAGGGTGCGCAATTGCGCCCAACTGAGCATATCGCCATAGCCCTTGTCGATCGGGTCGGTGGCGACAAAGATGGTGAAGGGATAGCCAAACTCCTCAAGCAGTGGCAAGGCATTGTCATAGATATCGCGATAGCCATCGTCAAAGGTGATCGCGATGGTCTTGTCCGGTAAGGGCGAGCCATTTGTAACGGCCGCAAGGGCTTCCGCAAGCGGCATGACATGGATCTGCTGATCTTGAAAAAACTGCAGATGTTCGCGGAAAACTTGTGGCGTGACAGAGGTGCTCGCCGGACTGTCTGTCGAGACGTGGTGATAGACCAGGATATTAAAATGATCGGCTGCAGCGGCCAAGTCGAGCCATCCGGCCAGCACGCAGACCCAGAGCAGTCTTTTCACCAGACCGGACCTTCTGTGCCCAGGCCAATTGCCCGCTGCGGATCGGTGATCCATTCACTCCAGCTGCCCGGGTACAGCGTCGGCATGAGTCGGCCGCTTTCACATAAGGCCAATAGATTATGGCAGGCGGTGACCCCAGAACCGCAGTAGCAGACCAGCGCAGCATTGGGCAAACCGGCAAAGCGCTGCGCCAATTCAGCCGAGCTTAAAAAGCGGCCATCGGCGGCCAGGTTTTTACTGAAATCGGCATTCATCGCCCCCGGAATATGGCCGGCCTGGGTATCGAGTGGTTCAATATCTCCCCGGTAGCGCGCCAAGGCTCGGGCATCTAAGACCAGGGTCGAGGCATCTCGGTCGGCCAGTTCTTGGGCGCTGATGGTCCAGTCGGCACGGGGCGTGATCTGAATCTCGGATGGCTGCGGCACCGGCACTAAGCGGGTGCAATCGCCGCCCAACTGTTGCCAGCGTGCCAGACCGCCATCCAATAGCTGGACCTTGTCGATCCCGGCCCATTTCAACAGCCACCAGGCCCGTGCGGCAAACATGCCGTTGCCTTGATCGTACACCACCACCTGGGACTGGGGTTCGATGCCCCATTGACGCAAGGTCGCCTGCCACTGCTCGACACTCGGCAGGGGGTGACGACCGGTTTGGCCGGGCACGCACGGGCCCGATAACTGCTCTGCCAGATCGGCGTATAGCGCGCCGGGTATATGGCCCTCACGGTATTGCTCGAGGCCCTTGTTGGGCGCCTGTAAATCGAAACGGCAGTCGAGAATAACCTGCCCAGGAAGATCGGTCCGGGTAAAAAGCTGTTCAACTTGGATCAGTTCAGACATGACAAAGTAGCCATTCATTCGATGAAAAGTACGCCCATGGTACCCTATTCAATCAAGCTTTCAACCGAACCATCCGGGGTCATTTGAGCCACCAATAGCTCCACCAGGGCCGCCTTGCTAATCGGTTTGGCCCAGTAAAAGCCTTGTGCCGTTTTACACTGCCAGCTCTTCAGTAGGTCCAAGGTTTGCCGATCTTCGACCCCCTCGGCGACCGCCGTTAAGTCGAGGCCCTTACATATTTGCAAGATCGCCCGGACAATCGTTTGATTGTATTCGCTCTGGGTCAGGTCTTGGATAAAGGAGCGATCGATTTTCAGCGTCTGGACATCAAAGTGCTTGAGGTAGCCCAAATTACTGTAGCCGGTGCCAAAGTCGTCGATCGACAGGCTCACGCCCAGTCGGCGTAAACCGGCTAAATTATTGCGGATATCGCTGACCTGGTCGGCCAATATGGACTCGGTGATTTCAATATCCATCACGGCGGGCTTGAGCCGGTAAAAATCCAGGATTTCAGCGATTTCAGACGCCAAGTCGGTGTTCTTAAATTGTGCCACCGAGACATTCACACTGATATGAAAGCTCGGCAGCGTTTTGATAAAGGTTTGGGTGTCTCGACAGGCGGTGTCCAGGACCCAACGGCCAATCTCTGCGATGAGTCCGTTTTGTTCGGCCATGGGAATAAAATGATCCGGGCCGATGGCCCCGAAGCGACTGTTTTGCCAACGCAAGAGCGCTTCGGCGCCGACAATTTTTTCGCTACACAGGTCGATTTTGGGCTGGTACAGCAAGGTCAGTTCGTTATTTTGGATGGCCATACGCATTTGTGCGGTCAGGTCGAGTCGATACTGTACTTTCTGCTGTTGTTCGTTATTGAAAAAGCAAAAGGTATTGCGGCCCAAGTCTTTGGCCTGATACATGGCCAGATCGGCATTCTTCAAAATGCCTTCAAAGTTGTCTGCATCATTCGGGGCCAGTGCGATGCCGATTGATGCCGAGCAGTGCACCAGCGAGCTGGCCAATTGGTATTCTTTTGCCAATGCGATCATCACGGTGGTAGCTAGGTTTGAAATGGATGCGATATCGGCTAGGCCTTCGGCCAGAATGAGAAACTCATCGCCGCCAAGGCGACAGATGGTGTCGGATTTTCGTACGGTCTGACGCAAACGCTCGGCAACCTGAATCAGCAGATTATCGCCCAGCAGATGACCGAGTGAATCGTTAATCGATTTAAAGTCGTCCAAGTCCAAATACAACACGGCCAGTTGCCGATTGTCGCGCCGGCTTTTGAGTAGGGCGTGCTCGAACCGGTCTTTGGCCAGCAAGCGATTGGGCAGGTTAGTGAGCGCGTCATGTTGCGCGATATAGACTATGTGTTTTTGCGAGGCTTTGAAGCGCTCGTTTTCCGCCATAATAACCTGGCCCGCATCGACTAGGTCCTTGTGCAGTACCTGAATGGCATAGGCGGTAACCGCGAAGATCATCGCAGAGGAAAAGCCGGTTTCAAATGAGGCCACCATTGGCGGTACAGACAGGTAGTCTAGGCTGTAGGCCAGACCCAAGGCCAGGCAGATGAAGATGATCAGCGCGACCACTGTGTAGGTTAGGTGTGCGCGGCCGATCATGGTTGAAAAGATAATCAGCCCCGGCAGACCAAAAAGCGACAGGTCTCGTAGGCCGGCTCCGGTGAGCATCAAAATCAGGATAGTGACAAAGAGCACGCCGACCAGGACGTTGGCCGCCCCGTCTAGGCGATCGCGCCGAGTCAATTGGTCGACCCCGACCATCGCCAATAGGGCACAAGCCAGCATGATCGCTTCAAGCCAAAAGCCATAGATGACCTGCATGATTGCGATCAGCGTTAGGGTAATGGCGACGCCGAAGGTCAGCTGTTTAAGGCGTTTTTTACGCACAAGGCTAAATTTCAAACCAGAGATCCGATAGCGTGAGCAGGTATCTTAAGTATAGGGGGCTTTGGGGATTTGCTTGGGAAAGTTGTGCGGGGCGAAAAGCTGGCTGGTCCGGCTGGATTCGAACCAGCGCATGACAGGATCAAAACCTGTTGCCTTACCGCTTGGCGACGGACCAGTATAAATGTGTGCTAAAACTGCTAAACGAGCGTTACAGAAGAACTGGCTGGTCCGGCTGGATTCGAACCAGCGCATGACAGGATCAAAACCTGTTGCCTTACCGCTTGGCGACGGACCAGTAATGGTGGCTATAGCTAGACTTGAACTAGCGACCCCAGCATTATGAATGCTGTGCTCTAACCAACTGAGCTATATAGCCTCTATAACGGGGCCGTATTATCCCTTTATTTGTTTCTCTGTCAACCGTCTCTAATCTTTTTTTTTAAATAGTTTCAAAGAGTTAGCGAATTATCCGGGCCACAGTGCGGATCCACCTTAGGAATGTCGGCCGTCCGCTAAAGCAAATTCAAGCCAAGTCTTTGAAAAACAGCCATATATGCCTTAAAAACCATCCTTTGGACCTGTTTAATAGCCAAAACGATTCATAAACGGCCGATCTTCGAACGCCGTTATGCCGAGGTGCAAACATTGCCGACCGGCAAGCCGCGGGCAACGGCGCGCTCATGCCCATCGGTTGAGAAGCCGATCGAGTGGCCAAAAATCAGGCGAATTTAAAATCTATTGATACACTTTAAGGACTGTTTTCATTTCTTAGGGAGCTCGATATGGATTTTTCATTCAGTACTATCATCACCTGGGGCGTGCCACTGGTCTTGGTTATATTTCTGGTTACCCTTTACAACAGGCTAGTGGCGTATCGAAATCGCTTTAAAAACGCCTTTGCCCAAATCGATGTGCAATTGCAACGCCGTCACGATCTGATCCCCAACTTGGTTGAAACCGCCAAAACCTACTTAAAGCATGAGCAGGACACCTTGGAAAGCGTAACCGCAGCGCGCAATCAGGCGGTGTCGGCACAGCGGTCGGCGGCGGCAAACCCTGCGGACGGAGCCCTGGTCGGCAAGCTGTCACAAGCTGAAGGTATGCTTTCAGGCGCGCTCGGGCGGCTGTTTGCCGTCTCCGAAGACTATCCCGATTTGAAAGCCGACGGCACCATGCGCGACCTGATGGAAAGCCTGGACAGTACCGAAAACAAGGTCTCCTTTGCCCGCCAAGCCTATAACGATAGCGTGATGCATTACCAAACGCTCAAGGAATCCTTCCCGACCAACCTGGTGGCGAATATGGCCGGCTTTAAGGACGCCGCCCTGTTCGAAGTCGATCGCCCTGAGGTCAAGCGCGCACCGACGGTCGCGTTCTAAGCGGTGTTTAGGTGCTTAGGTGCAAAGGGGCCTAGGTGCAAAGGGCAGTCGAGCTGGGATGGCGCTCAGTACTGCCGTGAGGTTGGCAAGGGGTGGGCATGGACTTTTTTGAACAACAAGATCGGGCACGGCAAAAAACCGGGCAATTGGTGCTGTTATTTTTTCTCGGCCTGCTGGCCACCCTGGTTGCCATCAACCTGGTATGTTTTCTCGCTTATTGGTTTTTTTACAGTCCGGTCGAGCTGGACGGCAGCCCCCCTGTATCAGCCTTGCCCGGTCTACTCGGCGAGTGGTTTCAAGTCTCGCCGGGCGCATCAGGCGAGCCGAGTGCCACTCTGGCCCTGGCCTGGTCCGGCTGGTGGCACTCCAATCTAAATTGGCAAATAAGCCTCGGTGTGATTGGTGCAGTGATTATTGGCACGCTGTTCCGCTTTCTCGAACTGGCTGGAGGAGGGCGCAAGGTGGCCGATTGGGCCGGTGCGAAGCCCATTCAAATGGGCACCAGCTATCCGGCCATCAAGCAACTGATCAATATCTGCGAGGAGATGGCCATTGCCGCCGGTATGCCGGTGCCAGAGCTTTACTTGATGGAACACGAACCGGGTATCAATGCCTTTGTAGCCGGTTACTCGCCCCAGGATGCGGTGCTGGTGGTGACCCAGGGCGCTTTGGATCAGCTCAGTCGCGACCAATTACAGGGTGTGGTCGGGCATGAGTATTCACATATCCTCAATGGGGATATGCGGCTCAATATTCGTTTGATGGCTTGCTTGGCTGGGCTGGTAATGATTGGTCAAATCGGTCGATTTTTGCTGGAGGCCAATTTCTGGCACGGCTCAAGACGCAGCCATCGCAATGACGGTCGAAGTGCCTTGCTGATGATTGGCCTGGGCCTGGTATTTGTCTTGGTCGGCTATATCGGTGTTCTGGTCGGGCGCATAATTAAGGCCGCTGTGTCACGCCAGCGGGAGTTCCTGGCCGATGCCAGCGCGGTGCAATTTACCCGCTTGCCGGATGGTTTGGCCGGCGCACTGTACGCTATCAAAGGACATGCTGGCGGCTCTCAGTTGACCCATCGCCATGCCGAGGACATGTCGCACTTCTGCTTTGGCGAGTCGGTCGCCCTATCGGATCGCCTGGCCACCCATCCGCCGATTGTCGAGCGCATCCGAGCCATTGCACCGCACTTTGTCGCGCAAGAGCGCAGTCGACGGCGACGCACTGAGTCGGCGGACGACAGCGTGAGTCGATCCCAGCCTCAGGCCTTTGACAGCGCCCTTACCCTGGTGGGCATTAGCGCCCTAGTCGGCCAGGTCACGCCGGATCAGTTGAACTATGCGCGCGACCTGTATCGCCATATACCGGAGCAGGTTAAAACCTGGCTGCATCAATCAGATGGCGCCAAGGCCTACCTGTACTGCCAGATACTGCTCGGTAGCGCGTCGGCTCGGCAAGCCGTGCTCGACCTGATCAAGCAGGAAGACAGCACCCTGATCGACCTGCTGCAAAAGATCTGGCCCTATTGTCAGAAAATGGACGAACAGTTACGCCTGCCGATAGTGGACTTACTGATTCCGACGCTCAAGAAACTATCCGAAGCTGAGCGGCTGGTCTTCCTCGATCGGCTCGAGCGTTTGGTCGCCCTCGACGGCCGTGTCGACTTTATTGAGTGGGTCACCCTGACCCTGATTCAGCTGCGCCTGCGACCCACGCTCGCAGCAGCCAAGCGAAAGCTCGATGGCAACATCCGGCACTATCAGCGCGCCCTGAGCACCATCTTCAATATCTTAGTGGAGCTGAGCCGCGACAAGGTGGCGGCGGAAAAGGCCCATCAAGCCATTTGCCGCCAAATGGACATAGCCTATCGGCCTAGCCAGACGCTGCAGTCCATCGGTTACCAGGGGCTGGGTTCAGCCCTAATGGCATTGCAGCAGGTAAATTTTGTTTGGCGCAAAACCTTGTTGCAAGCCTTTGCCGATATTATTCAAGCCGATGGCCGAGTTGAATTCCGTGAATATGAAATACTCCGCATAATGGCTCAGTGCCTAGCGTGCCCTATGCCACCCCTTCGGCCCATCCCAGTAAATACCAGTATTCGTTAAATCGCCTGCCCAGCTCGCCAATCGTTGTGACCGATTTAACAGAACCATCCGCCGATCGGTGGCTCACTGGCGGGTAGCGATCGACGCAGGTTGATTAGCTGCTACAAGCAAATTTGACAACCATCAATAACCTGCTTCCTAGCGTTCATGCGCGCTGGGCATGCTAAGCGGTGAGGACTCTTATTAGCAGCAATTGAGACTTGATGGGGTTCCGGTAGCTGAATAATAACAATCTAGGGCCGTTCGGCGTTTTTTTCGAGGTAGTGGTCGCCCGAGCCAATAAGGGGCGTTTCCGAGTGGAATGATTGTCCTGCAGCCCCCGTCGCACCTAGGTGAACGAGGTATTAACTATCAACGCGGTACAGCAAAAAACAGGCACTAACGACAAGCCAGTCGCCCCTTCGACTGGCAATCAGCGACCGTCGGTTCCGGTCGTCGGGCTGGGCGCGTCCGCCGGCGGCTTGGACGCTTATAAGCGGTTTTTCAGCGCGATGCCGAGCAACAGTGGTTTGGCCTTTGTATTGGTGCAGCATCTCGACCCGAAGCACAGCAGCATGACTGCCCAACTGCTCGGCAAGCACACGTTGATGCCGGTGGAGCAGGTTGAACACGCCACCGCCGTGCAAGCCAATCATGTTTATGTGATACCGCCGAACAAGGATCTGCTCCTAGTCAATGGCTGCCTGCTGCTCAATGCCTTGCCGCCGCGTCAGGGCCCGCATTTGCCAGTCGATCTATTTTTACGGTCACTGGCCCAAGACCAGGGCGAGCAGGCCCAGGCCATTATTCTATCTGGCTCGGGCTCGGACGGTACGCTGGGCGTTGCCGCGATCAAGGCCGGCGGCGGCTTGGTGCTGGTGCAAACGCCGGAAACCGCCCAGTTCGATGGCATGCCGCGCAGTGCCATTCAGACCGACTTGGTCGATTGCGTGGCCGATGTCGAGGCGCTACCTGAGCTGTTAATTCACTACCAGGCCCAGCTGCAGGGCTTGGCGATGTCCGATGCGCATAAGACGGTGCCCGACGATCAACTCGACCTGCTTATTAATGCGGTTCGAATGCGGACCAAATACGACTTCAGGTTCTATAAGAAGGGCACCCTATTACGGCGCATTCATCGACGCATGGGCTTGAACCATCTGTCTGATATAAAGGAATATGTGCACCTGGTGCAGACGGACGAGGGTGAAGCCAAGCGCCTCTTCAAGGACCTCCTCATTAGTGTGACCGGTTTTTTTCGCGATCTGGAAGCTTACCAGGAACTCCAGTTAGAGGTGATCGAAACGCTGGTGGCCGAGGCGGCGCCTGATCAGCCAATCCGAGTTTGGGTGGCCGGTTGCGCTACCGGTGAAGAAGCCTACTCCATCGCCATGGTGATCCTCGAACAATTGGCAGTGGCGAACAAATGCTGTCCGGTGCAGATTTTTGCCTCCGATATCGATGAGCAGGCCCTGTCTATCGCCCGGTTGGGCCGATACCCTCTCAATATTGCCACCGATGTATCGGCCCCTCGGCTGCAGAAATTTTTCATCCAGCAGGATCAGTCTTATCAGGTAACAAAAACCCTGCGCGAAGCGATCATCTTTGCAGAGCACAATCTGATCAGCGATCCGCCCTTTTCCCGCCTTGACCTAATCAGCTGTCGCAACTTGATGATCTACATGGAGCCGGAACTGCAGCGCAAGATCGTGCCCCTTTTCCATCTAATACTGAAGGCAGGGCGTTATCTTTTTTTGGGCAGTTCTGAAACCATCGGCAGCCAAACCACGCTCTTTCAACCCATTAGCAAAAAGGCGCGACTGTTTCAGCGGGTCGGCGCAGCGCAGCGCGATGGCCTGCAGATGTCTTATGTTAGCGGCTTGGAACGCTTTAGCAGTGCCCGTGTGGATGTCCCAGAGACCTGTCTGGAACCGCTTAATTTTGCCAAACTAACCCAATATCTGTTACTTGAACGGTTTGCGCCTTTTGCCGTGCTGGTCGATCCCCAATACCAGGTATTGTATCTGGCGGGGCCGTCGGGCTTATATTTAGAAATGACCACAGGCGTGCCCAGCAAGGACCTCATCACCATGGTCCGAGAAGGCTTGCGCAGCAAGGTGCGCATGGCCTTAGAAAAGGCCGGCCAAACGGATGAGGAGTTTTCGGTACCTGGGCGGGTTAAGCGCGAGGGTCACTACCACCACGTGACCGTGACCGCCATTCCGGTCAGCGCCTATCGCGCTAATGCGAAGCTGCTCTTGCTCACTTTTGCCGAAGCGAAACAGATCGTTGTTGCCCCGGCCAGCACTGAAGTCGGCGAGCTGGATACTCACGCAGAGTGGCAACTCAAGACCTTGGAAGCGGAATTGCGCGAAGCCAGAGAGGATTCGCGCCATCACCTAACGGCGATGGCAGAAGCTAATGAGAAGCTACGGACGTCCAACGAAGAGGTTTTGTCGATCAATGAAGAGCTGCAGTCGACCAACGAAGAGCTGGAAACCTCAAAAGAAGAGCTGCAGTCGCTCAATGAGGAGTTGTCGACGGTTAATAACCAGCTGCAGGACAAGGTGCAAGAACTGGCCGGGGCCAATGATGACTTGGCCAATCTGTTGGCCAACACCGATATAGCGGCGCTGTTTCTCGATCGTAACTTTGTCATCAGGCGTTTTACTCCAGCGACACGCAAGGTATTCAATCTGATTGCATCCGATATCGGTCGTCCGATAGGAGATATCTCCCACCGAATCAGGGATTTAACCCTGCTCGAGGATGCCCAGATGGTAATGCAAAACTTGACCACCATTGAGCGTGAGGTTGCCACCAATAACGATCAGTTCTTTATCCAGATTATCAAACCTTTTCGCACCGAAGCCAACGTGATCGATGGCATCGTGGCAACCTATGTCGACATTAGCCATTTAAAAAAATCACAGGAAAACCTGGTGAACGCCAAGCGCAGGGTCGAGCTGCTGCTGCAATCGACCGGAGAGGCGATCTACGGTGTCGATAGACAGGGACGCTGTATCTTTGCCAATAATCGCCTAGCGCAGCAATTGGGCTTCAACTCGGACGAGCTGCTCGGCAGCGATATCCATGCGCTGATTCACCATACCCACGAAGATGGCTCAGTCTTCCATTGGAAGGAATCCTTTGTGTATAAGTGTCTGACCAACAAAAAGGGCCACCAGGGCGGGCATAATATTGCCTGGCGCGAGGATGGTACCTCCTTTCCAATTCTCTACACGGTAGAACCGATCAAAGAAAATGGCGAGTTGACCGGTGCCATGGTGACCTTTCGCGATCGCACCGAGGAGCGCGCCGCCTCCAACAAGCTCGATCACCTCGCCCGACACGACACCCTTACGGGCTTGGTCAATCGGCGTGAATTTGAGGATCGCCTGACTCGAGTGCTCGACAGTGCCCGGCAGGAAAAGACCGAACACGTTCTCTGCTATCTCGATTTAGACCAGTTCAAGGTGGTCAACGACACCTGTGGGCACTTGGCCGGCGATGAGCTGTTGCGCCAAATTGCCGGGCTGCTCGAAAGCCATATTCGTAAGCGCGATACCCTGGCCCGTTTGGGTGGGGATGAATTTGGCCTGTTGATGGAGCATTGTGATCTCTACGAGGGACGCCGGGTCGGTAATAATTTGCGCGATGCCGTCGCCGAATACCGATTTGTCTGGGAGGGTAAGGCGCACACAGTTGGGGTGAGTATCGGAGTGGTATCGATCGTCGATGATGTTGGCGATATCACCGATGTCCTAAAGGCGGCTGACGCGGCCTGCTACGTCGCTAAAGAAGGCGGGCGTAATCGAATTCACGTCTACCACCCCAATGATGCCGAACTGTCCAACCGCCAAGGGGAGATGCAATGGGTTGAGCACATCAACAGTGCGCTCTTAGCAGGCCGTTTTCAATTGGCCGTGCAACCGATTATGGCCTTGGCTGACAACAGCGCCGACGCCCAGTCCTATGAAGTGCTATTGCGCATGGAGGGCTTGGATGGCGAGCTCATTATGCCAGAAACCTTTTTGGGCGCGGCCGAACGCTACAATCTGGTCACCAAACTGGATACCTGGGTGGTGCACAGCATCGTGGCCTGGATCGATAGCCATCCAAGCGAATTTGCCAAGGTGAGTCTTTTAAATATCAATTTATCGGGCAGGACCCTGGGCGACAACGACTTTTTGGCCACCCTGATGACGCTATTCGAAGACCACAAGATTCCCGGCAACAAGATTTGTTTTGAAATTACCGAAACGGCCGTGATTAGCAATCTGTTTAGCGCCAATCGATTTATGCACTCGTTAAAACAACTTGGTTGCGTCTTTGCGCTCGACGATTTCGGGACTGGCTTGTCCTCTTTTCAATATCTGAAGACCCTGCCGGTGGAATACCTCAAGATCGACGGTATGTTTATCCGTGACATACTCGATGACCCGATTGACTTGGCGATGGTTAAGTCGATCAGTGAAATTGGTCAAGTGATGGGCAAGCAAATCATTGCAGAATACGTGGAAAGTGAGTTGGTATTGGAAAAGCTCAAGGAAATGGGCCTGAACTACGCCCAGGGTTTTTATCTGGGCGCGCCTGTGGCACTGCAGGATATGAACTTTGATACCGGTTCGGTGCAGCCTGCGAGCTAAATTGGTCTGCCAGAGCGACCGGTTTGTCCCAATGCCAGCCCTTGCAACCTGGGCTTTGCACCGCCTTGGCCGAGTGACTGGCGAAATTACCGCTTTATTAACGCAACGGCCCTCATATCCCTTGATTCCGCCTGCTGCATTGCGTAAACTGCCGCCCCTCTGCTCGAACCGAGTAGAGACAGTTGTGCTTTGCCCTTGGGGTAAAGTACTTAACTCCTTACCTTACTGTGAGTGTTACAGGAGGTTGTTAACCCGGAAGGAGCATTTATGCGCCATTACGAAATCGTTCTACTGGTCCATCCTGACCAGTCTGAACAAGTGCCTGCCATGGTAGAGCGTTACACGTCTGTTGTAACCGAAGCCGGCGGTGCTATCCACCGTTACGAAGATTGGGGCCGTCGTCAATTAGGTTTCCCAATTCAGGATCTCCATAAGGCTCACTACGTGTTGTTAAACATCGAAGTGACGGATGCCTCTATAGAAGACTTGAAAACCACTTTCCGTTTTAACGATGCGATTTTACGCAGCATTGTTCTGCGTCGTAAAGATGCAGTCATCGAGGCCTCGCCTATGATGAAATCTGTTGAAGCCAAGAAAGCGAAAGATGAAGCCCAGGCCGCTGCACGTACTCCGCGCTCTGAAGACGAAGCCACCACTGACGATGCTGATGACGATTCAGCATCTGAAGAATAATAGGAGCATACACTATGGCACGTTTCTTTCGCCGTCGTAAGTTCTGCCGCTTCACTGCAGAAGGCATTGTTGAGATAGATTACAAAGATGTTGACCTATTAAAGGGCTACATTACCGAAACAGGCAAGATTGTACCGAGTCGTATCACCGGTACCAGTGCGAGATATCAGCGTCAATTGGCGACTGCCATCAAACGCGCACGGTATTTGGCTCTGTTGTCCTACACCGACTCACACAAGTAAGTTATTGAGGTAAGCGAGATGGAAGTTATCCTGCTTGAAAAAGTTGGTAAGATGGGCGTTTTGGGCGACACCGTAAATGTAAAAAGCGGTTATGCGCGCAATTTCCTGGTACCAACAGGCAAGGCAGTCCCTGCGACTGCAGAAAATTTAAAGCATTTCGAAGTTCGTCGTGGCGAACTGGTTAAGGCTGAAGCCGCTAAATTGGCTTCTGCCCAAGCACGTGCCGATCAACTGGCTGAGCTTGAGTTAACCGTTACGGCGCACGCCGGCGAAGAAGGCAAGTTGTTCGGTTCTATCGGTCCTCGTGACGTGGCTGACCTTGTGTCTGCAACAGGCGTTGAGATTGAGAAATCCGAAGTGAAGATGCCTTTAGGTCCGATTCGTACCGTTGGTGAATACGACATTGCTGTCCAGTTACACAGCGATGTCAAGGGTACTGTGCATTTGATCGTTGTTGCAGAAGCCTAAGGTCAATTCAGGTCTGTAGCGCCTAGGCGATGCAGACTCGATTGACAGCGGTTGCCGGAATGGCAACCGCTATCTAAGAAGCGCACCTCGGTGCGTTTTTTTTTGTTCGGCTTTTATCAACAGCCGGTCAACGCCGATTTCACCCTGGCTTTTGCTGTCTTGGGCGCGACACCGCTCGAGCTAGGTCAAATACCCCGTGCCTCTGGCACTGTATCTCGGTAAACTGCTCCTCTATTTAGGTTGTGGAAGTTTCTGGATGTCCGATAATTACGATGACGATTTGCTCTCCTCGAGCGACCCTGAGATCCGTCAAATTAAGACCCCACCCCATTCTTTGGAAGCCGAACAGTCGGTTCTGGGTGCCTTGATGGTCGATAACTCGCAATGGGACAATGTCTCCGAAATTCTGATGCCGGACGATTTCTTTCGCAATGAACACCGTCAAATCTTCCGTATGATGATGAAGTTGGCCTCGGCCAATTCGCCGATGGATGTTATTACCCTGGGCGAGACCCTGGAAAAGGAGCGCTTACTGGAGTCGACCGGCGGCATGACCTATCTGACCGAATTGGCCGAAAACACGCCATCGATCAGCAATGTCGTGGCCTATGCCAAGATCGTCCACGAGCGCAGCGTCTTGCGGCAGTTAATCAGTGTCGCCGGCGATATCGCCGGTAAGGCTTACGACCCGCGCGGTCTGGATGCCCAAACCATTCTCGATGAGGCCGAACGAGCGGTCTATAAGATTGCCGAGGATCGACCCAATCAGGGTGGCCTTATTCACGTCAATCCCCTGGCCGATCGGGCCTTGGCGCGGATTGATGAGTTGTCCAAACAAGATTCCGATATAGTCGGGATATCGTCCGGTTTCAGCGACCTCGATAAGACCACCAAGGGTTTTAAGGGCGGCGAATTGATTATTGTCGCGGCGCGACCGGCTATGGGCAAAACCACTTTCGCCATGAACCTGGTCGAGGAGGCCATCCTCAATCAGGATAAGGTCGTCGTGGTGTTCAGCTTGGAAATGCCCGCCGATCAGTTGCTCAATCGTGCCTTTGCCTCGCTCGGGCGGATCGAGTTGGGCCGGGTGATTACCGGCAAGTTGGCCGATGACGATTACCCCAAGCTGGTCAAGGCGGTCAATCTGCTCAAGGATAAGAAACTCTATATAGACGATACTGCCGGCCTGTCACCGTCGGAGATGCGCTCGCGGATCCGCCGACTGATCCGCGAACACGGCAGCATCGGCATGATCATGATCGATTATCTGCAATTGATGAGCATCAAGGGTTTCACCGAAGGCCGTACCAACGAGATCTCGGAAATATCGCGCACCCTGAAAGCCATCGCCAAAGAATTCGACTGCCCGGTAATTGCCCTATCGCAGCTTAACCGTTCACTCGAGCAGCGCCCCAATAAGCGGCCTATTGCCTCGGATTTGCGTGAATCGGGCGCGATCGAGCAGGATGCCGATCTGATTATGTTTATCTACCGCGATGAAATCTACAATCCCGATTCACCCGAGAAGGGCACCGGTGAAATTATTATCGGCAAGAATCGAAACGGTCCAACCAATACGGTCCGGCTCTCCTTTCAGGGCCAATACTCGAAGTTTTCCGATTTGGCACCGGACTATATGGGTGAGTACAACAGCTGATGAATCGAGGCACCCAGGCACAGATCGATCCGACCGCGTGGCAGCATAATGTGCAGTGCGTCCGCGAGTGGGCGCCCCAGGCGCGGGTCTGGGCCGTGGTCAAGGCCAATGCCTACGGTCACGGGGTTGAGCGGGCAGCGCAGGCCTTGAGTTCGGCCGATGGCTATGCCGTGGCCACGCTCGGTGAGGCGATCGAATTACGTCGGTTACAGCCGCACCATCCGATCCTATTGCTCGAAGGTGTTAATCGGGCAGAGCAACTGGCCGATGTAGTGGCCTGCCAGTTACAGACCGTGGTGCACTGCCAGACCCAGCTCGATCAGATACGCCAAAGCACGGCGCAGCGGCTTGACACCCAGCCCTTGGTGGTCTGGCTCAAGGTCGATACCGGGATGCATCGATTGGGTTTTGCGCCGTCAGACCTGGAGTCGGCCCGTTCGCTCTTAGCGAATTGCCCGGGTGTGCAGCTCGAGGGCGTGATGACCCATCTGGCCTGTGCCGATGCTCTGGACCAACCGGAACCAACCCTCCAGCAACTGGCTCTATTCGACGCCTGTGTGCGACCCGGCGATCGCTTAAGCATTGCTAACTCCGCCGCCGTAATCGGATGGCCGCAAACCCATAATGACTGGGTCCGGCCTGGCATTATGCTCTACGGTTCCTCGCCCTTTGCCGAGCGCAACGGCGTAGATCTGGGGTTGCGCCCGGTGATGACTCTGACCGCGCCGGTGCTGGCTGTGCGTACGGTCCTGGCGGGCGAGGCCATAGGCTATGGCCATGTTTGGCGAGCCGAACGGGATTCGCGTATCGCCACCGTGGCGATCGGTTATGGCGATGGCTATCCGCGTCAGGCACCCAATGGCACGCCGATCTGGCTTAACGGTCAAACGGTGCCCTTGGCGGGCCGGGTATCGATGGACATGCTGATGATCGATGTCACCGATCTGGATCGGGTGTCGGTCGGCGATATGACCGAACTGTGGGGCAAGCGTTTAAGCGTTGATGAGGTCGCGCGCGCCATCGGCACCATCGGCTATGAGTTGCTCACTCGGGTGACCGCGCGGGTCGAGCGCGTCTAATTCGGTTCTTCGTGCCATCGCAGCCCTCGCGCCCTCGCGCCCTCGCGCCGTCGTCCCGGCGACGGCTCCGTATAGCCTCCTCTCAGGCCGTCTAGCCCCGCCCCATACACCAAATGGATGATGGGTATCTGCCCCGCGGGTCAAGACATTTACTATTCAATCCGTATAATCGGCCACCTCACTGGTACCAATCCGTTTTGAACGGCATGGCGTAGAGTGTCCGTTAGGATCATTAAACATAACAGAGGGAAGAACTGTATGGCGGTGAAATCAGTCGATGTATTGCTGGTTGGTGGTGGCGTGATGAGCGCAACGCTGGGAGTCCTGCTGAAGCAGCTCGAACCTTCGATCAATATTCTGATGATCGAACGCAATGAAAAGGTGGCGCTGGAAAGTTCCGATGGCTGGAACAATGCCGGCACTGGCCACGCTGCCTATTGCGAGCTGAACTACACGCCCGAACGGTCCGATGGCAGTATTGATATTGATAAGGCCGTGTCGATTAACAGCGCCTTCGAAATATCACTGCAATTCTGGTCCTACTTAGTCAATAAGGGCTTCTTTCCCGATCCTCAGCACTTTATCAATCGCGCTCCCCACCAGAGCTTCGTCTGGGGCGAGAAAAACGTCGATTTTTTACGTAAGCGCTTTGCCGCCATGAGTCAACACCCTCTCTTTGCCGGTATGGAATACAGCGAAGATCCCGCGGTGTTGGCCAACTGGATGCCATTGATCATGGATGGTCGGGACCCGACCGACAAGGTCGCCGGCACGCGTGTGTTGCACGGTGCCGATGTCGACTTTGGTTCGATTACCCGCGACCTAATTTATAATCTGGCGAAACAGCCCGGTTTTGAACTGTTAGTCAGTCACGAAGTGAAAAGCTTCAAACGACTCGCTGATCAGACTTGGTCAGTCTCTATGCGTGAATGTATTCAAGGTAAGGTTGAGCAGATCCACAGCAAGTTCATCTTTTTGGGCGCTGGCGGGGGCTCGTTGCCCTTGCTCCAGGCCGCCGGTATTGAGGAGGGCGCTGGATACGGTGGCTTCCCGGTCAGCGGCCAATGGCTGGTTTGTAAGAAGCCGGAAGTGGTGGCTCGCCACAGTGCCAAGGTCTACGGTAAGGCGCCGCTCGGCGCGCCACCGATGTCCGTGCCGCATCTGGATACGCGCGTGATCGATGGCGAGAAAGCCTTGCTGTTTGGGCCCTTTGCCGGCTTTACCACCAAGTTCCTTAAGCAGGGCTCGTTCCTCGATCTGTTCAAGTCGATTCGGCCGAACAACCTAGTGCCTATGATGCGGGTTGGCCTGCGCCATACCGACCTGACCCGTTATCTGATCAGTGAGGTCATGCTGTCTACCGAAGACCGCCTCGAGTCGTTGCGTGGCTATTACCCGCAGGCCAAACTCGAAGACTGGCAATTGGCCATCGCCGGGCAGAGGGTGCAGATCATTAAGAAAGACAAGAAGTTGGGCGGTAAGTTGGAATTCGGCACCGAGGTGATCAGTTCGGCCGATGGTAGCCTGGTCGCGCTGCTTGGTGCCTCGCCCGGCGCCTCTACGGCAGTGGACACGATGATCGGTATTCTCGAGACGAGTTTTCCGACACAGATGGCCAGTGAGGCTTGGCTGGAAAAGTTACACGCCATGGTGCCCTCATACGGTCAGGTGTTAGTAGACGATATAGAGCTGCTGAAGCGAGTCCGCGAGTACACCCTAACGACGCTGAAATTAACCCCTCCCTAATTGGCAGGATTGTCACCGGAGTCGCTCGACGCCGGTGATCAGGTCCACCACCGGCGCCAGGAGCACGGCCCAGGCATTCCACGGTTGCACACCGACGCTCGGACACTGCTCAAGATCGGGTTCACCCTGGTAGCACTTATCGGCGCCGCGTTTTTCTAGTAGCATAGTTGGCGATCTCTAGATTCGATCTTAGGGTGGACCCTTACCGCTGCCATGGAGTTAGTCAATGCCTCGCGTTATCGCCTTCAGGCTTAAGAGCCGTGCCATGTGCCCTAGCGCAGATAGGACTCTGGCGGTCAATGCCACCAACAACCCCTTTGGGCAAGCCTGATGGCACTGCTCGATCTGCTCCAGTCCGCCGCCTGGCGACAGTTGATTGAGGCGCGTGTCGACGATGCCCAATTGAACGATCTGGCCACCTTTCTGCTTGAGCAGGAACGCGCCGGCCAGATCCTCTATCCGGCCAAGTCGAATTGGTTTCGTGCGCTCGACAGCGTTGCACCGCAACAGGTACGGGTGGTGATTCTGGGCCAGGATCCCTACCACGGCCCTAACCAGGCTCAGGGCTTAAGTTTTTCCGTGCCCCCGGGCGCAAAACTCCCGCCGAGCTTGCGCAATATCTTTAAGGAGCAGCAGGCGGATTTGGGCATCCACAACGAGTCGGGTGATCTATCGAGGTGGACCGGGCAGGGCGTGCTGTTGCTCAATGCGGTCTTAACCGTTAGTGCGGGCCAGGCCGGCAGTCACGCCAAGCAGGGCTGGGAGGCGCTAACCGATGCGGTTATCCGGGCCCTAAGCGATGGCCCCACGCCCACAGTCTTTATGCTCTGGGGCGCCTACGCAGAAAAAAAACAACAGCTCATCGATGCCTCGAAACACCTAATTCTCAGTGCGCCGCACCCCTCGCCTTTGTCGGCCTATCGGGGTTGGTTTGGGTGTCGGCATTTTTCCCAAGCCAACCGCTATCTGCAACAACAGGGCTATGCCGCGATCGATTGGCATACCGAAGCCTCGCCCCAACAGTCTCTTTGGTAGGTCGCCACGACCCGAGCGCAACCCAGATAAAATAATGTAAATACTCTGCAGCTGTGCCGTGCCTGAACTAAGATTGAAAAACAGCAGGTAAATATCAACCGATGATTAAGGATCCGGCCGCTCGGTCGTGAACGCTCATAATGGCAAAGCATTAACGGCATTCTGATCGCCTAATTTTTTCGGATTTGAGCACCGGATGACCCGTCGGTTCATCAGTACACAAAAGCTTGAGAATATTCTTATTTAGGATTCGTGGCACCAAGGGAGCGTTTTTATAGCGTCGAGCGGGTGTCACTTATGCACGGTCAGGAGAGTCACATGGATCTATTTAAGCATTACCAGCAGCGTTACGAAACCAAGCGGCACGAAGAATTCTCACTCGAAGAATATCTTAATCTGTGTAAAGCCGACCCAATGACTTACGCCACCGCGCCGCAGCGTATGCTGGCGGCGATTGGCGAGCCGGAGGTGGTCGACACCGCGCGCGATAGCCAACTGAGTCGAATTTTTTCCAATAAGGTCATTCGCCGCTATCCGGCCTTTGCTGAATTTTACGGCATGGAAGAGCCGATCGAACAGATTGTGGCCTATTTCCGGCACGCGGCTCAATCGCTCGAAGAGCGTAAACAAATTCTCTATCTGCTAGGGCCGGTGGGCGGTGGTAAGTCATCCTTGGCCGAGCGACTCAAGGTCTTGATTCAGCAAATTCCGTTCTATGCGATTAAAGGTTCCCCGGTGTTTGAATCGCCCCTGGGGCTGTTCGACCCAGCCGAAGATGCCGAGGTGTTACAAGAAAAGTATGCGATTCCAAATCGCTACCTAGGCCATATCATGTCGCCTTGGGCGGTTAAGCGTTTGCACGAGTTCGGTGGGGATATTAGCCAGTTTCGAGTGGTTAAACTCTATCCCTCGATTACCGATCAGATCGCCGTTGCGAAGACCGAGCCGGGGGATGAAAACAATCAGGATATTTCGGCCTTGGTTGGTAAAGTCGATATCCGAGCGCTCGAAGACTTCCCGCAAAACGATCCCGACGCCTATTCCTTCTCAGGTGCTTTGTGCAAAGCCAATCAGGGCCTGATGGAGTTTGTGGAAATGTTCAAAGCACCGATCAAGGTGCTGCACCCCTTGCTGACCGCGACTCAGGAAGGCAACTACAATGCCACCGAAGGCATGAGTGCTATACCCTTCAGTGGTACTATTTTGGCGCACTCGAATGAATCCGAGTGGCAAAAATTCCGCAATAATCGCAATAATGAGGCCTTTCTTGATCGGGTCTATATTGTCAAAGTGCCTTATTGCTTAAGGGTACAAGAAGAAATAAATATATATAAAAAGCTGCTTGAACACAGCTCGCTGCGCCAATCGCCCTGTGCTCCGGATACCTTGAAGATGTTGGCACAGTTTGTCGTCCTGTCGCGGGTCGCTGTGCCAGAGAATTCCAATCTCTACTCTAAGATGCGCGTCTACGATGGCGACAATCTCAAAGACACCGATCCGAAAGCCAAGACTATTCAGGAGTACAAGGATGCCGCCGGTGTCAACGAGGGCATGGACGGACTGTCGACCCGCTTCGCCTTTAAGATTTTGTCCAAAGTTTTTAACTTCGATCCGATCGAAGTAGCCGCCAATCCGGTTCATCTGCTTTACGTGCTAGAAGAGCAGATCGAGCAGCAGCAGTTTCCGCAGGAGATTCACGATCGTTATCTGGCTCATTTGAAAGAATTTTTGGCGCCACGCTACGTCGATTTTATCGGTAAGGAAATACAGACGGCATACCTAGAATCCTATTCCGAATACGGCCAAAATATTTTTGATCGCTATGTGACCTATGCCGATTTCTGGATTCAGGACCAGGAGTATCGTGATCCGGAGACCGGAGAGATACTCAACAGAGGCTCGCTTAATGACGAGTTAGAGAAGATTGAGAAACCGGCTGGTATCTCCAATCCCAAGGATTTCCGTAACGAGATTGTCAACTTTGTCTTGCGTGCCCGTGCCAATCACGAGGGCCGCAATCCGAGCTGGCAAAGTTATGAAAAGTTACGCGCGGTAATAGAGAAAAAAATGTTTTCCAACACCGAGGATCTACTGCCGGTGATTTCCTATACCGCCAAGTCGTCCAAAGGCGATGAGAAAAAGCACGCCGATTTCGTACGCCGTATGGTCGAGCGGGGCTATACCGAGAAACAGGTTCGACTGTTGAGTGAATGGTATTTGCGGGTTCGTAAATCATCTTGAATCGGGAGGGTCTATGGTCAACTCCTATGTTGTCGATCGTCGCTTAAATGGTAAGAACAAGAGTGCGGTAAACCGAAAGCGGTTTTTGGAACGCTATAAAAAGCATATCAAGCGCGCGGTTAATGAGGCGGTCAACAGCCGCTCTATCACCGATATGGAGCATGGCGAGTCTATCTCCATTCCGGGTCAGGATATTCATGAGCCGGTATTCGGTCATGGCCCGGGTGGCCAGCGGTCGATTGTGAATCCGGGTAACAAGGAGTTTGTCTCCGGTGACCGCATTGCCAAACCACGTGGCGGGGCAGGGCAGGGGGGCACCGGGCAGGCATCCGATAGTGGTGAGGGGCTCGACGAGTTCACCTTTAATATTACCCAGGAGGAATTTCTCGAATTTCTCTTCGAGGATCTGGAGTTACCCAACCTGGTCCGTAAAGAACTTAAATCGTTGGACGACTTTGTTTACCGTCACGCCGGTTTTACTAATACTGGGGTGCCGGCCAAGATCAATGTGGTGCGCTCGCTCAAAAATGCCCATGCCCGCCGGATCGCGCTTAGTGGTAAGTCGCGCCGACTGCTCAAAGAGACGCTCAGGCTGATTGACCTCGAAGAACAACAAGAGACCGCGCTGAAGAACCCCAAACGAATAGCCGAACTGATCTTGGAGAAAGAGCGCCTGCAAGCCAAGATAGGGCGTTTGCCCTTTATCGATGATTTTGATCTGCGCTATAACCTGAGCGCCAAGGAGGCGATGCCGAGCAGTGCGGCGGTGATGTTTTGTCTGATGGACGTGTCCGGGTCGATGACCCAGGCCACCAAAGATATCGCGAAAAAGTTCTATCTGTTGCTTTATATGTTTTTGCGCCGAAACTACGAAAAAATTGAGGTCGTCTTTATCCGACATCACACCAATGCCAAGGAGGTAGACGAAGAAGAATTCTTCTACAGTCGAGAAACCGGTGGCACCATCGTATCCTCTGCCTTGCGCCTAATGCAGCAGATTATTGCCGAGCGTTACCCAGCCAATGCCTGGAATATCTACGCCGCTCAAGCCTCAGATGGTGATAACTGGAACGACGACTCACCCACCTGTCAGCGCATACTGGAGAAAGAATTGATCGCCAAGGTGCAGTATTTTTCCTATATCGAAATCACCCCGCGCGATCACCAGGCCCTGTGGCACGCCTACGCCCAAGTTAAGGCCGCTAATCCGAATAGCTTTGCGATGGAGCAGATCGTGGATCAGAGCGATATCTATCCGGTGTTTCGCCACCTGTTTCAAAGGAAGGTGCTATGACCAAACCCTCGCCCCCGGCGCATGAATCGCGCCATGAACCCATTACCAGCTCCAGTGAGTGGACCTTTGAATTGGTGCGTGAGTTCGACGCTATCATTGGCCAGGTGGCCCGGGAATATCGGCTCGATACCTACCCCAATCAGATTGAGATTATCAGTTCTGAGCAGATGATGGACGCCTATTCATCGGTGGGCATGCCGGTCGGCTACCATCATTGGTCCTATGGTAAGCAGTTCCTCCAGACTCAGAACCACTACAATAGGGGTTTTATGGGCCTGGCTTATGAGATTGTCATCAACTCCAGCCCCTGTATTGCCTATCTGATGGAAGAGAACACCATGGCGATGCAGGCCCTGGTGATTGCCCATGCCTGCTACGGCCATAATTCCTTTTTTAAGAACAACTACCTGTTTAAAACCTGGACCGATGCCACGGCCATTATCGATTATTTGGTGTTTGCCAAGGAGTACGTCGCTCAGTGCGAAAACCGGTATGGCGTCGGCACGGTCGAGGCGATACTCGACTCCTGTCATGCCTTGCAGAACTATGGCGTCGATCGCTACAAGCGACCCTCGCAAATTTCGGCCGCGGCAGAGGCGTCACGGCAAACCGAGCGCGAGGCCCATATGCAGCAGCAGGTGAATCTGCTGTGGCGGACCATCCCGGTGCATCGAGACGAGGATGAAACTGGCCAAACGAGTCACTTCCCGGCCGAACCGCAAGAGAATCTACTTTATTTCATCGAAAAAAATGCCCCCTTGCTGGAGCCTTGGCAGCGTGAGCTGATCCGCATCGTACGCAAAATTGCCCAGTATTTTTACCCACAACGGCAAACTCAGGTGATGAACGAGGGCTGGGCCAGTTTTTGGCATTACACCCTGATGAACACTCTATACGACCGGGGCTATGTTAACGAAGGCTTTATGTTCGAGTTTCTCAGCAGTCATGCCGCCGTGGTCTACCAGCCACCCTATGACTCCAAATATTACTCTGGCATCAACCCCTATACGCTGGGCATCAATATCTTTAACGACTTGCGGCGGATGTGCGAGGCACCGACGGCGGAGGACTATGAATGGTTTCCCGATATCGCCGGGAAAGACTGGCTTCAGACACTGCACTTTGCGATGGAGAACTTTAAGGACGAAAGCTTCATCCAGCAGTATTTGTCGCCCAAGGTAATGCGCGATATGCGGCTGTTTTGCGTATTCGACGACGAGGACCAGGCGGAATACGAGATCCGTGCCATTCACGACGATCCAGGTTATCGCACCGTGCGCGCCGCGTTGGCCGAGCAATACAATTTGAGTTCGCGCGAGCCCGATATTCAGGTTGTGGCGGTTGACCTGCGCGGTGATCGCTCACTGACGTTAAAGCACACCCGGCATAATAACATCCCCTTGAACAAGGACTGCGAAGAGGTGCTCAAACATGTCCATCGTCTCTGGGGCTTTGATGTGCATCTTAACTCCTACGCCGGGGCGCAGCTTAAAGCCAGCTTGCATGTGCCGGCCAAACCGGTTGATGACGCAGGCGTTAACCAGGAAAACCTCAAATATGTCTAAACTCGCCTAATACGCCTGCCAAGAGTCCTCCCCGAGAGGGGGCTTTACTGGCCAGCAAGACCGGCAATGGGTATGATGAGGCTCAAGTCCTTTGCCGCTTAGGGGTGCCTAACTTAAGCCGTTGACGACGCACTTAACTGCATTTACACCGAGTGACCCTGTACTACGTTCGGTTGGCCCCGCCAATCTTATATGTCACGGCCACCTCGCATAGAGCGACAGGGTTCGAGCTGGAAACGGCAGGGCCTCCCGACTTTGGAAAGGTGAACAATGTTACAAGATACGTTTGGGCGTCGATTTTATTATCTGCGCCTGTCGGTGACCGATGTCTGCAACTTCAGTTGCGACTACTGCTTGCCCGACGGCTATCAGGGCCGGCCGGACGAGGCGTTTTTGTCACCCAATGAGCTCACCCAGGTGGCCCGTGGTTTTGCCGCCATGGGCACGCAAAAGATCCGCCTTACCGGCGGTGAGCCCAGCCTGCGCAATGACTTGCCGGAGATTATTGAGCGTATTCATACAATTGAAGGCATCCAAACGGTGGCCTTGACCACCAATGGCTATAAGTTGCCTCAGCGGATTAAGACCTGGGCCGATGCGGGTTTGACCCAGCTCAATGTGTCGATCGACTCACTCGATCCGAACGAATTTCAACGTATTACCGGTCATGACCGACTGCCGGAAATACTCGCCGGCATTACCGAAGCCAAGGCCTTGGGTTTGGCGGTCAAGGTGAATTCGGTGTTGATGAAAGACATCAATGACGACATGAGTGCGGTGCTGCATTGGTTGCGCACCAACCCGGTCACCTTACGCTTTATTGAAGTGATGGAAACCGCTGACCAGCAAGTTTTTTTCCGCCAACACCATATCAGCGGCGCGACCATTAAAGAACGCCTATTGGTCGATGGTTGGCAGCCGGTGGCCCGTAAGTTGGCAGACGGACCCGCTCAAGAGTTTTGGCATCCGGCCTTTGTCGGTCGTATTGGTCTGATCATGCCGTACAGCAAAGATTTCTGCGCCACCTGTAACAGGTTGCGTGTCTCCAGTCTGGGTAAACTGCATCTGTGTCTGTTTTCGGAGCAGGGCATCGATCTGCGGCCCCTATTGCAGCCGGGCGTTCCGCTCTCAGGGCTGGTCGAGGCGGTGACTCACCATTTGGGCGATAAAAGTGCCGGCCACTCGCTGATCGACCATAATAGCGGGGCCATGGCCAACCTGAGTCAGATAGGCGGTTAGATGAGCGCGGCGATCCTATTACTCAGCGGTGGCCGCAGCACCCGGATGGGACAGGATAAGGCGACCCTGGCTTGGGCCGGCCAAAGCTTGCTCAGCTGGCAGCGCCATCGGTTCGAACGGGCCGGCTCTCGAGTGCTGTGCGGTCTGAGCGATCGTTTTGCCGATTACCCGGGCCCGTTGGCCGGGATCGATTCGGCCTGTGCCGCGTGTCCGGACCTTGAGGGCTTTGTGGTGGTGCCGGTTGATATGCCGTCTTTAAGTAGCGCAGCAGTGCAGTATTTGGCGCGCCAGGGCGCTGAAAAACAGCGGCTTAGCGCCTTTGTCGGGCATCCGATGCCGCTCTATGTGCCCAACTCGCCGGCTATCGCCCAGCTGCTGGCGCGCTGGCTGGCAGATCCGGAGGGGCCGCGTTCGGTTACCGCCCTGATCGAGCATCAGGACGGTCAATGGCTTGCACCGGAGCCCTATCAAAACGAACTAACCAACATCAATACGCCCGATCAATGGCGCCATTTTCTGGCAGGAGAGTTACACCCATGAGTCATGCAGCCAAGTCCTTCGAACCCCTGTCTATTGCCGTCCTTACGGTGTCCGATACTCGTGACGCGAGCAATGACACCTCCGGTGCTCTTCTGGTTGAACGCGCCCTGGCGGCCGGCCATAAGCTGAGCGAACAGCGCATCGAAAAGGATGATATTTTTCAGATTCGCTATCAGGTTTCCAAGTGGATCGCATCGCGCGACACCCAGGTGGTAATCATCACCGGCGGGACCGGTTTTACCGGTCGCGATTCAACCCCGGAGGCGGTGTCCGTGTTGTTGGAAAAGCAGGTTGATGGGTTTGGCGAGTTGTTTCGTCAACTGTCTTATCAAGATATCGGCACCTCGACCGTTCAGAGTCGGGCCTTAGCCGGGTTGGCCAATGGCACCCTGGTGGTCTGTCTGCCCGGTTCGACCGGCGCCTGCCGCACCGGCTGGGATGGCATCTTGGCCAGTCAACTCGATGCCAGCCACAAACCCTGTAACTTTGTCATGCATTTAAAGCAGACCGACAGCGACCTATGTGAGACGCGAGCATGACTGAGTTCAGTCACATCAATGCCGCTGGTGAAGCCAATATGGTCGATGTCTCCAGCAAAAGCAGCAACCTGCGTGAGGCCCGAGCCGAGGTCTATGTGCTGCTCAACAGCCAAGCCATAGGCCTGATTCAGCGCGGCGATCATCATAAGGGCGATATTTTCGGGGTGTCTCGAGTGGCCGGTATTATGGCCGCCAAACGCACCAGCGATCTGATCCCGCTCTGTCATCCACTGATGTTGACCAAGGTCACCGTCGATCTGGAGTTGCAGGCCGATCAACAGCGCGTACGGATCACCAGCCTGTGCAAGCTCGACGGCAAGACCGGTGTTGAGATGGAGGCCCTGACAGCGGCATCCGTGGCAGCGCTGACCCTGTTCGATATGTGCAAGGCGGTCGACCCGGCGATGCGCATCGACGGTTTGCGGGTACTGGAAAAAACCGGCGGAAAATCGGGGCGATGGCTCGCATAGGAATCCTAAGATGACCTTTACAGTGAAATTTTTTGCCCGTCTGCGGGAAGAATTGGCCACCGCCGAGGTGCAGGTTGCGCTCGCCGATGTCACGACCCTGGCCCAACTCAAGCCCTTTCTCATTGGCCAATATCCGCATTGGCAGACGGCTTTGGAACGCAACCTGTTGCTTGCGGTCAATCAGAACCTGGTCAATGGCGACCTGACCTTGCAGGTCGGTGATGAGGTGGCGCTGTTTCCACCGGTGACCGGCGGATGATTCATATCGCCGTGCAGACGGCCGATTTTTCGGTGCAAGATGAATACGACCGTATCTGTGCGCACAACAGCGCCGACGGTGGCGTGGTGTTTTTTGTCGGCCGGGTGCGCGATCTCAACGAGGGTGAGGCGGTCTATGCCATGACCCTGGAACACTATCCCGGGATGACCGAACAGAGCCTGATGGCTATTGTCAGCGAGGCGCAAACGCGCTGGCCGCTTAGCCGGGTGCGGGTGATTCATCGGGTCGGGCAACTGACTCCGGGCGAGCAGATCGTCTTTGTCGCCACGGCCAGTCCTCATCGGGACGCCGCTTTTGCCGGTGCACAATTTATTATGGATTGGCTCAAGACCCGAGCGCCGATCTGGAAGAAAGAGAACACCGAACGGGGCGAACATTGGCTCGAGGCCAAGCTCAGCGACGCCGACAAGGCCGACCAATGGTAGTGCGCCTGCTATTTTGTGGCTGGCTGTTGAGTGCTGGGGTCTGGGCCGAGGCGCCCCTGACCGTGGCGGTGACCGCGAGTTTTAAGCCGGTATTGTCGGCTCTGAGTGAGCCCTTTAGTACCGCTACGGGCCAGTCGATGCGACTGGTTTCGGCCTCAACCGGAGTGCTGTCTCAGCAGATCTTGGCGGGCGCGCCCTTTGATGTTTTCTTTGCCGCGGATCGAGCCCATCCACAACACTTGCGCGATGCACTGAACCTGCCTGCGGACCGTGTCACAACCTATGCCCTGGGTGCTCTGGTGCTGGTCACCCAGGACCCTGCGGTCCAGACATTAGACGATCTGCATGACTACGCCGGCCGAGTGATTATCGCCAATCCGCTGCAAGCGCCCTATGGTGCCGCCGCCGATCAGCTATTGGATCGGTTGGGCTTTAGCGGTACCCGGGTACGGGCCAATAATGTTAGCCAAGCCCGCCAATATCTCAGTCTTAATTTAGCCACGGTGGGTCTAACCGCGGCCTCAGTGGCCCAAGATCTGCCCGGGGCGCAGGCCATCGATCCAACGCTCTATCCGGTATTGGAACAACAGGTCATAGTGCTGCGCGCCTCCGAGCAAACTCGGCGGCTCCTCGCCTTTTTACAAAGCACCGAAGCGATCCAGATGCTGCGCGACATGGGTTATCGTGAACCGGGCAATGGGGAGCCAGTTGAGCCATGATTCTGGATGCGATCGGACTCACCCTGCGCCTGGCCGGCACCACAACCCTGTTGTTGCTCCTTATTTGTCTGCCGCTGGCGGCTTGGCTGGCCTCAACGCGCTCGCGCGCTAAACCCTGGATAGAATCCTTAGTGGCCTTGCCATTGGTGTTACCGCCGACGGTGTTGGGGTTTTATCTGCTGCTGATTATGTCGCCCAACAGTCGCATCGGGGCCGCTTGGGTTGAGTTATTTGGTCAGAGTCTGGCCTTTAGTTTCTGGGGGCTGGTAATCGGTTCGATGGCCTATTCCTTGCCGTTCGTGGTCCAGCCGCTGCAACGGACCTTTGAAGGCCAGGGGCCGCTTATCGCCGAGGCGGCGCACACCCTGGGCGCTCATCCTTGGCAAACCTTCTGGGCTATTCGCCTGCCGCTGGCGATGCCGGGCCTCATCGCCGCCTCGGTGTTGGGTTTTACCCATACGGTGGGCGAATTCGGTGTGGTGCTGATGATCGGTGGCAATATACCGGGTCAGACCCAGGTGCTGTCTATTTTGCTGTTCGATCAGGTTGAAAGCCTGAACTATGCGCTGGCCCATCAGTTGGCCGCTGGTCTGGTACTGAGCTCGTTGCTGGTATTGTTCTGCCTCTATCGCTGGAATCATCAGAGTGTCGTGAGGATTGGCGGATGAAGTTTTCCATTCAGGGCCATTGGCGTGGCCAACAACTCGACCTCCAAGGCCAATTTGCACCCGGTGAACGGGTTGCCTTGCTCGGTGCCAGTGGCGCCGGCAAGACCACATTGTTGCGTCTGCTAGCGGGCCTAGATCACATGCCCGAAGCGCAGATCGATATCGCCGGAAAAACGCTCGGCCGAGCCTGGCAGTCGCCCTGCAGCCTGGTGCATCAGCAGCCGGTGATGTTTGCCCACCATCGGGTCGAGCAGACGGTGCACTTCGGCGCTCGGTTTCGACCCAATAGCCAAGCCTTACCGATGCGGGAATGGGCCGAGGCCTTGGATCTGACCGATCTGTGGCAACAATCCTGTGCTGCGCTGTCCGGCGGTCAACAGCAGCGGGTTGCGCTCTTGCGCACCCTGATGAGTCAACCGGCTTGGCTCTTATTGGACGAATCCTTTGCCGCGCTCGATGCCCTGAGCAGAGTAAGAGCCTGTGACGTGGTTGCCGACTACTGTCGACGCACCGGTGCGGGCCTGCTACTCGCCAGCCATCATGACAGCCCGCAACGGATCTTGTGCGACAGTGCCTACTCAGTGGATCAGCTAACCGGCAGTTATCAGCCGAATCTATTCGATCAACTCAATCGGGTTAGCAGCGAGGGCGGCATGACCACCCTGTCGGGCACAGCAGAGCAGCTTACTAAGGGTTTTCTGGCCGTTCTGGTCGATAGGCAATCGCTGTATTTGGCCGTGCCCGAGTGCTGGCAGCCGGGCAATGCCCGTATCAGTCTTGAGGCATCTGAAATCAGTATCGCCTTAGGCGATCAACATCAGACCTCAATGGTCAATCGGCTCAAGGCAACGGTGGACAGTCTGGTGTCAATCGACGGTGAGCGCGTTGTGGTTGGCTTGCGGCTGGACCAACAGCGCTTTAGCGCGACCATCTCACTCTGGTCCCGGCAGCGCCTGGAATTGGTTGTGGGGCAGACGGTGTTTGCCGAATTTAAAGCGGCCGCCGTGCAGTGGCACGGCCAGGCACACTGATCAGTCGCTGCTCTTCGATTGATATCGATGCCCTGCAAGTACCCCCGGCTGTGCCTCTACCCTCAGTGAAACACCGCGCCATAGAACGCGATCAACGCCGAAAATGAGCATATCATTAGTAGCATTGGCCGGTAATGACGATCGACCCAAGGCCGGGCCGACTTACCCAACAGATAACCCAGTCCGGCAGCGGGTATAAAAGACAGGCCCGTGAGCCACAGATTGGCTGTCATCAGGCCCAGCATTTGGTAACTGACCAACGATGTGATGCAGCTGTAGGCGAAGTAGATCGACAAGTTGGCCCGGGTGTTATGGCCCTTGCCGTGTTGCATCACCAATGCGATCGGCGGGCCGCCGATCGAGGTGGTGGTGCCGGTAATGCCGGAAATAAAGCCGGCAATGGAGAGGTTGCTCATGGTGGCCGGGAACGGCTTGGCAAAGGCGGTCACAAATATCGCTACAAAGACCATGCCGGCAACTAAAATTTGCAGCAATTGCACTGGTAGTAGGGTCAGGATCCAGGCACCAGCAAAAGTACCTGGGAGCCGACCGATCATCGCGGGGCTAATAAAGCGCCATTCGATGCCGCTGCGTTGGTTCCAAGCATTCTGCAGGCTCAGGACCAAGGCGACGATGGTGAGAATGATCGGCACCCACTCGGGGCGATAAAGCACAATAATGGGCGCCGCGACCACCGCCATGCCAAAGCCTAGTGCCGTTTGAACCACGCAGCCTAAAAATAACGCAGCAGCGGTTAGCCACCAGAGGGTATCGAACATCGGGATCACTGCCTGAAAAAAAAGCTAGGGTAGCCTCGATCCCGAACCGGTACAACGGTTGTTCATCCCTGCAAACGATAAAGTGGTTGCATCTTGCTAAACAAATCGTTAAAACCTTCCCCCACAAAGGGGAGTGTGCGCGTGAAAGCAGTGTTTAATAATATTATGGGTGTGATTGCCATGCTGTTGCTGGTGGTTCATACCTTGATTATCGGTATTTTTGTCTTTACCTGTGTCTTCTGGCGCCTGGTGTTGTCAGAACGTTTGCGAGTTAAGCTGGTTAACCCGGCCATTATCGGTGTTGCTAATGTCTGGCTGGGGGTGATCCTCTGGTGGATGCGAAACGTCCAGCGGATTGAATGGGACATCGAGAATGAAGTGGAGCTGTCACTCGACCAGTGGTACATGGTGGTTTCAAATCATCAGAGTTGGGTCGATATCTTTGCGCTGTTCCATGTCACCCAGGGTAAAATTCCCCTATTAAAGTTTTTTATCAAAAAAGAGTTGGCCAAGGTGCCGATCGTCGGCCAAGCCTGGTGGGCGATGGACTATCCTTTTATGCAGCGCCACTCGCGCGCTTTTCTAGCCAAACATCCAGAAAAGGCCAATGATGACCTGATCGCGACCCGCAAAGCCTGTGAGAAGTTCTCCCACACCCCAACCAGCATCGTTAACTTTCTCGAAGGGACTCGTTTTAGCCCGGACAAACAGGCGCGTCAGAAGTCCCCCTACAAGCATTTGCTGCGGCCCAAGGCCGGTGGTATCGCCTTTGCGATCCAAGCTCTGGGTGCGCGATTTTCATCGATGATCGACACCACCATCGTGTACCAAAACCAGCCGCCCAGCTTTTGGGATCTGGCTTGCGGTCGAGTCGGTAGGGTGTCGATCCGGATGCGGCACGTGGAGATACCGGCTGCCTTTATCAGCATGGATTATCTTGATAACCGCGATGACAAAAAAGCGTTCCAGCTTTGGTTACACCAGCTTTGGTTGGCCAAGGACGCGCAAATAGCCGAACTCAAAAGCCGCCCGAGCGCCTAGCGTAGAGTTAAATCGTTATTGAGCAGTCTGCGCAGGCGGCTGCGCATCCACGGCAACAGCAGCAGACCCATTAGAACACCGCAGGCCAGGCCACCCAGGTGGGCCGAGTTATCGATGGGCAGAAATAGGCCTAGGCCCAAGTTGATCGCCAACACCGCGCCAATACTCTTCAGCCATTCCTTGCGCAGGTCCGGACGCACTATATTGCTCAGCAGCACCGCGACAAAAATACCAAATAGACCGAAGATGGCGCCAGAGGCACCGGCACTGATCACGCCTGGATTAAACAGATAGCTCGCGAAACTGCCCGCCAAACCGCATGCCAGATACACCAGCAGAAAAAGCGCTGACCCGAGGAGGGGCTCAATAAACCGGCCCAAGACAAACAGGGAGGCGCTGTTGAAGACCAAATGCATCAGGCCGAGATGCAAAAATATGCTGCTGAAAAATCGCCACCACTCGCCCTGTACGACAAAATTGGAATAGTTAGCGCCCAGTGCCAGCAAGCTCTGCGCGGAAAACTGTGAAAAGTTGCCATTGAGCACCACCACTGCTAAAAACATTAGCAGGTTGAGGCTTAACAATACCGGGGTAACACGAAAACCTGTTCGAAACTTCAAAATCATAAGGGGTCCATAGAGGCATATAGGGCCATAGGGCCGAGTTAGCGCAAAAATCAGTTGATAATCTACCCTGTTCGAGTCGCAAAACCTACCCTGCTTTATGCGGTCTTTGGGCAGGGGCGGTAAATCTCTCAGTTTGTGTCCTGCTAGTCGAAATTGGTCCCCATTAGTGTTACAGTATTGCTTCGTTTGATGGCAAAATTGACCCGATATGAAGAGCACACGCAGCAAACACGATATTCAATCCGACTTGGCCGACGAAGTCGCAGCCTTCTTGACCCATGGTGGAAATATTAGCCAGGTGGAACGCGGGAAGAGTGGACTTTCTCCGGATAAGCCTTGGATCAACCCGTTCAAAACGTCCGAAGGTGAAAAAGCCTTGTCTCGCACACCCTTACCCGATGTCGTGGCGGCGATTGATGCGCGGAAACAGTCAAAAAAAAAACCCTTAGTTAAGCATCGCAAACCAAAGAAAACCTGGATTTTCGACGATTTCGGCGAACCTGTGCGCTGGGTTTGGTCGGAAGAGTCGACCAGCTGACGGTTTAGCAGCTCCAGTCAGTAACGACTCGACCCACTCCTTCTTTACAGTAACGGGCCCTTGAGTCGACGCCCTGTAAACCCCGCATAACGCCCGATAATTCCTTATAGACCTTGTCCTTTCGTGTCATCTTTGTGTAAACCGGCGTATGCTGCCTCCCCCCGATCTTTTTGGATAGAACCACGATGAATCTCAGTAAAACCGAATACCGCCGAGTGCTCTTGGCCGCCTGTTTATTACTGATGCTGTCAATTGGTTATCGCTCCGGCTTTGGACTGTTTTTACAACCGTTGAGCAGTGCCCGAGGCTGGGGGCGAGATGTGCTATCACTCGCCCTTGCCACGCAAAACCTCGCCTGGGGCGTGGTCGCCGTTTTTGCCGGAGCACTGGCCGACCGCTTTGGTAACCTAAAGGTTATTGTCGCGGGCGTGGTGCTCTATGCCGCGGGCATGTGGGGCATGTCGGTGGCTGAGACCGAATGGCAGATCATCCTGACGGCTGGGTTTCTGGTGGGTGCCGGAATTGCCGGGACCTCCTTTGGTATCGTGTTACCGGCCATTGTGCGCGCCGTTCCAGAAGACAAGCGTAGCTGGGCCCTGGGGGTTGGTACTGCCGCGGGCAGTTTTGGCCAATTTTTGATTGTGCCCTTGATGCAGGGTCTGATCGAAGCCTTCGGCATGTATCCGTCATTAAAAATTCTCGCCGCTTCAGCCTTTGTGATGGCGCTTTTAGCCATTCCCCTGGCGCCGTTCAGTGGCAGTCGGGAAGTCAAGCCATCCGCGGGCGGGCCTTCGGTTGCTGAGCCATCACTCTGGTCGACCCTGATCAGTGCCTTGAAGGTTCGATCTTACACCCTGTTGGTGTTCGGTTTTTTTGTCTGCGGTTTTCACATCGCCTTTATTACCGTCCATATGCCCAGCTATCTCCTCGATCTAGGCTTTGAAGCTAAGGTGGGCGCCTGGAGTATCAGCCTTATTGGCCTGTTCAACGTTTTTGGCGCCTATATTGCCGGCGTGCAAAGTGGTAAGCGACCCAAACATCTGATCTTGGCGGGTATCTACCTGGCACGGGTGGTTGCCATATCGGCCTTTGTCTTAATCCCGGTGTCCTTGACTAGTATTCTTATGTTTAGTGCTGCTATGGGCTTCCTATGGCTGGCTACCGTCCCCCCCACCTCGGGTCTGGTCGTTACCTTCTTCGGAACCCGCTATATGGCTTTTCTGTATGGTTTCGTCTTCCTCAGCCATCAACTCGGCAGTTTTAGCGGCGTCTGGCTGGGAGGCTACCTCTACGAACACTACGGTAACTATGATGGCATCTGGTACTTAGGTATTGTATTGGGTCTGGTCGCCGCGGCCCTGCATTGGCCCATCCAAGAACGGCCGGCGAAGCTCGCCCTGGCCTAGTCCCGCGAATGTCCTGAACGCTGGCAAAGCGCAGCGTTCATCATTTCTTCACAAATTTTCGGTAAAATACCCTTCTGGCTTGACATGAATCTATGCTTGGCTCAAGTTAAGCAATCTGAACAAACGGTCAGCTAAATAGTTGGTCGGGCCTCTTCCCTGTGTGCGGCGGACAATAACCGTTGTAAACGGAGTTTTTGCGCCGCCGTTCAGCCCAATCCAATGCTGAACGGCAGCGTGATGCGGGGTTGGAATTCATGAGTACTTTTTGATTGAGCCGTAGCGCGAGATAATTTTTTTGAATGACCCGTGACCTATTCGGCCTTGTTAGGTTGGATGGCGCGACCATATCACTAAATTCCTTACCTGGAGATTCAGCATGAAAAGATGGACTGTAGCCCCCCTGAGCCTGTTAGCCTCTTCCTTGATATTAGTTGGCTGTGCCAGCACCGGGACCCAATATGTCACCGATCAGGAATACCGCTTAACCCTATTACACACCAATGACAATCACGGTCGCTTTTGGCAAAACAGCCGCGGCGAGTATGGCATGTCGGCACGAATGACCTTAGTCGAACGCATCCGCATGGAGGTTGAAGCGCAAGGCGGGTCCGTACTGATGTTATCCGGCGGTGATATTAATACCGGTGTACCGGAGTCGGACCTGCTCGATGCCGAGCCCGACTTTAAGGGTATGACGATGCTCGGCTATGACGCCATGGCCATTGGTAATCACGAATTTGATAACTCACGTGAAGTCTTGATGAAGCAGGCCGAATGGGCAGACTTCCCGTTTTTGTCGGCCAATATCTACTTAAAAGGCACTAATAAGACTCTATTCCCCGCCTATCAGATGTTTGAAGTGCAGGGTAACCGCATTGCCGTGGTAGGTTTCACGACCGAAGACACGCAAAAGATCGGTAATCCGGAGTTTATCTCTGACCTTGAATTTAAAACGCCCATAGAAGTGGCCGAAAAACTGATTCCCGCTTTGAATAAGAAAGCCGATTTGGTGATCGCCGTGACCCATATGGGCCACTACGACGACGCCAGTTTCGGTGGCAATGCACCGGGCGATGTCTCGCTCGCGCGGGCCGTCTCGGGCATTGATGTAATAGTCGGCGGGCACAGTCAAGTACCGCTGTTCAAGCCAGATGTGCAAAACAATACCCTGATACTGCAAGCCCATGAATGGGGCAAGTATGTTGGTCGACTCGATTTGGTTATTAAGAATGGCGATATTACCGGTTACGATTACAAACTGATCCCGGTCAATCTAAAAGATAGGGTCAAGGACGATGCCGGCAACAGCAGCTATGTGCTGCAAGAAGCCGAAATTGCGCAAGATTTGGGCATGTTGGCCATGTTGTCCTCCTATCAGAAGCAGGGCAGTGCGGCACTGGGTACTGTGATTGGCCAATCCGACGGACTCTTTGTCGGTGACCGCAATATCGTGCGCAACAGTGCCACCAATCTCGGCGTGTTGATTGCCAAGGCACAGATGGTCAAGACCAAGGCCGATGTGGGTATTATGAACTCCGGTGGCATTCGCGCCGACATGGAAGCGGGTGAAATTACCTATAAGGACGTCTTAACGGTTCAACCCTTTGCGAATATCCTGACCTATGTGGATTTTTCCGGTCAAGAACTAACCGAGTACCTGACCGCCGCAGTGAATATGGCCGCTGGTAGCGGCGCGTTTGCGCAGATTTCAGGGGCCGAGATCCGTACCGTTGCAGGCAAAATCACCCGCATGACCGTGGCCGGTAAGGCCATCGACATGAACCAATCTTATCGCATCGCGGTCAATTCCTTTATGGCCTCCGGCGGTGACGGTTATCCGAAAATTAGCGACCACGCTAACTTTGTTAACACGGGTTTTGTGGATGCCGATATGTTGGTTGAATACATTCAAAATAACAGCCCGCTGTCGGTGTCCGATTTCGAACCCGATGGCAGCGTGGAGCGGATGTAATTTAGACTGGACGATTGTACAAAGTACTCTAAATGCTAAACTGATCCGGGCTTAGGCCCGGTTTTTTTATATGCCTCATTTTAGGGCGAAAGGCCCATCCCTAACTATTGAATCGATTGGAAGCTAATATGACCATTCAACGCATCAACCCCAGCGCACGTTGGTCTGACATTACGGTGTTTAACGGCGTAGCCTATTTTGTCGACGTTGCCGATGATGCCAGTGCAGATATGACCGGCCAGATGCAACAGTTATTGGCCCAGGCCGAACAAACATTGGCCAAGGTGGGTAGCGATAAGTCCCAGCTCATCTCAGTGACGATCTATATTACTGACTTTGCCAATGTTGGTGCCCTCAATGACGTCTGGTCGGCCTGGTTGCCGGCAGACTCAGCACCCAGTCGGGCTTGCCTGAAAGTCGAATTGGCCAATCCGGCCTATCTGGTCGAGATGGCCTTTGTGGCAGCGGTAGCAGATTAATCGACCCCCTCACCGGAGATGTGTATGAAAGTTAATAGTTTTATGACCAAACATATCGTCACCGTAACCATGGATGACAAAGTTAGTCATGTAAAATACCTGTTCGATGAACACGAATTTCATCATTTGTTGGTGGTGGATCGAGGTAATTTATCCGGCGTACTGTCAGACCGTGATCTGTTAAGAGTACTCAGCCCAGACGTTGACAGCCTTGATGCGACGTCCAGAGATCTAGCCTGCTTAAAAAAAATGGTGCACCAGATTATGACCCGCAATCCGATCACCTTGCACCAAGACGCTAGCATTCGCGACGCTATCGATGTCTTGAACCAGCATCCTATATCCTGCCTGCCAATTGTTAACGATGCGGGTAAGGCAGTTGGTATCGTGACATGGCGCGATCTAATACGCATGTTGGCGAGACCGGCGGAGCCTAAGGTTGAGTCCGCCGAGTGATCGGCGCAGTGACTTGCTCGTAATCAAGCCAGAACATTCGCCTGCTAAGCCTAGACTGAGGCCAAGGTGTTTGATGAAAATTATATGGCGAACCATTCGGCCTAGCCATTGGCCCATTGTTTGGCGGCAATCTATTTGCTCAACGTTTACTTCGCATGCAGGGGTTATAATTGAAAGCTGGAACTCAGAATACGATGGCACAGGATACCTTGATTCACGGCGACTTCAGTCAGCCGGCCATTGTTCGGCCTGAAGACTACCGCTGGCAAGCGTCACCGCTGCCGGGTGTTGATCGAATGATGCTGGATCGCGTCGGTGGCGAAATCGCGCGCGCCACGACGGTGGTGCGTTACGCACCAAATAGTCAATTTTCGGCGCATGTCCATGGCGGCGGTGAGGAGTTCTTCGTGCTCAACGGTGTTTTTGCCGATGAGTATGGCGAATACCCGGCCGGATCCTATGTGCGCAATCCCGTCGGCACCTCCCACACGCCGATCATCGGCGCAGCCGGCGCGACCATCTTGGTAAAGCTCAATCAATTTGACGCGCGTGACACCGAGCAAAAGCATATTGATACCCATGCAGTGCCATGGCGGCAAGGTCTGGTTGAGGGTCTGACCGTAATGGCGCTGCACGACTTTGAAGGTGAGCATGTGGCGCTGGTTAAGTGGGCACCCAATACCCTATTTCAAACCCACCGACACTGGGGCGGGGAAGAGATATTTGTCTTGTCGGGAGTGTTCCATGACGAACACGGACGGTATCCGGCCGGCTCTTGGATACGGTCACCACACCTAAGTCAACATACGCCTTTTACCCAGGATGAAGGCGCGCTGATTTTTGTTAAGGTGGGGCATTTGCTGTAGCAATTTCAGAGTAAACAAAAATTGTTTCTGAGTGAAACATTTCAAGGCGCTGGTGGCAAAAAAATATTGGCAGCCTTGGCCTATCAGGTCTTGATGTTTGTAGTTTTTTTACGACCAACTGCTTCGGAAGAAGTTGGGCATCAACGCGACGCAAAATTATTCACCCTATTTTGCACCTATACTGTCGCGTTTTAAGTTGATTCTGTTTTAAGGAAAAGGATAAACTATATTAGGTTGGAGCAGGGGTGTCCAAAGAATAATAAATATTTAGATATACTTCACGTTTTTTCACAACCCTTGGTATTAGAATTATTTCACAATTATAAAAAACACAAAGACCAGCAAAAAAGTATCTGATTTTAGTGATAGATATTCTTATTGAACTGATTATGGAAAATCAAGGACAAAAAGGATGGAACCTATTGCTGGCAAAAACTGTCTTCTATCTATCGATGTTATTGACTTAAGGCCCTGGATATTTCTCTTTGTCCTTTATTTCGTATTCGTATCAATAACGGTCGGGTCCAACCTTAATCCGATCCATCAGACTGGCCCATACCAAAACCATCCGGAAGCTATTTACCCATCGGACCGAGACGTTCTAGGAGAAATAACTCTCCATCAAGAAGTACGCCACATTCTTGGGGTAGATTCAAACGTACAGTTTCGCAACATAACCCCCTCCTATACTTCACCAGATATTGTCCATTTGCAGCAGGTATTCGCCGGAGTGGACGTTTCCGCTGCAATCCTTGCTGTGCGCTTATCAGATGACGGTAAGGTGAGTCAGGTCTACGGCGAGGTTCTAGACGGGGTTGGCCAGGCACTAAAACGTCAAGCCAATCGACGCGACAGGTCCGCTGCCAAAGCCATATCACCCGCCAATAAATTAGCCTGGGTTGCTGATGCACAATGGCTTGCCAACCATGTTCTGCTCCCTCAAACCGATCAGGGCCAATGGACCATCAGCCAGCTCGTGCAAAGCCCTGCATTTGTGTCCATTGCAGGGCAGGTTAGGCGTGTTGAACGAGTTGAATTCTATGCTGAAAATATCAGTCAACAACGTTTTGTTCGACCGGTCCTTGATGTCGATCCGGATAGTCACATTATCCTGCAGCAACTGAATCGCCTGAACTATTCTGTGCAGGCCGGCAGCGGCCCAGGCGGTAACCTGATGACCGGGCCGCAGCAATACCCCTGGGTCGGTCAGGCCATCGATGCCCTCAGCGCCGGCACCTTTCTGGTCACCCGCAGCGGCACCG
>Ga0209193_1000142_pt1 | contig 51188 bp, 46 predicted proteins | sample COGITO_mtgs_1003_FD_185515 | JGI IMG/M metagenome (GOLD analysis project Ga0209193, IMG submission 185515) | Pelagic marine microbial communities from North Sea - COGITO_mtgs_100330 (SPAdes) (version 2) | ecosystem: Environmental > Aquatic > Marine > Epipelagic ...
TGTCTTTACAAACAAGAGGCTGGCTTTATTTTGAGATTAATGAATATCTATCTAAGGAGATGGATGTCTTGTTAAAAGAAATTGGCTTTGCTAATATTGAAATTAAAAAAGACTTTAGAGAGGTGCCTAGAATGATAAAATGTCAAAAATTATGAAAAGTATTTGTGTGTTTTGTGGAAGTAGTGATGGTAATGACCCTTTAATTACAAAAGCAGCTATTGCGCTGGGAGATGCGCTTTTAGAGCGAAATAACCATTTAGTGTATGGAGGTGCTAAAATTGGTATTATGGGCGCCATTGCTCAAAGAGTTATCGATGGTGGAGGCCGTGTAATTGGTATTATTCCAGCATTTTTAAAAAAGAAAGAAGTAGTCCATACTCAGCTATTTGAATTAATTACCACCAAAAACATGAATGACCGAAAGCTTAAAATGCTAGAGGTAAGTGATGGTTTTATAACCCTGCCTGGTGGTTTTGGCACCCTAGAAGAGCTTTTTGAAATAGCAACAGCACTGCAGTTAGGGCAACATAAAAAACCAATTGGCCTTTTGAATATAAATGGTTTTTATGATGAGCTACTAGCCTCTTTGCAAAAAATGGTAGTTCTTGGGTTTGTAAAACAGCACAATCTAGATCTAGTACTTGTTGATACATCGGTAGAAGGGTTGCTCTGTAAAATGGACGATTTTAAGGCCCCTGACAAAGCTGTTTGGTAATGCTTGTAGTAACCATAAAAAATATGCGTTACATTAAAATCAAAAGCTCTTTAAAAAGGAGTTTTTTTGTGTAATTTCTAGTACTTTTAAAGGATCAATTTTATCTTTGTTACATGAATGCTCAAAAGCAAATTACTGCATTAAGAAACCTTCTTCACAAGCACAATCATAGCTATTATGTGCTAGATAGCCCAACAATTAGCGATTATGATTTTGACATGAAACTTAAAGAGTTGCAGGCTCTTGAAGCAGCCCACCCAGAGTTTTATGACCCTACTTCTCCAAGTCTACGAGTTGGGGGAGCTGTTACCAAGAATTTTGAAACCTTGAAGCATAATTTTAGAATGTATTCTTTAGATAATAGTTATTCTAAAGAGGATCTTCAAAATTGGGAAACCCGTATTAAAAAACAAGTAGATGGGCCTGTTAGTTATACCTGTGAGTTAAAGTATGATGGCGCTTCTATAAGTCTTACCTACCTTAACGGAAATCTGCTAAGAGCGGTTACCAGAGGTGATGGGCATCAAGGAGATGATGTGACTACAAATATTAAAACTATAAAATCTGTACCCCTGCAATTAAAGGGTGATTTTCCTGACAATTTTGAGATAAGAGGTGAAATAGTGCTGCCCTTCGATGGTTTTAATAAAATGAATCAGGTGAGAGTTGCCGCAGGAGAAGACCCTTTCAGAAATCCAAGAAATACAGCTTCTGGAAGCTTGAAGCTTCAAGATAGTGCCCTTGTTGCCAAACGGCCTTTGGAGTGCTTTTTATATAGTTTGGTGGGAGATAATTTACCCGTTACCACTCAAATGCAAGGGCTAGAAAAAGCAGCAGCATGGGGATTTAAAGTACCCAATATTGCAAAACTTGTTAGTAGTATTGATGAAGTTTTAGATTTTGTAAATTATTGGGATGGGCATCGTAGTGATTTACCTTATGAAACAGATGGTGTTGTTATTAAAGTAAATAACCTCCAACAACAAGAAGAACTTGGCTTTACAGCAAAAGCACCTCGTTGGGCTATGGCTTATAAATTTAAAACAGAGAGGGTATCTACTAAGTTAGAGAAAATAACCTATCAAGTAGGGCGCACAGGTGCAATAACTCCAGTGGCAAATCTTGCCCCAGTTGCCCTTGCGGGTACGACGGTAAAACGTGCCTCTCTTCATAATGCAGATCAAATAGCACTACTAGATATTAGAGAGGGTGATACTGTGTATGTAGAGAAGGGTGGAGAAATTATTCCAAAAATTGTAGGAGTAAATATAGCCTTAAGAGATGACGCTTCTATTGCAACAGTCTATAAAGACAAGTGCCCACAGTGTGATACGTTGCTTTCAAGAACCCAGGGTGATGCAAAACATTATTGCCCTAATGAACAGGGTTGCCCGCCTCAAATTATTGGTAGAATACAACATTTTATTTCTCGTAAAGCAATGGATATTGAGGGCCTTGGTGGAGAAACCGTTGCCTTACTTGTAAATCAAGGGGTGATACAATCCTATGCAGATTTGTATGACCTAACCATAGAAGATCTGCTACCCCTAGAGCGTATGGCTCAAAAAAGTGCAGAGAATTTGGTTGCAGGCGTTGCACACTCAAAACAAATCTCTTTTGAGCGGGTGCTTTTTGCTATAGGGATACGCTATGTAGGTGAAACCGTTGCAAAAAAACTAGCTAAGCATTTTAAATCTATAGATGCATTAATGACGGCGAGTTTTAAGGAGCTTGTTGAGGTAGATGAAATAGGTGATCGTATTGCACAGAGTGTCATCGACTTTTTTGAATTAGAAGATACTGCAGATTTGTTCTCACCTGTAAATACATCTGGTGAGAGAAATCGGGAAATGATAACTAGGTTAAAAAATCATAATCTGCAATTAGCGGTGTCTGCTGAAACATTAGTAGGACAAACATCTATTTTAAAGGGAAACACCTTTGTTGTTTCAGGTGTTTTTACTAAAATTTCAAGAACAGAACTTAAAAAACGCATTGAAGATAATGGAGGGAAAGTCTCTAGCAGTATTTCAAGTAAAACAACATATGTAGTTGCTGGAGATAATATGGGGCCAAGCAAACAAACCAAAGCAGAAGGTTTGGGAATACCAATTATAAGCGAAGATCAATTTTTAGAAATGATTTAATAGTGCATACCAATGCAGTATAAATCTGTATTTTTGAATACTATTTTTAGGAGATATGTTTAAAGTAATAAAGCAGCGATATTATCAAAAAGCAATTACTGCAGCGCTAGCACAAAGAGATGTTTCAAGGTTAAACACAAAAATGCAAACGTTGGCATTTTTGTATGATGGAGATCTTGTAAATGAGCTATCTCCATATTATAAAATAGCAAGCTCATTAATGGTTTCAGAAACAAAAACACAATTTTTTTCTTTTGTAACGTTTAAAAAAAACACACCGTCTTTACTACGAAATCAGTTTTCTCAGAAAGATATTTCTTTTAAAGGTTTACTTACCGGAGCTTCTGCAAAAGAATTTGTTAGTATGGATACAGATGTGTTGATTTATATGTCAAACAAAAAGCATTTACCTTTAGAGAGCGTTGTTGTAAAAAGTAACGCTAAATTTAAAGTGGGTTTTAAAGGGGTAGATCCTCGATATTTTGATCTAATTTTAGGGGTAGATCCAGCAAATACTCAGGCAATAATTACCGAGCTTACAAAATATTTTAAAATTCTAGGAAAAATTCAAGTATGAAAGAACTCATAGGTACAGGTGTCGCGTTAATTACACCATTTACGAAGCATGGTGCAGTAGATACTACTAGTTTAACACGTATTGTTAATTTCCAGATAGAAAATGGAATAGATTACTTAGTGGTTTTAGGTACAACTGCAGAAAGCGCTGTGCTCTCTGGAGATGAAAAACAGTTGGTTAAAGACACAATAATTAGTGCAAATGCAGGTAGATTGCCTTTGGTCTTGGGCATTGGAGGCAATAACACCCAGGCAGTTATAGATGAGTTTGTAGCTACAGATTTGGCAGCTTTTACAGCAATATTATCTGTATCGCCAATGTATAACAAGCCCAGTCAAGAAGGAATCTATAAACACTTTGCCGCCATAGCAGCTGTAAGTTCTAAGCCAATTGTTTTATACAATGTTCCTAGCAGAACAGCCAGTAATATGGAGCCTCAAACAGTAGCTAGATTGGCCCGAGATTTTAAGAATATTGTCGCCATAAAGGAAGCAAAAGGAGATATCGTGCAGGCCATGGAGTTAATCACTCAAACCCCAGAAGATTTTTTAGTGATTAGCGGTGATGATATGATAGCACTGCCTATGACCCTGGCAGGCGGGGTGGGAGTAATATCTGTTATTGCACAGGGATTTCCTGAGGCCTTTTCTAGCATGATATACTTTGCATTACAACGTAAGGTAGACCAGAGCTATGCTATTCATTATAAAATAGCGCCAGCAATAGATTATATTTTTGAACAAGGAAACCCTGCTGGGATAAAAGCAGTGTTTGCTGCCCTTAATTTGTGTGAACCTACACTAAGGCTACCGCTAGTAGAGGTTAACGATAATTTAAATGCCAAAATTAAGGCCTTTGTGAAGGCTTTTTAATACAATTTAATTTTTGTGGGTTTTTTATATGCTATTTTATTAGTAAAATGAATGCCAACACAATATATACCAACGATAATAAGTTTTTGTAATCACGTATAATTCACTACTTTTGCCCGATGTTTTTTTAAAACTATGAAATACTTTATTTTCTTTTTAATTACGTGCACTATTTTGTGCAGTTCTTGCACGCCATATCAGGTTGTGTTGAAGGAAACAGATAGTGTCGCCAAATACCAGATGGCAGATTCTTTATATCAGGTTGCCATGGCAACAGGTAAAAAATCAAAATTTAGAAATTCTTTAAAACTTATGGAACAAATAGTTCCTCTCTATAGAGGTAAACCTCAGGCAGAAAAGCTTTCTTATATTTACGCAAATACATTTTATAACCTAGAAGATTATTTTGTTGCGGGATACCAGTTCGAGCGTTTTGAATCGACATATCCAAAAAGCGATAGTGTTGAGGTTGCTGCCTACAAATCTGCAAAGAGCTATTATGAATTATCCCCAAGATTTTCTTTGGATCAAAAGGATACTGAAAAAGGCTTAGAGAAATTACAAGCGTTTGTAAATAAATACCCAAATTCATCTTACAGGATAGAGGCAAACAATTTGGTGTCAGAGCTTCGTGAAAAGTTAGAGAAAAAAGACATAGAGAATGCACATCAATATTTTAAAATAGGTCAACAAATAGGAAGTTATAAACCAGCTGTTGATGCATATGAAAATTTTATAACAGACCATCCAGGATCTGTATTTAGAGAACTTGCCTTTTTTGGCACAGTAGCGGCTTCTTACAACAGAGCTATAAGCAGTATTCCTGCAGTACAAAAAGAAAGACTTTTGATTTCAAAAGAATATTATAATAAGTATGCAAAATATTATAAATCTGGAGACAAAAAACAAGAGGCAGATGCACTTATTGCAGCTATAGAAAAAGAATTAGAAAAGTACCAACAACCCACAGAAAACTAAGATTATGGCAGATATAAAAAACAGCGAAGCACCTTTAAGCACAACTACTATTGATAAAAACAAAGTAGATGCGCCAACAAACAACATTTATGAGGCAATCTCTATTATTTCTAAGAGAGCAAATCAAATTAATGGAGACATTAAAAAAGAATTGTTAGAAAAACTAGATGAATTTGCAACATACAATGATAGTCTTGAAGAGATTTTTGAAAACAAAGAACAAATTGAAGTTTCAAAATTCTATGAAAAATTGCCTAAGCCACATTCATTGGCTGTACAAGAATGGTTAGAAGACAAAATCTACTTCCGTAATACTGCAGATGAGGATTTAGAACAGTAAATTTCATATGAGGGTATTGAGCCAAAAAAAGATTTTACTTGGCGTGACTGCTGGTATTGCTGCTTATAAAGCCGCATTTTTGGTACGTTTACTTGTAAAACAAGGCGCAGAGGTTAAAGTTGTAATGACTCCAAAGGCCAAAGAATTTGTTACACCCTTAACACTTTCTACACTCTCCAAAAATGAAGTGCATTCTTCCTTTACCAATGAGGATAATGATAATGCCCAATGGAATAACCATGTTGAGTTAGCCCTTTGGGCAGATTTATTTATTATAGCTCCAGCCACTGCCAATACACTATCAAAAATGGCCCATGGTACTTGTGATAATCTATTGTTGGCCACTTATCTTTCTGCAAAATGTCCTGTGTATTTTGCTCCGGCTATGGATTTGGACATGTATAAGCACCCAAGCACTCAACAAACCTTCGATACCCTTACAAGCTTTGGTAATCATTTGATACCCGCAGCATCTGGTGAACTAGCAAGTGGTTTGGTAGGTCAAGGTAGAATGGCCGAGCCAGAAATAATTATTTCTTTTATTTGTTCTGAAATCTTAAAATCCCTACCCCTGCATGGGAAAAAAGTATTAGTTACTGCAGGACCTACTCATGAGCTAATTGATCCTGTTCGATTTATAGGAAATCATTCTTCTGGTAAAATGGGGATTGCCATTGCAGAGCATGCAAGTAGTTTAGGAGCACATGTAACTCTTGTGCTGGGGCCCTCTAGTGTTGCAGTTTCAGATAAAAATATTCAAGTTATTCATGTAACAACAGCACAACAAATGTACGATGCTGTTCATCAATATTACACGCAAACCAATATTGCAATATGCAGTGCAGCTGTTGCAGATTTTAAACCTGTAACTGTTTCAGATCAAAAAATTAAAAAGAAAACTAGAGAAGGGTTGTCTTTTGATCTTAAACCAACAAAAGATATATTGGCAAGTTTGGGTTTGCAAAAGAAGAATCAATTTTTGGTGGGTTTTGCCTTAGAAACTCAAAACGAAATAGAAAATTCAAAAAAGAAACTTGAAAAAAAGAATTTAGACTTAATTGTGTTAAATTCGCTAAGAGACAAAGGAGCAGGATTCAAGGGAGATACAAATAAAGTCACCTTTATTGACAAAGACAATAAAGTGACCCCTTTTGATGTTAAATCTAAAAAGGATGTTGCACGAGATATTTTAGAACATATTATTACAAAAATAGATGCATAATTTTTTACTTTTAATAGCCTTGGTTGTTTTTACAACAACGAGTGTTGGCCAAGAACTAAATGCTACTGTGTATATTGATGCGGAGCAAACAGGCCAACAAAACAACCAGATATTTAAAACACTTGAGCAGCAACTCACCGAGTTTTTAAACAACCGTAACTGGACTGATGATTCTTACCTCAATCAAGAAAGAATAGATTGTAATTTCACTCTCATTATCTCTAATTTTGATGGGACTTCATTTAGTGGCTCTTTGCAGATACAGTCTTCTAGACCTGTATTTAACTCCTCTTACAATGCTCCAATATATAATTACAATGACAGGCAAGTTTCTTTTCAGTACAAAGAGTTTGAACCTTTGGTGTTTAATATAAACCAAATAGAGTCTAATTTAGTTGCCCTTGTTTCTTACCATGCTTATACCATCATTGGCTTGGATGCAGCCACTTTTGAACAAAACGGTGGTGACACTCATTTTGAAATAGCCAAACAAATAGTAAATACAGCTTCATCTAGTAGTTATGCTGGTTGGAAATCTACAGATGGTACCCAGTCTAGATATAGATATAATGATGCAATGATCTCTAACGTATATAGAGAGTTTCAAACCGCAATGTATGATTATCATCGTGGAGGTTTAGATATCATGGAATCAAACCAAAAACAAGCCAAAGAAAATATCATAGAGGCAATAAAAGTGCTCAAGAGCATTAATGATCGCAGACCGAACTCTTTTGTGCTGCGCACCTTTTTTGATGCAAAGGTAGATGAGATTAAATCTATATTTAGCAGTGGTCCACAAGTTAACACAGTGACCTTAAAAGAATCTCTAAACAGGATGGCGCCTACCAGAAGAACTGCCTGGGGAGAGATCAACTAGGTTGCCTTTTAGTTATCAATAATACTAGTAATTTGCAGGTATGATATTAAGTCTTTCGATAAAAAATTATGCTTTAATTGAGGACATACATGAACCCCTTACCAAAGGTTTGACAATTATTACTGGAGAAACTGGTGCTGGTAAATCAATACTTTTGGGAGCCTTATCTCTATTACTTGGTAAAAGAGCAGACCTTAGCAGTGTTAAAGATGCCACTCAAAAATGCATAATAGAGGGAGAATTTTCCTTAAAAGGGTACGGGCTACAAACCCTTTTTAAAGAACATAATCTTGACTATGATGTTCATACCATCATTCGAAGGGAGATCCTGCCAAGCGGTAAATCCAGAGCCTTTGTTAATGATACCCCAGTAGGATTATCTCAATTACAAGCTTTGGGAGGATATCTGGTGGATATTCATAGCCAGCAAGAAACCAATAGTTTTGCCACTCAGGGGTTTCAGCTAGAAGTTTTAGATGCTCTAGCGGGTAATGCTCCAATACTACAAGGATACCAAAATACCCTGTCTGAGTTTACCAGTATTTCAAAACGCTTAGAAGAACAGCTTTCACAAAAAGAAGCTGCTTTAAAAGAGCTTGATTACCACACGTTTTTACAACAAGAACTCCTAGAGGCTTCTTTGAATAATATTGATCAACAAGAGTTGGAGACTAGTTATCAGACCTATAGTAATGCCGAAGAAATACAAGAATCTTTTACTGGAATAGATCAACTTTTTTCTCAAGAGAATATTGGTATACTTGACAGTATAAAAAAAGCGAGGAGTCTATTAAATACCATCTCAAAATATGCGCCTTCCTATCAAGAGCTTTACGATAGATTACATAGTGTTACTCTAGAGCTTGAAGATGTTATTTCAAGTATTCAAAACATATCTGAAGATTTGCAAGTAGACCCAACTGAATTATTTAGAATCAATGAGGTGTTGCAAACAATATATAGGTTGCAACAAAAGCACAGTGTCTCTAGTATTAAAGAGCTTTTAGATATAGAATCAAATCTAAGCTCAAAAATATATAACTCGCAGCATTTGGATAGTACTATTCAAGCGCTAGAAAAGGAAAAAGAAAAACTAACACAAACGCTTTTAAAACTTGCTAAAAATCTTCATGTTACAAGGGTGGAGGCAGTACCGATTTTACAAGAAAAATTAGAGTCTTATTTATCATTATTGGGCCTTCCAAACGCAAAATTTAAGCTAGAATTTACTACCTCACCTACGTTTAAAAAATCTGGGACAGATAAACTGGCTGTTTATTTTACAGCAAATAAAGGAGGTAATTTCGGACTCTTAAAAAAGGTAGCCTCTGGTGGTGAAATGAGTAGAATTATGTTGTCTGTAAAGGCCTTGCTGTCTCAGTATAAAAAATTACCAACCATCGTTTTTGATGAAATCGACACAGGTGTTTCTGGTGAAATTGCATTAAAAATGGCACACATTATGAGTGAAATGAGTTCTCATATGCAAATTCTCAGTATTACTCACTTGCCACAAATAGCTGCCAAGGGAGAACAACACATAAAGGTCTATAAAGAAGATCGTCACAACACAACGGTAACTCATTTAAAGCAACTCTCACAAGAAGAGCGAATTGTCGAAATTGCTCAGATGATAGGAGGTAAAAACATTACTGACACCACCTTAGCTAACGCAAAAGAATTACTCAATTAAAAAAGGATACTGTATATTTACAGCTTAAAATAGCAAACAAAAACAACCAATAAAAGTATTAAAGATGTCTTATAATTTATTAAAAGGAAAACGAGGAATTATTTTTGGAGCTCTTGATGAAAATTCAATTGCTTGGAAAACAGCAGAAAGAGTTCATCAAGAGGGTGGAACCTTTGTTTTAACCAATGCACCTATTGCAATGCGTATGGGACAAATTAAAACACTTGCAGAAAAAACAGGTTCTGAAATTATTCCTGCAGATGCTACATCTATGGAAGATCTCGAGAACTTAGTATTAAAATCTATGGAAATCTTAGGAGGTAAAATAGATTTTGTACTTCACTCTATAGGGATGTCTGTAAATGTTAGAAAGGGAAAACCCTACACAAGTCAAAACTATGACTGGACACACAAAGGATGGGATGTATCTGCGGTTTCTTTTCATAAAACAATGAGTGTGTTATACAACCACAACGCAATGAATGAATGGGGAAGTATTGTAGCGCTAACTTATATGGCAGCACAACGAGTTTTTCCAGATTATAATGATATGGCAGACAACAAGGCTTACTTAGAGTCTATAGCTCGTAGTTTTGGTTATTTCTTTGGAAGAGATCAAAAAGTACGTGTAAACACAATTTCTCAATCTCCAACGCCAACAACTGCTGGTCAAGGAGTAAAAGGATTTGATGGTTTTATTGCTTATGCAGAGAAAATGAGCCCACTAGGAAATGCTACTGCAGAAGATTGTGCTAATTATACTATTGCAATGTTTAGTGATTTAACCAAGCGTGTTACCCTTCAAAATTTATTTAATGATGGAGGCTTCTCTAATATGGGTGTAAGTGACCAAGTTATGGACACCTTTACAAAAGAGTAGTTCCATACATATGATTTCTTAAACCACCTTGACGAAAGTTGAGGTGGTTTTTTTGATTAACTTTACAAAATGATACAGTTTTCATTTATCATTCCAGTATACAATAGACCCCATGAAATTAAAGAATTGCTGGAGAGTTTTAAGGCGCTAACCTATAGCAATGCTTATGAAATTGTCATTGTTGAAGACGGATCTACCCTTTGTTGCTCTGATATTGTAGCAAGCTATCAGGATGCTTTAAATATCTCCTATTATCAAAAACCTAACACGGGTCCAGGAGATAGTAGAAACTTTGGTATGGGTCTTGCAAAAGGGAATTACTATATTATTTTAGATAGTGATGTGTTATTACCTCCAGATTACTTGGAACATGTAAGCACATTTTTAACCCACAGTTATGTAGATTGTTTTGGTGGTGCAGATGCTGCACATGATAGCTTCACTAATTTACAAAAGGCCATTAATTATACCATGACTTCTTTTTTAACAACAGGAGGTATTCGTGGCAGTAAAAAATCAGCACACCATTTTGAACCAAGAAGTTTTAATATGGGCTTGTCTAAACAAGCTTTTGAGGCTACACAGGGATTTTCAAAAATTCATCCCGGAGAAGACCCAGATTTATCTCACAGGGTAAAAAAAGAAGGTTTTAAAACTGCTTTTGTGCCAAATATAGCCGTATTTCATAAGCGAAGAGTCTCTTGGAGTAGTTTTATACTTCAAGTAAAAAAGTTTGGTCTCGTACGCCCAATATTAAATAAATGGCATCCACAAGGGGCTAAAATCACTTTTTGGTTTCCAACACTTTTTATATTTTTAACTCTTGCCAGTATATTCCTTGGTATTATTTATGGTTGGCTATTTTTATTACCGTTGGCTAGTTATATAGCTGTTATCTTTGCAGATTCTAGCCTTAAAACAAAAAAAATGGGCATTGGTTTTATGGCTGTTTTTGCCATGTTTATTCAGTTTTTTGGCTATGGATATGGTTTTTTAAAAGCCACTATTTATATACACTGGCTTGAAAAAGATCCTCAAAAACAGTTTCCAAGATTATTTTTTGAGTAATTTACAGCAAGTATTTTTAGTATGGCAAAAACAGTAAAAAATCCTTTTAAAAATTCAAAACTCAAAGCCTTTATTGTCTTTTTGTTTTTAGCTTCTTTTTTTTGGATTTTAACCAAATTCTCAAAACCAGATGTTGCCTCTGTGGTTGCCACCATAAGCTATGTTAATATTCCTCAAGGGTTTATTTTAAAAGAAAATACAATTCAAGATTTTTCTTTTAATGTTAATGCCACACGTTTTGAGTTTTTAGGCTATGTTTTTAATAAACCCGATATTAAAATTGATGTAAGTACCTACTTTAACGAAACTACAAATACAGCAAAAGTAGATGGCGCAGCACTTGAGAAACTTATATTAAAGCAAGTAGTAAATGGAGGTTTTGTTACTCAGCTATCTTTACCAGAACTTACTTTAACCCTAGAACAACTTAGTTTTAAGAAAGTTCCAGTTGTGGGGCAAATTTTAATTTCATACGATGTTGGTTTTGATGGTATGGGCCCCAAGCAAATTAAGCCAGATTCTGTAACTATCACTGGTTCAAAAAAAATGTTGGATACTATTTTCTCACTAAATACGAGCCCTATAGAACTTAAAGATATTTCAGCATCTTTTGCTCAGGATGTTTCGCTTCAAAGTTGGCCAAATACTTCAGTAACAATTTCTCCCAAACAAGTGACCATATCTCAAGAGGTGTCTGAGTATTCTCAGAAAATACTTATAGTTCCTGTAACTATGGTAAACCAACCATCTCAAGGTAATTTTAAACTACTACCTGCTAGCATTAGGGTTGCTTTCAATGTTCCAGTAGCTCAGTTTAATGAAATAGTCTCTAAAGATTTCACCATTATTTGTGATTATAACGCAAGAGATGTAGAAGATAATTTCATGATACCTTTAGTTACGCAGATGCCTGCTAATATTACGGGTGTAGAGATGGAGACAAAAAAAATTGACTTATTAATATTTAAATGAAAATAGTTGGACTTACAGGAGGTATAGGTACTGGTAAATCTACCATAGCAGAGCTTTTTAAAGCTATGGGAGTTCCTGTGTATATTGCCGATAGTGAGGCTAAAAAGATTTTAGCATCTTCTAGGGTAGTTCGGTCAAAAGTAATTTCATTACTAGGTGCGTCAGCATATACAAATAAGGAGCCTAATCGTGACTATATAGCACAATTAGTTTTTAATGATCCAGATTTATTAGCCAGTTTAAATGCTATAATTCATCCCCAAGTACATACAAGTTTTAAGCTGTGGGCAAAAATGCAGGATGCACCTTATTGTATAAAAGAAGCTGCTATTTTATTTGAAAATGGTGGTTTTACTCAGTGTGATGCCACTATTTTGGTAACTGCCCCAACAAAACTAAAAATAGAAAGAGTGCTCGCTAGAGATAAAACTTCACTCAAAAAAATACAAGCACGTATGGAAAACCAATGGGAGGATCAAAAGAAAATTCCGTTGGCAAATTATGTTATTGAAAACATAGATATCACAAGCACAAAAAATCAAGTACAAAAAATTCACAAAACACTCCTAAGTACTTGTGTTTCATCTCTCTAGTTTTTTTGTTATTATTAAGTTAAAGACAAGAATGGCTATATGTTAAAAACTTACTTTTGAGTTATGGATAAAAAAATCTTTAGCTTACTAGTTGCGTTAATGGCGCTTTCTCTACTAGGGATTATTTTTGTTCAATGGTACTGGATTTCTAATTCTTATGATAATAAAGAAACTCAGTTCATCTCTAATGTTAGGCAAGTTTTAGTAAATACCTCAGAAGAAATTGAGTTAAAGGAAATTGAAAAATACTACACTATTTATAGTGATATTTTGTCTGAAGCAGGTACACCAGAGAGTATTAGTATTAGTGAATTAATTTATAAAATTAATACCGATAAAACCAATGACTCCTTTATATTCTCTGACGGAATTTTAGAAGAAGATTATAAAATTTCTACTAGTTTTCTAGATACTGACATTGATAGCATTGTCTTTAAGAAGGTCACTAGTAAAACAAAAACCCAAAAAGTATTGCAAAGTATTGATGGGTCAAGCAATAAAATTATAAAAACAGAGTCTTTTGCAAGATTAAAAGATTATGAAAAGATACAATTTGAAAATGCCTTTGCTAATATTTCTACTAATACACCATTGCATAGAAGGGTAACTGCACAAGAAATTGAGAAGAGTATTTCAAAACAATTAGAGGATAGGGGTGTGAGGTCAAGATTTCAGTTTGCCGTTTATAGTAATAACTTGGCTACTAAAGTAAGGTCCAAAAAATTTGAAATTTCTCCACAAACTACCTTTAGAGTTCCTTTGTTCGAGAATAATGACCTTAACAAAGGATATCAGTTATATGTTAATTTTTACGAACAAGAACGTGATGTTTGGTCAACGATTTTTGGAATGTCTATACTATCGCTTTGTTTTACCAGTGTCATTTTCATTGCTTTTTATAGTGCCTTGAACCAACTGGTAAAACAAAGACAAATAGCCCAAGTCAAAAATGATTTTATCAATAACATGACACACGAGTTTAAAACACCTATTGCTACCATCGGTTTGGCTCTAGATGCGCTTAAAAATCCAAAGGTTAAAGGGGATGAGGTTTTTTTTGCTAAATATTTGAAGATGATTCGTGATGAAAATAAAAGAATGTTAGGCCAAGTAGAAGATGTGCTACGTATTTCTAGTCTTGAAAAAAATGAGCTTGATTTACCTAAAGAGCATCACAATGTACATCACATCATTGAAGATTCTGTGTCGCATATCACCCTTATTGTTGAAGATAACGGGGGATATGTAAAACCGCATTTTGGGGCTTTAAAAACAGATGTTTTTGTCAATGAGCCCCACCTTACAAACGTGATTGTAAACATTCTGGATAATGCAGTAAAATACTCAGAAGGACCGCCAAAAATTGATCTATACACTCAAAGCACTAAAGACAGAGTTATTATAAAAATTCAAGACCAAGGCATTGGCATGAGTAAAGCAGTACAAAATAAAATATTTGACAAGTTCTACCGTGTACCCACCGGAGATATTCACAATGTTAAGGGACATGGACTTGGATTGTCTTATGTAAAAAAAATACTCGATGATCATGATGCAAAAATCACCATCGAGAGTGAAAAAGGAAAAGGAAGCACATTCATAATTAAATTACACTTAATATCTTAACGTATGGAAACTGAAAACAAAAAAATACTACTGGTAGAGGACGATCCAAATTTCGGAACTGTCCTAAAAGATTACCTTACCATGAATGACTACAATGTTGTACATGCCAAAAACGGAATGGAAGGATTTGAAAAATTTAAAAAAGATGATTATGATCTTTGTATTTTAGATGTAATGATGCCCTATAAAGATGGGTTTACATTGGCAAAAGAAATTCGTGAAAAAAATCAAGACGTACCAATTATCTTTCTAACAGCAAAAGCAATGAAAGAAGATGTTTTAAAAGGTTATAAAGTAGGAGCAGATGATTACCTTAATAAGCCATTTGATAGCGAAGTTCTTTTAATGAAAATTAAAGCTATCATTCAACGCAAGGCAAAAGACTCTATTGCAGATAGTAAAGAGTTTGAATTTCAAATAGGAAATTTCTTCTTAAACTCTAAACTTAGATTTTTAACTTTTCATAAAGAAAACCCAGTAAAACTATCTCCAAAAGAAAATGAGTTATTGCGTTTATTGGCTTTGCATAAAAATGATCTTATGCCAAGAGAACTTGCGCTGATTAAAATTTGGAGAGATGACAACTATTTTACCTCTAGAAGTATGGATGTATACATCGCTAAGCTGCGTAAGTACCTAAATAAAGAAGATGACGTAGAGATCATAAATATTCACGGAGAAGGATTTCGTTTGGTTGTGAAAAGTGAAGTTGATATTTAACATAAACACATACGTAAGTGTAAAAAACGCCCTGTTATAGGGCGTTTTTTAATTTTATAAAATTAACTATATCATCACTTTTACTGGTATAGTCAAACCAATGTATGTCTTGGTTTTTTCTAAACCATGTGCCTTGTCTTTTCGCAAAACGCCTGGTATTTTTCTTAATTTCTTCTACCGCTTTTTCTAGAGAGTGTGTCCCATCAAAATATTGAAACAATTCTCTATAGCCAACGGTTTGTAAGGCATTTAACTCTTTGTGTGGATACAGGTTTTTTGCTTCTTGTAAAAGCCCATTTTCTAACATGACATCTACCCTTTTATTGATGCGTTCATAGACTATTGGCCTTTCTGCGGTAAGACCTACGTAGAGTGTTTCAAAATTTCTATTGGCAGGTTTAGCTTTTAAAAAACTAGAGTAGGGTTTGCCTGTTGCTCTATAAATTTCTAGGGCTCGTAGTACCCTTCTAGGATTTTCTGTATCCATTGTTTTGTAATACATTGGATCCACACTCATCAGCTCTTGTTGTAAGAGCTGTAAGCCATCATTGTCTAGTTGTGTGTTTAACGCTTCTCTAATTTCTTTAGCAATATCAGGGAAAATATCTAAGCCATTTATTACAGCATCTACATAAAGTCCAGATCCTCCTACTAGTAAAGCCGTAGATTTTTCGCTAAATAGGGTATCTAGTTTTAAAAGCGCTTCTCGCTCAAAATCTCCAACGCTATAGGTGTCAAAAATACTTTTATGTTGTATAAAATGATGTGGCACTGAAGCTAGCTCTTGGGGAGATGGTACGGCAGTACCAATATTCATTGATGTATAAAATTGGCGTGAATCTGCAGATATTATTTCTGTATCAAAAGCTTTTGCAATAGCAATACTTAGGGTTGTTTTGCCAATAGCAGTTGCGCCCACAATACATATGAGTAATGGTTTTTTGGACATTAGATTTTAGAATCTTCCTCGAGAAGGGTTGTACCACATTTATGACAAAATTCTGCATGGTCATGGTGGTTGTCTTCATTGCAATTTTGACAACACTGTGTGTTTATATGAATGTACTGTGGATCATCTACAGCAGGTTTTTTTTTGCTGGCATATTCTGCGCTTACAATTCCCGTTGGGACTGCTATTATTCCATACCCCATAATCATAATAACAGCGGCTATAAATTGCCCAAGAGGCGTAACTGGAGCAATATCTCCAAAGCCAACAGTAGTAAGGGTAACAATACACCAATATACACTCACAGGGATACTAACAAAACCACTTTGTTCTCCCTCTACTAAATACATAATTGTACCTGCTATAATAGATAGAATGAGCACCGCAAATAAAAACACAAATATCTTAGGTTTACTATCACGCAGCGCTTTGTTTAGTTTATTTGCCTCTCCCATGTAGCGGGTAACTTTTAGTATTCTAAAAACCCTTAATAACCTTAGTGCTCTTACTGCCAGAAGTGCATTACTTCCTGCTAAAATAAAGGAAAGATAAAGCGGTATGGTAGAGAGAAAGTCAATAATACCATAAAAACTAAAAATATAATTAGAAGCTTTTTTTACAGTGATGATTCGTAAGATATATTCTATGGTAAAGAATATAGTGATAACCCATTCACCAAAATATAGGAGGTCATGATAATGTGTGTCTATAGAGGTTACACTCTCTAACATGACCAGTATGACACTAACTAAAATTAAAATAAGTAATACAATATCAAAGAGTTTACCCATGGGGGTATCTGCCTCATAGATAATGGTGTGTAATTTGTTTTTTAAATTATTGCTAGTCAATATTTTAATTTTATACTGTTAAAAATACAGAAGTTTCTATAAACTTTGATGGTTTACATCTAGATTTATAATTTTAATCACTTTTCGTTTTCTTAGGTAAGACTGCAAAATATGTTGTGCATCTCTATTATTGTGCATAGGTCTTATTATAGATTTTAATATTTCAGGATTGGTGATTTGATGATTTAAAGTATAATACCCAAACCCTCTATAGATTCCTTTTTCTATTAAAACAACAGATCGCTCCTGGGTATTTCTTCCTTTATCAATGACAAGCATATGTTGGTTTTGATAACTGTAGTTGTTTAGAAATTCTGCTACTTTTTTGTTGTAAGCCTCTGGGCTCTCTTTTTCAATACAGGCTCCCAGGCATTCTTTTATACCGTAACTAAAACAAGCTTTATCTGCATCTTGTATACCACCAAGTTTTTGACATAAAGCATATTTTTCAATAATTTTCTCAAGATTGGCCTTGGCAGATTGAAGATTGCTAAAAGTAGTAATGGCTTTTTTACGAGCATCTACCTTTTCAATCTTTAAATTTATATAGCCCTTACTGTCTTTAAAGGATGTAAGTTGTGCATTAAAGGCTCTTTTTCTTAGCGCTCTATTGTATTTTGGGTTGAGTTGTTTTATGTCTTCACTTTCTTTTAAAAGTGCAATAAGCTCATTTCCTGTTTTTTCATAGCTTACGTTTGTAACTTCAAGTTGTATTTTTTTAGATTTTCTATTGTCGTTGGTGAAATGTTGGGTCAGCCTTTTTTGAATGTTTTTACTTTTTCCGATGTAAATAATAGTACCATCTTCTCGGTGCATATAATAAACACCAGTATCTGTAGGTGCTGCTTTGATAAGTTCTAGTAATTTTGAATCTATATTTGTTCTAGGATTTGCTTTAATATGCTGTTGTACCATTTCTTTTTTAGCATCCTTTAAAAGTAGTAGCTTGAAAAGTTCAACGGTGGCTAGGGCATCTCCCCCTGCGCGATGTCTATTGGCTATTGGTATGCCTAATGCTTGGACGAGTTTTCCAAGACTGTAGGAGGCCATATCTGGCATTAGCTGCTTAGCCAGCTCAACGGTGCAAAGTGTTTTCTTGTCAAAATTGTACCCTAACCTGTCAAATTCTGTGGTAAGAATTCTATTGTCAAATTGGGCATTATGGGCTACTAATATAGCCCCGTCGGTTATTTCTATAATACGTTTTGCAACCTCATGAAATTTTGGCGCTGTACGTAGCATTGCATTATTAATTCCAGTAAGGTTTACCACGAAAGGTTGTATTGGTATTTCAGGGTTTACAAGACTCGCAAATTGATCTACTACCTTTTCTCCATCAAAACGATAGATTGCAATTTCTGTGATGCCCTCTTCATTATACTTTCCTCCAGTAGTCTCTATGTCTAAAATTGCGTATTCCAATATGTAAGAACTTAATTATAATTTCTAGCTCCAAAAATAGAACTTCCAATGCGTACCATGGTGCTTCCATGGTTTAATGCCAGGGTATAATCACCGCTCATCCCCATGCTTAAAACACTTAATTGTGGGTGTTGTTTTATAAACTCCTTGTGTAGGGAACTTAGTTTTTTAAATTCTGTATCTATTTGTGTTTTATTATCTGTAAAACTAGCCATACCCATAAGGCCAATGATAGAAACATGAGGCAGTGTTGCTTGAATATCTTTGGCAAGTAATTGTAAGGCATCTGCTTGGTGTAGACCAAATTTGTGTTCTTCTGCTGCAATTTTAATTTGCAACAAGCACTTAATTACTCTATTGTGTTTGGCGGCTTGTTTGTTAATTTCTCGAAGTAATTTGAGACTATCTACGGTATGTATTAAATCTACAAAAGGAGCCATGTATTTCACCTTATTGGTTTGAACATGTCCAATCATGTGCCATTGTATGTCTTTGGGCATTTCTTCCCATTTAGAGGCCATTTCTTGTATTTTGTTTTCACCAAATACTCTTTGGCCAGCATCATAGGCTTGCAGTAAACTACTCACGGGTTTGGTCTTAGAAACGGCAACTAGAGTTGTGCTTTTTGGAAGTGCATCTTGGTATTTTTTAATGTTTTCTGAAATACTCATCTCATTATATAAAGGGTTCGATTACTAATTTTTATAAAAGCTACAATCTTTTAAAATTCATAGATAGTAATACCGCTTCTTAGTTTAGGTTCTATATACGTACTCTTTGGTGGCATTTTTAAACCCTCATCTGCTATTTTTTTCATCTCTTGTGTGGTTATGGGTAACATGCCAAAACCAACAGCAAATTCTTTGGTATCTATAGCTGTTTTTACAAATGCCATATCTTTTTTCCCATCTGTGTATGCAATTCTAGTATCATTTCTTACATCTTTAATACCAAGAATTGGTTCAAATATTAGTTTGTATAAAATTTGAGTATCCAATGCCTGTAGGGCATTGTTTATTTCGTAAGTGTCTTTTCGCAAATAAAGAGAGTAAAACTCACCTTCTAGATACATACTAAAGTGATGTTTTTTTGTAGGCTTATAAAAATGTTGTCCTCTGTTTTCAATTCTAAATGAAAAATCCAGCTGAATTAAAAAAGCTTCTTTACTCAGCCCATTTAAATCTTTGATAAGCCTATTAAATTCATATATTTTCAAATCGCTCTCGGGTATGAGAAAGCTCATAAAATAGTTGTAAGCCTCTTTTGAAGTATGGTTTTTGTTTTCTTGGGCCATCTGCTGGGCTAACAGACAGGAGGATGAACTTCTATGGTGCCCGTCTGCTATATAGAGTTTGGGCATCTGCTCAAATATTTCTGAAATTTTAGAGACCACTACGGTTTCACTTACAGGCCAAAGGTAATGGGTGTCTCTGTGGGTAGTTGTAAATTCATACTCTGCTCTAGTTTGCTTTACAGAAGAGATAATACCAGCTAATGCATCATTATTTGGGTAGGTAAGAAGTACTGGCTCTGCATTAAAGCCAACTGTTTTGAGGTATTTAACAAAGATTTCTTCTTTATACTCTAGGGTGTCTTCGTGTTTTTTAATAATATCTTTTTCATAATCTTGTGTGCTTGCGGCAGCTATTATACCGGTAAAGGCTAAACCCTCATGATTCACTATTTTATAGATATAAAAACAAGGGTTGGTCTCCTGCATGAAAATACCATCTTCTTTAAACTCCTGGTATCTATTGCGAACTAAATTATATCTTTTATCACCCTCAATTACTTGTGAGTATTTATAACCTGGGTTTACTACATGTAAAAAAGAAAACGGGTTGTCTCTTAATCTTGCCTCTCTTTGCTCTGTGGTATAGCTATCGTAAGACCTTGCAGCAATAAGGCTCACCTTATCCCTTGCAGGACGTACTGCTTTAAATGGTTTTATTTCTGCCATATATTCAATAAATCAATACTGTGTTAACAGAACATTTTAGCTACATCTACAGCTTTTCTATTTTTGCTATAGTCATAAAATCCTTCTGTACTTTTAACGCCAAGTTTACCTGCCATAACCATATTAACCAGTAGGGGGCAAGGTGCGTATTTTGGATTTTTAAAGCCGTCATACATTACATTTAAAATAGAAAGACAAACATCAAGACCAATAAAATCTGCCAGTGCCAAAGGCCCCATAGGGTGCGCCATCCCTAGCATCATTACTGTGTCTATTTCTTTTACACCAGCCACCCCATTGTAGAGTGTCTCTATGGCCTCATTAAGCATTGGCATTAAAATGCGATTGGCTACAAAACCCGGGTAATCATTAACTTTTACCGGTATTTTCCCTAATTTTTTTGAAATTTCTGCAACCGTGTTATACGTTTGATCACTTGTGCTATATCCTTTTATGATCTCTACTAGTTTCATTACCGGTACAGGGTTCATAAAGTGCATACCAATAACCATATCTGGTCTTGTTGTAACTGCAGCTATCTCTGTAATAGAAATAGATGATGTATTACTAGCCATGATGGTGTCATCTGGGCAAAAAGCTTCCAGATCTCTAAAGATTTTTAGTTTTAAATCAAGATCTTCTGTGGCTGCCTCTACTACCAAACTAGCATACTCGACACCGGTTTTTAAATCTGTAAAAGTGGTGATGTTATTTAATGTTTTTATTTTGTCTGCTTCAGAGATTTTCTCTTTGGCAACCATGCGGTCTAGGTTTTTGGCAATTGTTGCCAACCCGCGATCTAGAGAGGCCCTAGAAACATCTATTAACTGTACTTTATAATCGTTTTGTGCAAAGGTGTGGGCTATACCATTACCCATTGTACCGGCTCCAATTACTGCTACGTTTTTCATAAAAATAAGTATTAATCGATTTTATTAATGGAACTATTATGTTCTTTATTGTTATAGTATCTTAAAATTATCAATAATCATCATGGCTACTCGCAATGCTTCTGCACCTTGAGTTAGCGTTACTTCAGGGGTTGTGTCTTGTGTAATTGCATCTGCAAAACTGTCAAGCTCATCCAAAATAGCATTGTTTGGTGCCACCTGCGGGTTATCAAAATAGATTTGTTTTTTAACTCCTTCCGCATTGGTTAACACCATGGCGAAATCATCAGGGTTTTTTGGAGCATCTTTCATTTTAACCACCTCACATTTTTTATCTAAAAAATCAACAGAGATATAAGCGTCTTTTTGAAAAAACCTAGCTTTTCGCATTTTTTTCATCGAAATACGACTGGCAGTAAGATTAGCAACACAGCCGTTTTCAAACTCAATACGTGCATTGGCAATATCTGGTGTTTCACTAATAACAGAAACACCACTGGCGTGTACCTTTTTCACGTGGCTTTTTACAACACTTAAAATAGCATCTATATCATGTATCATTAAATCCAACACTACAGAAACATCTGTACCGCGAGGATTAAACTCAGCCAATCGATGCGCTTCAATAAACATAGGCTTATCTATCATGTGGTTTACAGCCATAAAAGCGGGATTAAAACGTTCTACTTGCCCAACCTGTCCTCGAACACTGTGTTTTTTGGCCAAATCACGAATGCTATCTGCCTCTAAAACAGTCTGTGTTATGGGTTTTTCAATAAATAAATGCTTGCCTGCAGTTATTACTTTTTCTGCACACTGGTGATGGTATATTGTTGGGGTTACAACATCAACCATATCACAGGCCGCAATAAGTGCCTCCATAGTGGGAAAGCTTTTATAACCATACTCTTGCTCTATGGCCTTAGCAGCGTCTTGGTTGGCATCAAAAAAGCCCACCAAGGTGTACTTTGTTGACTGCTGTAGTAATTTTAAATGTATTTTCCCTAAGTGTCCTGCACCTAGAACTCCTGCTTTTAACATGGGTATTGCGTTTTATACAAATGTAATGCTTTGAGTGCAAGTTTAAAAGTAGAACTATGGTGAGTTTACATGCTAGTTTCTTAAAAACAAACAACCAAAATTTGGTAACGCTATTACAATAGCTCTTCTATGGTTTTTTGTAGCGATTTTATTTTGTCTCTTAGTTTGGCTGCCATTAAAAAATCTAATTCTTTGGCAGACTTTTCCATGGCTTTTCTGGTATCTCGTATCTTTTTTTCTAACTGCGGTTTTGTTAGGTATTGCCCCTGTGGTTCTGGAGCTGCTAGTGAGTCTTTTGTTTCAAAGGCATAGGCTTCTTGTTTTGATTTGGTCAAGGAATTTTCAAAACTCTTTTTAATAGCCATAGGTGTAATACATTCCTTGGTATTATGAGCCATTTGTTTTTCTCTGCGATACTGGCTTGCATCCATTGTTTTTTGCATGCTCTTTGTAATTTTATCTGCATATAATATAGCCTTTCCGTTTAAATTTCGTGCTGCACGACCAACAGTTTGAGTGAGGGATCGTTCACTTCTTAAAAAGCCCTCTTTGTCTGCATCTAATATGGCAACTAGTGACACCTCTGGTAAATCAAGCCCTTCTCTAAGTAAATTAACCCCTACAAGTACATCAAAAAGGCCAAGGCGTAAATCTTGCATAATCACTACACGCTCTAGGGTATCTACATCGCTATGAATATATCGGCAACGAATGTTTACACGGTCCATATATTTAGTGAGTTCTTCTGCCATGCGTTTGGTTAATGTTGTAACCAAAACACGCTCATCAAGCTCAATGCGTTTATGTATTTCTTCAAGTAAATCATCTATTTGATTAAGACTTGGGCGCACTTCTATGGGCGGATCTAATAACCCCGTGGGTCTAATTATTTGTTCTACATACACCCCGTCAGATTTTTCTAGTTCATAATCTGCAGGGGTAGCACTTACATAGATTACTTGGTTTTGCATGGCTTCAAATTCTTCGAACTTTAAGGGTCTGTTGTCCATGGCAGCGGGAAGTCTAAAACCGTATTCCACTAGGTTTACCTTTCTAGATCTGTCTCCACCATACATAGCGCCTACTTGAGGTACACTCACATGAGACTCATCAACAATCATTAAAAAATCATCAGGGAAAAAATCCAACAAACAAAAGGGTCTTGTTCCTGCAAGACGTCCATCTAGGTAACGAGAGTAGTTTTCAATACCACTACAATAGCCTAATTCTCGGATCATTTCTAAATCAAAATTTGTGCGTTCATCCAATCGTTTTGCCTCAAGATGTTTGCCTATTTCTTTAAAATAATCTACTTGTTTTACTAAATCATCTTGAATTTCTTTTATAGCACCTTGTAGCACATCTGGAGAGGTTACAAACATATTAGCAGGATAAATATTTAGCCGCTCATATTTTTCAATAACCTTATTATTTAAAGGGTCAAAAGCTTCAATTTCTTCAATTTCATCTCCAAAAAAGTGAACCCTAAAGCCGTTATCTGCATATCCAGGAAATATATCTACGGTGTCTCCTTTGATGCGAAAATTACCATGGTTAAAATCTGCCTCGGTTCTTGAGTAAAGACTTTGAACTAGTTTGTGTAATAATTTTGTTCTTGAAATTACCTGTCCTTTTTCAAGTGAAATTACGTTTTTCTGAAACTCTACAGGATTCCCAATACCATATAGGCAGGATACAGATGCGATTACAATAACATCACGGCGCCCAGAAAGCAGGGAAGAGGTAGTGCTTAGACGCATTACTTCAATTTCTTCATTTATAGAAAGATCTTTTTCTATATAAACGCCACTTGATGGTATAAATGCTTCTGGTTGGTAATAATCATAGTAGGAAACAAAATACTCTACAGCATTGTTTGGGAAGAATTGTTTAAACTCCGAGTAAAGCTGCGCCGCCAAGGTTTTATTATGCGCAAGGACAAGGGTTGGCTTTTCTACCTCTTGAATAACATTGGCGATCGTAAAGGTTTTTCCACTTCCTGTGACTCCAAGGAGTGTTTGATATTGCTCTTTGGAGTTAATACCATCAACCAAAGATTTAATTGCCTGGGGCTGGTCTCCTGTGGGTTTAAAATTTGAAACAAGATTGAATTTCATACAAGGGCAAAAATAGCCAAATTAAGTCCATCAATTCCTTAAAATTAGCCCAAAACAATGCCGTGGGTCATTTAAACAAAGTTAGAACTATTTGGGATGCAACAGTGATTAATAGTTTACGTATACATACCCAATAAGTGGGCTTGGTATTGCTGGATCATTTAGCAATAGCACGTAATAGTAGGTACCAACAGGAACCAGTTTTTTTTCATATAATAGTCCCGTATTAGGTATGGCGTTCCAGAAACCCTGCGCATTTCCTCCTGTGTAAATTAAAGTACCATCTCTAGAATATATTTTAAGTTCAAAGTTTTCATAGATGTTTAATAGTCCTGAAATTTCAAATTCATCATTAATGGCATCTCCATTGGGAGAAAAGCCTTGAGGTACAAAAGGAGGACAATTCTCTATTGAAATCCAAAAAGAACCTGCCGCGAAGCAAACAGCCGTGTCTAGCCTAACAAAAATTTCTTGCACAGCACCCAAACTTTGATAGCTTGAAGGGTTTGTAATAGCAAAGGTGTTAGATAGTGCATTTTCTAGAGAGGTGTAAAAACGTATAATATCATTTGTATTACTGCTTATTAAATCATTTTGTTGGGTAAGATCAAAAACGGCGCTATTAAAACCTTCATTACACAACAGCAAATCTGGAAGTGGTGGTATGGGGTCTATGGTTAAAAATGTTACTTGTGTGGTATATTGGTTGTTGGTCTCGTTGCGTTCTTCAACGATACCTTGGTCTGTTCCAATATCATCAACAGCAGCCAAAAAAGTAAAATTATTTGGTATTGAGGTGTCTAATATAATTTCAACAAAACCCTCTTGGCTTGCGCCAATGGCAATAATTTCTTGAGTTTGTGCTTGCATTATAAGTTGACCATCAATATAAAAAGCGATAGGAGTGTTACTTGGTAAAGGGGCATTACCAAGGGTGTTATAAACGGTGTATTGAATCTCTAGGGTTTCTTCTCTACAGGTATTAAGCGGGCCGTTAATAACAATGGTCGCATCTGGAAGTGAGCAATCCAGTACCGTTATAAGGAAAGAATCTACAAGGTAACATAGTGTGTTGTCTGCCCTTATAAAAATCTCCTGAGGGTTTTGAGTGTTTGTGTAATTGCTAGGGTTTTCAATAGCATTTTGACTTGTGGTAGCATCTCCAACAGACTTATAAAAACTCAGCAAGGCCTGAGAATCTGCTTGGACAACTCCTTGGGTTAAATCAAAGTTTAGCGAGGGGATAACATCGCAAATTTCAAGATCTTGTAATACAGTTTGCTCTGGTAGTTCTAGAAGGGTAACAGGGACATTGTCTTGGTTGTTGTCTTCTATAATTTCATACACCGTGCCTTCTCCAGTTCCGTTGTCATCTACAAATATATTGAGCTGGAAATCTGCTCCAATTTCAATGGGTATTGAAATTGTAATGGTATTGGTTTGTTGTCCTGAGATAGGTATTATATCGGTTGTTTGGCTCTGGCCAACAAGGGTTGTGTCACCATAAAAGGCTATAGGCGTGCCAGAGGGAAGTGAATCTGTACAATTTAAATTGTATACCGTATAGGTAATTTCTAAATCTCTATCTCCACAAATATCACCCCCTTTTACTGTATCTATACTTATAGTAGCATCTGGCAATTGAGAGTTTAACACCGTTATAATAGTGTTAATCATGACAAAATCCTGCCCAGATGTTAGGTCAATAACAGCGCTTGTATCTCCGGGGCTTATATTATTTTCTATAGAATAAAAATCTATATCCATATTATACAAAAGCTCATTTTGGGTAAAGCTATTGGTGCCATTAAAAGCGTTATCTGCAGGGTTTAGAGGTGGGTTGCTTATAAAATTTCCATTAATTTGAAGGGTTTCATTAACAGAGAGCGATTGGTCTCCTTCCCAGGCTAAAAACCCAATTTTGGCTCCGTCGTTGTCTAGTACATTGATGTTTGATAGATTAATTGTAAGATTAGTGTTGGTGGCAGAAACACTCTCCAAACCGTCAAATATGGTTACCTGATTAAGGGGCAATGTGTTGTCCTGATAAATAACGGTAATGGCCCATCCTGCAAAGTTTGTCGTGTTTTCACAATAGGATGCAATAACACCTGTTAGGTCTAAATCTGCAAGGGTGTATAAGCCATTACCGGTTGCTTGAACAAGCGAGGTTACTTCTGCAAAAGCTGCAAAATAAACCAATCCATTACTTATGGTTTCTGAGAAGGTTCTTTGGGCAGTAATTTGCTGGCCGTTTAGTGTTACGTCAAAATCTCCAGTCCCAGAACCAGCCCAATACAGGTATGCAGCAATGAGTTGTTGGTCTGGTTGTAGTTCAAAGTTTGCACTACTAGAGGTTAAAATCTCACAAGGTGTTGGGGGTACAGCGCCTGTGTTTTCTCCAGTGTTTAGGGTGTTTCCAAACGCTAGGTAGTCATACTGCCCATTAAATTGGGCAAAAACGTCCACTTCCTGAGCTAGCAAAATAACTGGAGATACTATTAGTAGTAAACAACAAACAACAAAAGGTTTCATAGCGAAAATTACTACGCTAAATATAAGGTTTTTTAATTCAGTGATTACTTGTTGTGGGTTTTAAAAACAGTACGATAAACTATTTAAAAGTTGAGCTTTTCACTTAGCTTCTGCCTTTATATAGCCACATTATATTCGCGTAGGGCATCATTTAAAGATGTTTTTTTATTGGTGCTATCTTTTCTTTTGCCAATAATTAATGCGCATGGAACTTGAAAGTCTCCGGCGGGAAATTTTTTGGTGTAACTTCCAGGAATCACCACAGACCTTGCAGGAACAACTCCTTTTGTTTCAACTGGAGTTTGGCCTGTTACATCTATAATTTTGGTACTCATAGTAAGAACTACATTGGCGCCTAAAACAGCTTCTTTTTCTACACGTACTCCTTCTACAACAATACATCGAGAACCAATAAAAGCGCCATCTTCAATAATAACTGGTGCAGCTTGAAGGGGCTCTAACACGCCTCCTATACCAACGCCTCCGCTCAGGTGGACATCTTTACCTATTTGAGCACAACTTCCAACAGTTGCCCAGGTATCTATCATGGTACCCTGGTCTACGTATGCGCCTATGTTCACATAACTAGGCATAAGAATAACACCTTTGCTAATGAAGGCACCGTGACGTGCAACAGCATTAGGTACTACCCGAATTCCTTTTTCTTTATATCCTGTTTTTAAAGGAATTTTGTCATGATACTCAAAAACACCTGCCTCAAGAGTTTTCATTTTTTGTATTGGAAAATACAAAACCACTCCTTTTTTTACCCATTGGTTTACCTTCCAACTGTTTTCTGTAGGCTCTGCACAGCGCAAGATTCCCTGATCACACAAACCTACAACCTCTTTTATGGCGTCTATGGTTGCTTGTTGGTTTAATAAAGAACGGTCTTCCCAGGCTTTTTCTATTATATCTTGAAGTTCTTTCATGGCAATTTTTCTGGTTATGGTATTTTATATTATACAAATATAAACACCCTAATGATTATATACACCATATGTAGCATACGATACTATAAATCTTTATTTTTGCAATAAAAATGGGAAGAATCCTCGCTATAGATTATGGTAGTAAACGCACAGGGATAGCCGTAACAGATCAGTTGCAGCTTATCGCCTCTGGGCTTACTACAGTTCAAACCCATGGTTTGATGCCTTTTTTAAGTACCTATTTTTCTGAGCAAAAGGTAGATGCTATTGTAATTGGAGAGCCTACTCAAAGAGATGGAGCTCCCTCAAATATAGAAGGGAATATTCAAAATTTTATTAAAGGCTTTAGTCTTAAATTTCCGAATATTGCTGTTGTGAGAGTAGATGAGCGCTTTACAAGTAAAATGGCTTTTCAAACTATGATTGATAGCGGCTTGAAAAAAAAACAAAGACAAAACAAAGCCCTTGTAGATGAAATAAGTGCAACCATTATTTTACAACAATTTTTATATACTAAATAATAGAAAATGATTTTACCCATTGTAGCCTATGGCGATCCTGTGTTACGAAAACAATGTAAAGACATATCTAAGGCATACCCTAATTTAGATGCCCTGTTAAAAAACATGTATGAAACCATGTATGGCGCCAGTGGGGTCGGTTTAGCAGCTCCGCAAATTGGTTTGCCAATTCGTATATTTTTGGTAGATGCAAGTCCATTTGCTGATAAGGATACAATGGATGCTCAGGAACTAGCCCAGGTTGAAGGATTTAAAAAAACCTTCATTAATGCAACCATAATTGAGGAACAAGGGGAGGAGTTTGCTTTCAATGAGGGGTGTTTAAGTATTCCAGATGTGCGTGAAGATGTTTACAGAAAACCAGATATTACCATTGAGTACTATGATGAAAGCTTTACAAAACATACCCAAAAATATACCGGTATTATTGCAAGAATTATACAGCATGAGTATGATCATATCGAGGGTGTTTTATTTACAGACAAACTCTCATCCTTAAAAAAGCGAATACTAAAAGGTAGATTAACCAACATTAGTAAAGGAAAAGCAACTGCAGATTATCGCATGCGTTTTCCTAATGCTAAAAAGAAACGTTAAAGGGTTGCGTATCAAAAAATTTCAAAACATCTTTGTAACAAATTCTAACAATACACAGTTTCGTTTAAAAAATAAAGATTAACATTTCGCACTTAACTATTTTTCAATAATTATGAGTTTAGAAAAAGTATTATCAATTTCAGGAAAGCCAGGGTTGTATAAAATGACCAAGCAAACACGTAATGGTTTTTTAGCAGAGTCTTTATTAGACCATAAAAAAATAAGTGTGAGTTCTAGGCAAAATTTGAGTTTACTTACAGAAATTGCTATTTATACCTTAACCCAGGAGGTACCACTTCGTGAAATATTTCAAAGGATTGCAACCAAAGAAGAAGGGAAACCAACCATTAGCCATAAAGTACCTAAAGTAGAATTAGAAGAATTCTTCTTTGGTGTTTTGCCAGACTATGATGAAGATCGTGTATATCCAAGTGATATTAAAAAAGTGGTGCAATGGTATAATCTTTTAGTTAACAATGGATTTACAGACTTCTCTGAGCCAGCTCAGGACGCCGAAAGCAAACAAACCAGTGCTGCAACTCCTGAAGATAAAGCTCCTAAAGCAAGCCCTAAAAAAAAGGCGGCAGGCAAGCAAATAAACAAAGCGCCTGTTAAAGCAACAAAAAAAGCGGTTACTCAAAATAAAAAAGTAACCACTGCAAAGAAAAAATAAAACATATTACATATTAAAAAAAGCCTGCGTTAGATTACAACACAGGCTTTTTGTTTTTAAGAATATATGTTTTAATACTATCCTTATTTTATATAATTAGAATTTAAAATGAGTACAAACAAAAAACCCAACCATAAGGTTGGGTTTTTAATTACGGGTAGTACTATTTTAGAGTTGAGGTGTGTTGTCCTTTTTTTCTTCAGGAGTGTTTTCTTCCATATCTTGAGGAGTGTTTTCTAGGTTTTCTGTAGGTGTCTCTTCTGGTTGACCCTCAGACATGTTTTTCATCTCATCTTCTATCATTTTGTAGAATTGATCGATCTTAGGAAGAATTAATATTTTTGTTCTTCTATTTCTTGATCTATTTTCTGGAGTGTCATTGTCTACCAGTGGAAGGTACTCTCCGCGACCAGCAGCTATTAACTGTTCTGGCTTAACACCCAAGTCTTGTAATACCCTTACAATAGAGGTAGCACGTTTTACACTAAGATCCCAGTTGTCTTTAAGTACACTACCATTATATGGTACATTATCTGTATGGCTCTCTACCATAGCCTCAAATTCTGGCTTACCATTAATTACCATGGCAACTTTACCTAAAATTTCTTTAGCTCTTTCTGTTACATTATAACTTCCTGTTGAGAATAGCACTTTATCACTCAGGGAGATAAATACCACACTTTTTTCTACATTAATCTCAATGTCTTGATCATTGATGCCTACCTCTTTTTTCAGGCTTGTCACAAGGGCAAGTGTTACGCTGTCTTTTTTGGTAAGTGCATCTTGTAATCTAGATATTTTAAGATCTTTCTCTTTTAAACTCTCCAAAGATTTTTCAAGATTAGTAGCCCCTTTGGTAGTCAAGACAGTCATGTCTTGAGAAGTCTTAATAAGATCTTGATTTGTTTTACGCATATCAGCCAAACGCTCCTCTAAAGATTGTAGTCTAGCATTTGCTGTAGCCTTGTCTTTATCACAGGCATTTAAAAGCACTGTTGCAGTGTTGAGTAAATCTTTATTTTTTTTGTAGTTAGCCTCTAAAGCTTTGTACTTTTTTGATGCTACACAAGATGGAAATAGGAACATTCCGCAAGTGGCTAGGATAAGAAGTTTTTTCATGGTTAATTGGGTTTTATTATTACTTAAAACTAACAAATTTTAAAAATATTGTAGTAGACAACTCGTTCTATACTATTTTTTTGTTTTGATTTAATGCGATAAAAGTAGTTTTTTTTCTGATGAAATACATCCAAACTACAGATTTTATTTGATAGTAAGCGATCTTTTTTGTGTCTTTGTTTCTTTTTTTAATAAATTTTGGTGCAAGACAATAAAAAGAGAGGTGCGCTTTAAAGACGGCAAAAAAGTGTGAGGGTTTCCCAGACACCAAAAATTGCCAAGCTGCCAAGGCATCAAGAAGCATTCTAATAAACAGAATCACCCATACCACAGAGCGATTATTGTTTTTTAACATCACAAGTAAAGAATTCCTAAAATTATAAAAAGTCTTTCTAGGATTCTCTACAGCAAGAGTACCACCACCAAGATGATACACAGTTGAGTCTCCTTTATAATGTATAATACCTCCTTGTTGTTGCATGCGCCAACACAAGTCTATTTCTTCTTGGTGAGCAAACAAATCTTCATCAAAGCCGTTGGCATTTACAAAAGCTTCTTTTTTTAGGGCTATACAGGCGCCACTGGCCCAAAAAATTTGTCGCGAGTCATTGTATTGTCCTGTGTCTTTCTCTGTGGTATTAAAAATACGTCCTCTACAATATGGATACCCCAAGGCATCTATATAACCTCCGCCAGCTCCAGCATACTCAAAATAGTCTTTGTTTTTATAATTTAGTATTTTTGGCTGTACCGCGACCAAATTTGAAGTGGCTTTAAAAGCCTCTATAATTGGGGTTAGCCAACCTTGAGTAACTTCTACATCACTGTTTAGAAGCACAAAAACATCTTCTTTGAGATGCGCTAATGCATCATTATATCCTTTGGCATAGCCCCCGTTTTGGGTATTAGTGATAAGATGTACTTTACTGAAATGTTCTTTTATATATGCAACACTGCCATCTGTAGAGGCGTTATCTGCAACATATACGGTAGCTTGTTGAGAATATTCAAGCACACTTGGCAAGAACTGCTCCAGCAGTGCTTTACCATTGTAATTGAGTATGACTATTGCTAGGTTCATGGATGTAAAAATACTAGGTTTATTTTTGATACTCTGGTAGTGTCTCTAAAAACGAATACCGCTTGTTTTGCAAATCCATCTTGCAATAATAATGATCTATACCATTTGTCACCATCAAAAAGGTGCTTTTTAACACCAAGTTATAACGGGCAATTTGATCAAAGGTGTCTTGAGAGATTTTAATACTGTCTGCCTTGCACTCTACAATTAAATGAATACTGCCATCTGGGTTAAAAGTTACAATGTCATAGCGTTTGGTGGTGCCATGTAACTTGATTTGTTTTTCAACATTAATTAAAGACAGTGGTATGTTAAGCTCCTTAATTAGGTATTGTATGGTGTTTTGCCGCACCCACTCCTCTGGTGTGAGGACCATGAATTTTTTTCTAACAACATCAAAAATCAATGGTTTGTTTTCCCTATTTTTGAATCGAAATGAATACTGCTTAAAGTTGAGTTGCCGCATACCGTAAAAATAATCTTTCTTGGAAGATTAGCTTTGTAAAATCTACTTAACTTGTGCCCAAATTGCTAACATTTCATATCCATATCTATGTCTGCACAAGCAAAAGAAATTGTAAATAATATAAAAAAAGGTGTAATTGCTCCTATCTATTTTTTAATGGGTGAGGAAGCCTTTTATATTGACGCTATTTCAAATTACATAGAAAAAACTGTTTTAGATGAGAGTGAAAAAGGCTTTAACCAAATGGTGCTATATGGTAGAGACATTACCATAGATGATATTGTAAGTAATGCCAAGCGCTATCCAATGATGTCTCCAAGGCAAGTTGTAATAGTAAAAGAAGCGCAAGATCTTTCTCGCACTATTGAGAGTTTGTTAGCCTACGTTGAGGATCCTCAACCTACTACAGTTTTGGTTATTTGCTATAAATACAAAAAGCTAGATGCAAGAAAAAAGTTGAGTAAAGCCATTAAAAAAGTAGGGGTTTTGTTTGAGAGTAAGAAACTCTATGAAAATAAAATTCCAGACTTTATACAAGCTACTCTTGACAGCAAAGGCTACACCATTACTCCAAAGGCATCACTAATGCTAACAGAATTTTTAGGTACAGATTTAGGTAAAATACACAATGAACTTCAAAAATTACAACTTATTGTAAAGCCTGGTGCTCAAATAACTCCAGAGATTGTAGAACAAAATATAGGAATCAGTAAAGACTTTAATAATTTTGAATTACAAAAAGCTATTGGTGATCGCAACGTTCTAAAAGCATATGCAATTATTCAATATTTTGGACAAAACCCAAAGAACAATCCAATTGTCATGACTGTTTCTTTACTGTATAGCTTTTTTGTAAAATTGTTAAAATATCATGCCCTATCCAACAAAGCAAATGCAGCAAAGGCCCTTGGCCTAAATCCATATTTTATAAAAGATTATCAAGTAGCTGCTCGCAATTACCCTATGAAAAAAGTAAGTGTAATTATTAGTGCCATAAGAGATGTAGATATGAAAAGTAAAGGAGTAGGAGCCTCAAGTACCCCACAGGCAGACCTGTTAAAAGAACTACTTGTTGCTATATTTAATTAAAAAAATTAATCTACCCTATTTTCGTCGAAAGCCGAGGGCAATAGTTTAGGGATAAATTTCACCAATAAAGGCAATAAAATAGCGCCTCCAGGAAGCAAGAAAATGGTCAATGATGGAATCGTTTTACAGATATCCAATAGCTGCTCTTTTACCTTACTTTTTTCATCCTTTGATAATTCTCTATAGGTAGAAATGCCAAGAAGTTTCAATAATTCTCCACTTTCTTGCAATTCTTTTTGAAGTCTGTCTTTATTTCTAATAATGAGTCTTTTTACTGTACTTGTTGATTGAGTGTAAAATTGTTTGATGGGCGTTGCATATTCAAAAAGGCTAAGCTTCCCCTCAGATTTTAAAGAAAAATATTTTATAGCATCAATGCTTTTTTGTAAGGTATTTTGATCAAGATCTAAGTTACTTGCTAGGGCCTTTAGATATATATGTTCTTTAGTGTCTATGTTATTTTTTTGCCAAACAGCTAGTGTACTTATATCAAAAATGTATTTTCTTGCATAGCTAGTTAGCCCGGTGAAATTTTCTTTACTATTTACTGTTTCTATACTTTGCTTAGCATTCTTGTACTGAGTGGATGCCTCAAAAAGAGAGATAAGCATGCTATCGTACTGCGTTTTTTCTTGCTTTGCTTTTAGTGATCCAAAACAACATAGCATTGTTTGAAGTTCAAGGTTTTTTGTAAAACTTTTACTATCCTTTCCATTAGATAGCCAATATTCAAAAGCTAATACATCTACATATAGCAATGCATAGGTTAATAGAGAGACTGCATTTGTTTTATTTACTGTATTTATTTCATGGAGTCTTTTTGATAAAATACTCTCAAGGTTGGAAGTTTCAGAGCTGGAAAAAGTAATGGCCTGTAAAAATCCTGTTTTTGCTTTGTCAAGCGCTTTATAGTATTGAACAATAGTACTAATTATCTCTAGAGGTGTTGCCGTTGGTGTGTTGCTAATACCCGTATATAAAAGGGCATGAAATAAATTTACTTTGGTACACTCTCCGTGGGAAAGCGCTAGGTCAATATCATGTTTTAGTATCAAGCTATTTGCATTACCGTATAAAAACCCAGTGGCTTTTAACAGGTCATAAAAAGCACTTTTAGGAGTGAATTGTAATGATGATACATCCTCTTTATAGGTACTTAAAAATTTTTTTATCCAATCTTGTGCAGAAGGGTTCATTTATGTGCTACATTTAAAAATTACATTTTTACTTTTAAGGCATATCAAATATCATGCGTACATTTGTTGCTAGTTGGGTAAAGAAAACAATATAATTTTTTAAAAACTATATCTATTATGAAAAATACAAAACTATTTTCTGTGCTAGGAGCAATAGGGATTGCCTGTTTCTCTGTGTTTTTAATTTCAGCAGATCATATGGATGCTCCAAATGTGGCTGCAACTTCTGCAGATATTGCAGATTTCTTTGCCTTTGAAGGTGCTAACCCAGATAATACTGTTTTGGTGGCTACGGTTCAAGGACCACTAGCTCCTATGGAACAAACAACTAATGCTGAGTTTGACCAAGATGTTATTATTACTTTTAATATAGATAACACTGGAGATTTTGTTGAAGATTTAGTGATACAAGCAGTTAAAAGAGGAGATTCTATGTACTTTTTTGGCCCTGTAGCACCGCTTCAAACAGGTGCCCAGACCAGTATTGTTACCACTGCCACAACAACTGTTGTAAAAGTGTCAGATATTGACTCTGTAGAAACAACTTTAAATAATGGCATGCAGGTATATGCGGGGCCAAGAAGAGATCCTTTTTATTTTGATTTTAACCAATATAATTTGGTAAGTAGTGGAGCAGTTGCTCCAGAGGGTTTTTTACCGCCACAAGAAGCCAATGATTTCTTTGAAGATTTAAACGTATTGGCTATTGTGGTAGAAGTGCCAAACTCTATGCTTGGTTCTGCGCCCACTCATATTGGTGTTGCGCAAGGGTATCTTCCGGTAGGTTCTACACCAGATGCCTATAACATTTGGGTAACTACAAGTAGAAAACAATAAAAGTATAACAGTAATACACTTAAGATGAAAATATATAAAATAAACCTACTATTACTTGCCATTTTTACTTCTCTAGTATTTGTGCAATGCGTAGATGATGACGATAACGGAAATATTCTAAACGATGCTACCTGTGATGATGGTATTCAAAACGCAGATGAGACATCTATTGACTGCGGAGGATCTTGCGAGCCTTGTGATGGTGTTTTAGATTTCTCTGGAACCTATAATCAACAAGACAGTATGGGGCGTCCAACTATAAATACAGTTTTTAGCGCATCAGACGCTGTAAAGAACTTGTATAATAAAGTACCCCCATCATTGCGTGCTACTTTGCAAAGCGAAGAGGGTCAAACACAGCTATTTCAGGAGGCCTTTCAAAACCAATTAGAAGCTTATCATGATGTGTATGCTGTATCTTTAGGGCTTGATCCAGAGACGGTTAATTATCAGACCAATATTCTTGGGCTTGATGCTACGGGTTTTACAACACTACTAGCAAATTTTGATGCCCTACAGGTTGCCCCTAATGGGCAAACGGTTTATTATGACCCTGCCACAGGTCTTGCCCTAACTGGAAGAGGCCTTGAAGACGATGTTATAGACATCTCACTTACACTTATTTTTGGGGGTGAAGATGGCACCAGGTTTAATGGGGAAAATGACAACCCATTACTTACATCAGATAACGTTTCTATAGGCACTAGAACCTATGGTGATTTTCCTTATTTGGAAGCGCCAGTAATGATGAATTAAATATTAAGTATTGGCGTCAAAATAGAGCACTCAACTATGAAAAATGTAATTGCAAGTATGTACCTCGGTCTATTATTACTAAGCTGTAATGGACATGGTGATAAAGATTTAGCTTTTACAACAAATCCTGCACATTACACTTCTTTTTTACAGGCAGACCCAATTAAATCATACACTGAGGCCCTTAAAGAAAAAGAATTCTGGTCTAAAAGATTAGGCGCAGATTCTACGGGTGTTGGTGATTTAGGACCTCTAGCTGGTGCCTATTCTAAACTTTTTGAGACCAGCGGCGATATACAATACCTTAAAGATGCAGAAAAGGTATATAAAAAAGCCATTACAGTTTCATCTATTAAAATTCAGGATGGTTATAAGAGAGCCTTGGCAAAAAACTATATTACCCAGCATCGGTTTAAAGATGCGATTACTTTACTAGAAGAAAGTTATGCAGGTATTTCAAACAAACACGCAACTGAGCTGCTGTTGTTTGATTGTTACCTTGAAGTTGGTGCCTACCCTAGAGCAGAAAAAATATTAAAAAAAATAGAAAACACCAAACAGTACAATTACCTTATTAGGATATCTAAATGGAGTGATCATAAAGGACAACTCTCCGCTACCATTGGGTACATGGAAAAAGCCTTGGCTATCGCGAATTCTAGAAATAATTTGGCTTTACAAATCTGGACTAATTCAAACATTGCAGATTATTATGGACACCAAGGAGATATTAAAGCCTCTTACAACCATTATATAAAAACACTTGCCTTACAGCCAGATCATGCCTATGCAAAAAAAGGGATTGCTTGGATTTTATATTCCAAAGAGCATAATATAACTCAGGCCTGTGTACTTATTGACCATTTATTGACGAATCACAACCTGCCAGATTATTATTTGTTAAAAGCTGAAATGGCAAGCTATCAAGGTGATTCTGTGAAGAGCCAAGAGTATATGCAGCAGTTTTTCACCTTAGCGAACAACCCTTTATATGGTGATATGTACAACACTCATAAAATTAAAGCCTTGGTTAAGACCGATCCCCAACAAGCATTGCAATTAGCCCAAAGAGAAGTAGATAATAGACCTACTCCACAATCCTATCATTTATTAGCACTAGCTCAATTAGCCTCAAAGGATACTCAAAAAGCCCTTACTACCATTACAGATTTTGTAGCTGGAAAAACAAGCGAGCCAATGGCTTTGCTGCACAGTGCACAGGTTTATAAGGCCAATGGTATGCTAGGAAAAGTGGCCGTTTTAAAAACAGCCTTACTGCCAGCAAGTTATGAGCTTGGACCTGAGATATACAAGCAAGTGACAGCCCTTTAATGTATTGTTAATTAAAAGCTTTATTTAAAAACAACCCCAGCCTTTAGCTTCTGAAAATGCGATTTTAATAATATCTTTACATAATTATATGCTAATTTGCAAAATACACCCCCTATTGGGTTGGCTTGTTCAATAATCGGAAATTTAAAGCAAGCTATCATTAGTCTATGTTTTAATTTTAAGGTAAAACACCTATACATTACTACAACAAATATTACTAAAAATCTTTATTTTGATAAATATTGCTTTTTACTACATAAAACATCGGTGTATAGATTGTTTCGTTTTGTATACTCATTGTAGCGCTATTAATTATCCTCTAGAAAAAAAATAAAGTATTTTGCGTAAGTACATTAGTCTTAGAATCAAAAAACCAAAACTAAACTCAAAAAGTAATTACAGAATGACTAAAAATAAAACCATAAATATTGGTGCTCACTCAGCTAAGTTTGAAGACTTGAACGTTAAAGGCGAACAGATGAAAATTGATGGAGAGAGTTTTTATAAAATTTCCAATGTAAACGGTATGCGTCCTTTTTTCATGAGCATTGTTAGCCATTCAAACCACTGGATGTTTATATCTAGTACGGGAGGGTTGTCTGCAGGTAGAAAAGACAGTGACTCAGCGCTATTTCCATACTATACCGATGATAAGATAACCGATTCTTTTGAAACCACTGGAAGCAAATCTATTTTTCTTGTTGAAAAAAACAGTCAAACATTTTTGTGGGAGCCTTTTTCAATGAGACAAGTGTCGTTATATAAAATATCACGAAACCTTTACAAGAACGCCTTTGGTAATAAAGTGATATTTGAAGAAATTAACCACGACTTAGAAATTTCTTTCACCTATGAGTGGAACTCTACAGATCGTTATGGGTTTGTTAGAAAGTCTTTGCTCTCCAATACAGGGATCTTAGGGGTTAAAGTTCAATTTATTGATGGAATTCAAAATGTATTACCCTCCGGCATTGAACAAGCCCTTCAAAACAGCACGAGTAATCTGGTAGATGCTTACAAAAGAACCGAACTTGTAGAGGGGTCCTCTCTTGCTGTTTTTGCATTGAGCGCAATTATCGTTGACAAAGCAGAACCTAGTGAGGCATTAAAATCAAATATTACCTGGTCTCTTGGGCTTGACAACCCAACAATTCTTTTATCTTCTTTGCAGCTAGATACTTTCAGAAGAGGGCAGCAAGTCTCGCAAGAAACGGATGTCAAAGCCGAAAAGGGAGCCTATTTTCTAAATTCAGAAGTAGCCCTAGCACCACAGCAATCAAAAGAGTGGTTGTTGGTGGCTGATGTAAATCAAAGCATATCAGATGTAGTCTCTATTACATCTGAGATGAATACTATTTCAGATTTAAAATCGAAGATTCTTACCGATGTTGAGTTAGGTTCTGAACACCTTAACGAGCTCGTTGCGGCCTCTGATGGTCTTCAAAAAACCGCAGATGGACTTCGCAACGTCCGTCACTTTTCAAATACCATGTTTAACATCATGCGTGGCGGAATTTTTGATGATAATTATCAAATCGAAAAGGCAGATTTCGTTTCTTACATCGAAACGCTAAACAAAAAAGTATACCGTCACAAAGAGACTTTGTTAAATGCCTTACCAGCATTATTTAAACTTCAAGACTTAAAAGCTTTATATCAAGACGATACCGATAAAAACTTTAAACGTCTTTGCTGCGAATATTTGCCATTAAAATTTAGCCGTCGCCATGGCGATCCAAGCCGTCCTTGGAACAAGTTTTCTATAAATACTAGAAACGAAAATGATGGTTCTAAAATATTAGATTATCAAGGAAACTGGCGTGATATTTTTCAAAACTGGGAAGCTTTAGCGCATTCCTATCCAGAATTTATGGAAGGGATGATTCATAAGTTTTTAAACGCGACTACTTTTGAGGGCTATAACCCATACCGTGTTACAAAGTATGGATTTGATTGGGAAACTATTGAGCCAGACAACCCTTGGTCTTACATCGGGTATTGGGGGGATCATCAAATCATATATTTACTTAAGTTTCTTGAGTTTATGGAAGCTTATTACCCCAGTAAATTAGCAACCTATTTCTCTCAAGATTTGTTTGTCTATGCTAACGTCCCTTACAAAATAAAGCCCTACGAGTCTATTTTGAAAGATCCAAAAAACACCATAGATTTTGATTTTGAAAAGGAAGAAAATATACAATTCAAAAGAAACGAAATTGGAGTTGATGGTGCCTTACTTAGAGACACAACCGCCTTTATTTACAAGGTTAATTTTGTAGAGAAAATACTTGCAACCGTTCTGGCAAAAATGTCAAACTTTATTCCAGAAGGGGGGATTTGGATGAATACCCAACGCCCTGAGTGGAATGATGCAAATAATGCTCTTGTAGGAAATGGTGTCTCTATGGTTACCCTGTATTACTTAAGACGCTTTTTTAAATTCTTTAATAAAGTATTGGATCAAGACACTACCAATGAGTTTGAAATATCCAATGAGCTGTTAGCGTTTTTCAACAAAGTATTTAAAACATTGGAAGCTCACAAACACTTGCTTGAAAGCCGTTTTACCGATGAAAACCGAAAGCAAGTCTTAGACGGCCTAGGACAAGCAGCGAGTGATTATAGAACACAAATTTACGATCAGAAATTTTCAGGCTATAAAACAGCGGTTTGTAAGGCGTCCTTGTTAAAATTTACAAGCACTGCCCTTGATTACTTAGAGCACTCTATTGAAACCAATAAAAGAGCTGACAACTTATTTCATTCTTATAACTTAATGACTGTAACGGATCAAAATTCCGTTTCTATTTCCCATTTACCTGAAATGTTAGAGGGGCAAGTAGCGGTATTGAGCTCAGGTTATTTATCCACTAAAGAGAGTTTAGATGTTTTAGACGGTCTTAAAAACAGTCCGTTATTTAGAGAAGATCAGTATAGTTATATTTTATATCCAAACAAAGAACTTCCTAAGTTTGTTCATAAAAACACGATTGCAGCCCCAGATGTTACATCTTCTGAATTACTCAGTCAACTTATTGCAGATGGGAATACCCAATTAATCAACCAAGACGGAAATGGCCATTATCACTTTAATGGTAGTTTTAATAACGCTGAATCTGTAAAGGCAGCCTTGAGTTGCCTTTCAGGCTTGTATGCACCCCTTGTGGAGAAAGACTCTAAAAAGGTGCTTGCTATTTTTGAATCTGTATTTAACCATAAATCATTCACAGGAAGATCGGGTACTTTTTTTGGATATGAAGGTTTAGGGTCTATTTACTGGCATATGGTCTCTAAGTTATTGTTGGCGGTGTATGAGGTAACTCAAAAAGCACTTTACGAATCAGATGATAAAAAACTCATAGGTCGATTGTACGATCATTATTTTGAGATTAATGCCGGAATCGGAGTTCATAAATCACCCGAGCTCTATGGGGCGTTTCCTACCGATGCCTACTCGCATACCCCTGGCAGTAAAGGCGCACAACAACCTGGGATGACTGGACAAGTGAAGGAAGACGTCTTGAGTAGATTTGGAGAGTTAGGAGTCAAAGTACGTCATGGGGCTGTTGAGTTTAACCCAGAGATACTAAGAACAGAGGAATTTTTAACAACTAAAGAGGTGTTTAATTTCATTAACTTAGCCAAAGAAAAATGTCGTATAGATTTAGAAGCAGGGTCGCTCGCTTTTACTTATTGTCAAGTGCCTGTAATTTATCAGAAAGCGACTCATGCGGCGATTAAAGTATTTTTAACTGATGGCAGCGTATGCTCTTTTGAAGGGAAGTCTTTAGATGTTAAAACTAGCCAAATGCTTTTTAATAGAGGTGGACAAATAGAAAAGTTAGTCATATATGTTGTTAAAGGTTAATATGAAATACTCAAGATCCCTACTTATACTCTATTAATTTTCACTTTAGGTTTAGGTGCGTGGTCTTGTGAAGAAAAAAATGAATAAAAACCATATAAATAAAAATAAATCAGCGGCTGAGTTTTTAGGGGATGAACTCGTGATGTAAACCCTCTTAAAAAATCCTTTAATGGATAGTCATAGCATATTGCAATCAAAAAAATGTATTATGGTTTTTTAATAAGGTGAAATGACTTTTTTGAACAAATAAGTAAAACCATTATACCCTCCCAAAAAAACATTTCACCCCTAATTACTGCAGATATAAAATTAATATTGATGAAAATGAAATATATATTTATACTCGTACTTATAAGCCTTTCCTTTAGCTTTTTATCATTTGAGGATACTGATATGGTTTCTGTCAAAGACAGGCAATTACTAATTAACCAGACGCCCTATTTTATCAAGGGAATTTGTTACAACCCAGTTAAAAAGGGGCGTGTAGAAAGAGATTTAACCAACATCGATCTTGACCTTGCTTTAATGAATGAAGCAGGTATAAACACTATTCGTGTATATAGCCCTATTGATGATGTTTCTGTTTTGGATAAGATAGCTGCTGCAGGTATAAAAGTAATTACAAGTTTTGGTTACAATCAAGACGGCTATTTTGATATCTTATCAGGGTCTTACTTAGACTATGTAAATAGCTATAAAGATCACCAAGCAATTTTATTGTGGGAGCTTGGCAATGAATATAACTACCATCCAGAGTGGTTTGATGGTGATATAAAAAATTGGTACACTAGTTTGCAAAATGCAGCCGATGCGATTCATCAAAATGATCCCAATCATCCTGTTGCTAGCGCCCATGGTGAGCTCCCAAAAAGTGGTGTATTAGCGGCTACAACCAATATCGACTTATGGGGTTTCAATGTGTATCGTTGGGATAATCCAGAAGCTATATTTAATGAGTGGTCACAGATAAGTGATAAGCCAATGTACCTCTCTGAGGCTGGAAGCGATAGTTACATGACCATCGCTAACTATGGGTTTAGTAAAGGAGATAACCAAGAGGCGCAAGCCCAGGCACTAACCAATATTTTGAACGATGTTTTTGAGTACAAAGTGATTAATACTGGGGTTTTAGTATTTTCTTTTACAGATGAGTTGTGGAAGGCAGGAAACCCAGAAAGTCAAGATGTTGGTGGCTGGGCTCCAGAGAGTAGCGGGGTCCCTTATGACGGAACTGCTAACGAAGAATATTGGGGGATTTTAGATGTTAATCGTCACAAAAAAAAGGCTTTTAATGTGCTTAAACAATTTTATAATACACTAGAAGATTAATTTATTCATGATGCGAAAAATAATACTGATTTCCCCTGTTTTTTTACTTATTACAGCCTTGTTTTTATCCTCGTGTAACTCAAAAAAAGAAGTGATGATAGAAGTTTATGAAACCTCTGCTGCAGGCCATAAGTTGACTCCATTAGAGATTTTTTCAAAGGGGGAGATTGTTTCTGAAATTACAATAAATCCGCAAGAAAAGCGACAAGTGATTACAGGTTTTGGTGGGGCCTTTACCGAGTCTTCCGCTTTTGTTTTAAATCAATTAAGTCCTAAAAAAAAGGACCAAATAATCAATGCCTATTTTTCTGAGAAAGGAGCTGCTTATTCTTTGACGCGAACACACATGAATTCTTGTGACTTTTCTTTAAGTAACTATTCATATACAGAGGTAGAAGACGACACCCAACTTGAGCACTTTTCTATAGCCCATGACAAAGATGATCTGATTCCTATGATAAAGGCAGCTCAAGCCGCTTCCAAGGATGGATTCAAACTTTTTGCATCGCCATGGACCGCTGCTCCGTGGATGAAAGATAATAATTCATGGGTTGGCGGGAAATTAAAGCCAGAGTATTACCAAACCTGGGCGTTATTTTTCTCTAAATATGCCGATGCCTACAAAGCTCAGGGCATCGATATTTGGGGTTTTACAGTAGAAAATGAACCTATGGGAAATGGAAATAACTGGGAAAGCATGGTTTTTTCACCTCAGGAGATGACCCATTTTGTTCAAAACTATCTTGGCCCTACCCTCGAGGCCAAAGGACAGCAAGATCTAGTTATTTTAGGTTTTGATCAAAATAGAGGCGATCTTAAACAGTGGGTTGATGTGATGTTTAAAGACCAGGTGAGTTCAAAATATTTTGATGGAACCGCCATTCACTGGTATGAAAGCACCTATGACTATTTTCCTAAAGAGTTGGAGTATGCACACCAAAAAGCACCCAATAAATATTTAATACAATCAGAGGCATGTATAGACTCTGAGGTACCAGCCTGGAAGGACGATGCTTGGTACTGGTCTAAAGAAGCCACCGATTGGGGTTATGATTGGCGTGAGGATGAAAAAAAGTACTTGCATCCTAAATATGCTCCTGTTAATCGCTATGCTAGAGATATTATTGGCTGTCTAAATAACTGGGTTGACGGTTGGGTTGATTGGAATATGGTTCTTGACAGACAAGGAGGGCCTAACTGGGTTAAAAATTGGTGTGTAGCGCCAATTATAGTAGATCCAGAACAGGACGAGTTTTACCTCACCCCGCTATACTATGTGATGTCTCACTTTAGTAAATTTATTAGGCCAGGGGCACAAGTTATTCAAGCCCATAAAACAGATGATGATTTAATGGTCTCTGCATCCAAAAACCCAGATGGCTCTCTAGTGGTGGTGGTTTTTAATGAAGGACTTTCAGAAAAGTATTTTAATTTAAATTTATCTGGACAAACCCATGCTCTGAGTATAAGCCCTCAAGGCTTACAAACTATAATTTTAAAAAACTAAAAATATAATTATGAATACACAAACTAATATAATGCGCACTAAAGTTCCCTTGGGGCAAAAGATTGCTTTTGGTTTTGGTATGTTGGCCAATCAAATGTTTCCAGCCATTCTTGGAATATTTATGGTTGTATTGGTGGAGGACCTTGGGTTTTCTGGATGGATGTGGTCTTTGGTGTTTCTTTTTCCAAGAATTTTTGATGCTTTTCTAGATCCTATCATGGGATTTATATCAGACAATACAAAATCTAGATGGGGAAGACGTCGTCAATACGTTATTATTGGAGGCGTAATTATGGGTCTTGCCTATATTTTTATGTGGCAACTTTATAAGATTGATAGTGTAGAATATAATTTTTGGTATTTCTTTTTATGGTCTTTGGTGTTTTATGTAGGTCTTACCATTTTTAGTGTTCCTTATGTGGCTATGGGGTATGAAATGAGCGATGATTTTCACGAAAGAACAAATATCATGGCTATCTCCCAATGGGTTGGTCAATGGGCATGGGTAATTGCTCCTTTGTTTTGGATTATTATGTATGACCAAAACTGGTTTGAATCTGCAGATGTAGCCGTTCGTGAATTAGCCATTTGGGTTGCCATACCATGTTCCCTTTGTGCTATTGTACCTGCTATATTTATAAAGAGCAAATCTACTTTAGAGGAAGATTATGAGCCTTTAAATACTGCCAACATAGGAAACAGTCTAAAAAAGATTTTTGAAAGTTTTTCTGAGGCATTTAAAATAAAAGAGTTTAGAAAATTATGCGGAGCAACATTTTTAATATTCAATGCTTTTAACACCGTTGCAGCACTTACATTCTTTGTAATTGTTTATAAACTATTTAACGGAGACGCAGGTGCAAGTGGTATTTGGGTATCTATGTTTGGGTGTCTGGGCGCTTTAGGCACTACATTTATTGTGATACCTACGGTTGCTTGGTTGTCAAAAAAAATGGGTAAGAAAAAAGCTTTTATGGTATCTCAGTCAATCTCACTAGTAGGATACATACTGTTATACTTTCTATTTATTCCAGGAAAACCATGGATGTATATCATAGCCTTGCCGTTTTTCTCTTTTGGAATTGGAAGTTTATTTACCATTATGATGTCTATGACAGCAGATGTCATAGATATTGATGAAATTAATACAGGAAAACGAAGAGAAGGTATTTTTGGAGCCATCTACTGGTGGATGGTAAAGGTTGGTTTTGGTATTGCAGGCGCCCTTAGTGGAGTGATTATAACCGTAGTAGGTTTTAATCCTGATCTTGCTGCCATAGATCAGCAGTCTGCAGTAGAAGGTTTGCATGCGGTCTTCTGCTTTTTCCCAATGGCAGGAACCATCCTGGCCATGATTGTAATGCGTAACTACAGCATTACTGAGGAAAAATCTAAAGACATTTCGGCCACTTTAGCCAAAAGAAAAAGTGAAACAAAAAAAGAAACAACTACTTAAAAGAGTAATTAATGTCATTTAGAAAAAAAATCAATCTTTAATAGGTTTAAATTATTCAGAATATAACTCTTAGGCTATGAAAATATAGTTTAACTCTTTTGCTCTTTGTTAAAATATACGAGGTAGTAATACATTTGCTTTTCTTCATCCCAACCTTTCTCTACAAACTTATCTGCACTTTCTGGATTAATAAAATCTAGTTTAATTTGTACGTTTGTATCTAGATTTATTACGTTTTTTATTTTCTTTCTTGCCGCTGTCACTGCAGTATTTGCTATAGGAAAGGTGGTTAAATCTTCAATTTTATATTTTGGAGCGGTCTCGCTTTTGTAGTGGTTAAACTCTGGTATTAAATCTGGATTACTAATTACATCGTTCATGAAATTACCTTCATTGAAGGTATCGTTTATGGCAAAATGATTCACCGCACGGTTCATAAACAATACCTCTTCTTTTTTGTCTTCAGCAGGAAGCACTACATCTTTTGCAAAATCTTGACAAAATTTTAAATATTTTTTAGTGTAGAAATTATCATCCTCAAAGGCTTCAACTCCTAAAAAAGCCTCAAGCCAATAGCGTGTATCATATCTATTGCTATCTACAGATAATACTTTATACCCTTCTTCTTTTTTTACATTAAATATAATACAGCCCTTATCTAATTTGCTTAAACTAACTCCTTGCTGCAAATGGGCATTTATTTGGTTTTCTTGCTCAGAAAATTGAAGGAAGTCCTGTTTTAGCTCAGATTTAAAAATACCTACCGCATTTACTTTTTCGTTATCTATTTGCAGGTTTTCTAAATAGGCCACATACACCTCACCGCTTTTAATGAGCTGGTGGGTAGATTGGTCATACAAGTGCTGTGTTATCTTCTTACTTTGTTGGTGTACACTCTCCGGATTGTCAAATATTTGAGTAGCACAGGTAAATAGTTCGTGAAATTCTAGATCTGCTTCATTCACAAACTGAAAGTAGTTCTCTTCTTTATCTCTGAAGGGTTTTAAAAAGTATTCTTTGAGTAGTGGGGTGATTTCATCATCCATCTTATACACATCATCAGAGAGAAGTATAGGTTCATTTTTACTTTTGTTTCCAACGCGATGTATGGACAAAGAGGCAATATGGGTGTTAAATAAGTTGATCATATAATAAAGTTGAGGCGTTTAGCCTTTTTAAAAGGTAAAAAAGTTTAGCTGTAACAAGACAAATACAATAGCTCTTGCTCCAAATATATTTGGATATTTTTCTTAGTTAATTTTTAGTTCCAAGTCTCATCAAAATCTAGATGCTCAAAGTCATCACCACTGTTGTATGGGTCATCATCAAAATTCTCGTCACCATACATATCATCTAAATCACCATCTATAGATTCACTAACAAACTCAGGGTCTATAGGCTCATCTGGAACATCTCCTTGGGCAAACATAAGATTAGGGTAGGTAACTCCTGCTTCTGGCTCTGCGATATCTGCAAGTTCTATGATAAAGGTCCACATGGATAGAAAATCATAAATATATACAAGGTTTCTATGCTCCTTAGAAACCACATGATTGAGAATTGTTTCTGCCATGGTACGAGTTGGCTCGCTGCCATCACTCATGTCAAAGAGCGCTATCTCATCTTTTTGTTCCCACTGGTCGTTACTTTCATAAAAAGAGGCCACTTCTTGTCCTTCAAAGCCAAAAGCTTGTGTGATGCTGTTATGGAAATCTTCAAACGTTGCATTTTCTTGAATCTCAATGTCGCGATACACCTCGTCTTGCGAATTTAAAATGACTCTAAAACGATAAATCATATACTTTTATATTAATTTTTAAAGATATTTTTTTACTACTTATTTACTATATCTATGTAGGGTAAAGGTCATGGTTGCCAGTAAAAAAAACGCTGTAACTTGATGTAATACTCCCAGCCAAACAGGTACAAACAATACTAGGGTAAGCACCCCTAACACAAATTGAACCCCAACTAGAATTAAAAGTAAGTTGATACCCTTTTGTTGTAGCGTGGTGGTTTTATTTTTTCTAGCCTTTAACCAAATAAAACCAATCATACCAACAACAATATAGGCCAGGTATCGGTGTATAAATTGCACACCGCTTTTGCCTTCTATAAAGTTTCTCCCAAGTGTTTCTTGTTCTGTGGTTACACTCTGGTGTATAAGCTCTCCGTCATTCATCAGCGGCCAGTGGTTATGAATCCAACCAGCATCTAGACCGGCAACAAATGCGCCCCAAATGATTTGAATTATAAGTATAACAAGCCCCATTCTAATTAGATTTCTAAACCGGGTGTTTATTTGTTTTTTTGAAGGAAAAATTAAATCTAAGGCCACCCAAAAAGTATATGCAAATGTCAAAAATGCGGTTGTTAAGTGCATAGCGAGTCTGTAATGGCTTACATCTGGCCTATCAACAAGACCACTCTTTACCATATACCAACCCAAAAACCCTTGAAAGCCACCCATAGCTAGCAAAATGACACATTTTTTAATAGTGGGTTTTGTAAGCTGTTTTCTAAGTAAGAAATATACAAATGGAATCACAAAAACCAATCCTATAAAACGGCCAATTACACGGTGTATCCATTCCCAGAAATAAATGTCTTTAAACTCATCAAGAGTCATGTTATAGTTGAGTTTTTGATATTCTGGGTATTGTTTGTATAAATCGAAGGCCTCATTCCATTGCAACGCGTTTGTTGGAGGAATGGTACCAGAAATTAGTTTATAATTTGAAATAGATAAGCCAGAATGTGTAAGGCGGGTAATACCTCCTACAATTACCATAATAAAAATAAGTACACAACCCGTTAAGAGCCAGTAAATCACTTTTTTATTGTCTTTCATAATGCTGTTTTTAATCCTAGTTTTGCTCCTTTCTCAAGCATAAAAGCTTTTGCTGGCTCATATTCATTGGGTATTTCACCCTCCAATATAGCCTCTTTTATAGCCTCTTTGATCTGTCCAATCTCTGGGCAGGGAGATAGTCCAAAAGTCTTCATAATTTCTTGCCCACTCACTGGAGGCTGGAAATTACGAATGCTATCCCGCTTCTCTACCTCTATAATTTTAGCACGTACAATCTTGAAATTATCATGATATGTTTTAAACTTAGTAAGATTTTTAGTGGTAATATCTGCCTCACAAAGTGTCATTAAATCTTCTACACTTTCTCCCGCATCAAATATCAAACGCCGCACGGCGCTATCTGTTACATCGCTAGCAAGAACTATTGGGCGAGAGCTCATTAATACCATTTTTTGAACAAACTTCATCTTGTCATTAAGTGGCATTTTTAGTCTTTTAAAAAGTGTAAATACCATCTTGGCTCCAACAAATTCATGAGCATGAAAAGTCCAACCAATTTTTTTGTCAAATCGTTTTGTAGGAGCTTTACCAATATCATGTAATAATGCTGCCCAACGAAGCCAAAGATTATCTGTGGTTTTTGCAATGTTGTCAACCACCTCCAAAGTGTGCCAAAAGTTGTCTTTATGGCGTTGTCCATCTTTTTGGTCGATACCTTGCAGCGCCACAAGCTCTGGAAGTATCAAAGCAAGTAATGTTGTTTTATGCAGTAATGAAAATCCTTTAGAGGGCTTTTGCGAGGCTAGTATTTTATGTAATTCATCCACAATGCGCTCTTTAGAGATGATATTAATTCTCTGTGCATTTCTAGTGATGGCCTCCAATGAATCTTTCTCAATAATAAAATCCAGTTGTGTAGCAAATCTTAGCGCTCGCATCATTCTTAGTGGGTCATCGCTGTAGGTAATCTCTGGATCTAAAGGGGTTCGTATTATTTTGGCCTCCATGTCTGCAATACCATTAAAGGGGTCTAAAAGCATTCCAAAATTAGCTTCCCCTAAACTTAGCGCTAATGCATTTATAGTAAAGTCTCTACGGTTTTGATCATCTTGAAGGGTGCCGTTTTCTATCACTGGATTTCTACTGTCTTGTTGGTAGGATTCTTTGCGTGCTCCTACAAACTCTAATTCTATTGAGCCAGTTTTTAACATGGCGGTTCCATAATTTTTAAATACAGAGACACCTGGTTTTCCTGGCAATAGCTTTGATACTTCTTTTGCAAGGGCAATTCCTGAGCCTACACACACAATATCTATATCTTTTGGGTTCCCTCTCTCTAGGATGTAATCACGAACAAAACCACCAATAACATAGGCGTCTAACCCAAGGTTTGATGCGGCCTGTGAGATGGTTTTAAATATAGGATTTTGTAATGCCTTTGAATGTGATGTTATCCCCACGTAATTGCATATTTATTAGCTTTTACAAAGTTACGCTATAGGGCTTAAAAACCGAAGTGAATTTAGACTATTTACAAAATTATTCTCGTATAATTTTTACCTGTCCATCCATGGTTAATTTAATAATTGCAGATGGGTTGTGTGACTTTTTATTTCTATTAAAATCAACAACATAGTCTACACCTTCTAAAATTTCAGGAGAAATTTGCTTGAATGTCATGGGCGTTTTTTGACCACTAACATTGGCAGAGGTTGAGATAATTGGCCTTCTAAATTTTCGTACTAGTGTTTTCGAAAAAGTGTCATTTACAACCCGAATGGCCAGTGAATTGTCTGGGGCAATGATGTTTTTAGATACTCTGATAGGGTCATCATAGATGATGGTGGTTGGTTTGTCAGCGTATTTTAAAATGTCATAGGCAACCTCTGGAATTTCTTCTACGAATTGATTTAACATTTTAAAATCATGCACTAAGCAAATCATTGATTTACTATCCTCACGCTGCTTTAGTTTATATATTTTATCTATTGCATCTGGATTTGAAGAATCACAGCCAATGCCCCAGACGGTATCTGTTGGGTATAGAATTAAGCCACCTCGTTTTAAGACACCAAGTGTTTTTTCAATTTCAGATTTTAGGTTTTCCATAGGTTTATTTGGTAAATAAAATATCGTCTGCAACGTTATTTTTTTCTAATGTTTTTAAATGTTTTACTAGTTCTTTTTCTGAACTTGAAATATCGAATTGTGTATTGTCTTTAAGAAAAATAGCTACAGAAAAATGAGGTGTTATTGCTTTTAAAAATTTTTCAACAGAAGTATTTGATACATTTTGCAAATGGTGTGGCACAAATTCTACATATAAAAATCTAACCTTAGCTAGTGTTGCTTGCATCCCTTTTAAGGCAAAATATTCTGCCCCTTCAATGTCCATGATAATTCCAGAGGGTGGGGTTAGGCTTTGCTCTGCGATAAATGGATCCAGTGCAACCATGTCTACCTCTACTTGTTTTGGGCTGTCATAATTATATAGTATAGAGTCTTTAATGGGTTTTATTTTACTCCCTCCGGTATTAACCGTGTTTTTGTAAAATGTTACTTTTTTAGC
>Ga0209193_1000143_pt1 | contig 51059 bp, 67 predicted proteins | sample COGITO_mtgs_1003_FD_185515 | JGI IMG/M metagenome (GOLD analysis project Ga0209193, IMG submission 185515) | Pelagic marine microbial communities from North Sea - COGITO_mtgs_100330 (SPAdes) (version 2) | ecosystem: Environmental > Aquatic > Marine > Epipelagic ...
AGATCAATATGCTTCTGTAATCATGGCTAGAACAAGATACTACGTTCATCAGTTTAAAGAAAACTTACAACAAGCAGCTTTTGCATTAGATGATTATAAGAAAGGTATGAAACGTATGAAATCTAATTTGATTAATCCTCAACCTAAAAGTATGACAGATGACAGGATTTATTTCTAATGGCAGCTTCACAACCCTTTTCAGTAGCATTACAAGGAGGGCTAGATAAGTCCAGTAATACAATGGAACTTTTGGGGAAACCTGGAGTTGCTACTAGATTATCTAACTTTGAAGTATCTAATAAAGGTGGATATAGACGTATAAACGGATACACTATATTTGGTGATGGCACAAGACCAAGTAGTTCTAATCAAATATTAGGTCTTGAAGTTTATGCAGACGGAGTTATAGCTTGTTCAGCTACTGATATATTTTTTAGCCAAGACGGTAACAGTTGGTTACAACTAAATAGAGCAAGTGTTGCAGGCGGAGGAGATAACTACAGCACTTTTACAGGGAGAAGCTCACTTACTAGGAGTTCTCAAAATAAAGCAAGCTTTGCAATCTTTGAAGGCAATACAGACTATGGCGAAATAGTTATAGTAGATGATAGTTCCAATAACAAACCTTTCTTATTTAAAATGACAGGAACAGGTTCATTAACTAGCAGAACTTTTTTTGCAGAAGAAATAACAGTAAGCGGTACACATTATCCTAAATACTGTGTGATACATGATAAACACTTAGTAGTTGCAGGTGCAGCTACAGCAAAGAACACAATCTTTTATAGCGGTACAAGTGATATAAATGATTTTACTTCTACAGGATCTGGCAGTATTGTATTAGATGATCAAGTAGTAGGACTTAAATCTTTCCGTAATGAACTCTTTGTATTTTGTAGAAACTCAATCTATAAATTACAGAATATAAATAATTCTAGTACTATAGCTATTGTACCAGTAACACAAAATGTAGGATGTGTAGATGGTAAAACTATTCAAGAATTTGCAGGTGACTTGATATTTCTAGCTCCTGATGGATTTAGAACTATTGCAGGTACAGCAAGAATTGGTGATGTTGAATTAGGAACTGTTAGTAAACCTATTCAACCTCTTATAAATGACATACTAACAAGCTCTACAAACTTTGAATATAGTAGCGTAGTTCTTAGAGATAAGTCTCAATATAGAATGTATTATAGCGGAACTGGAGAATCAACAGCTAATTCAAAAGGAATAACAGGTACTCTTACTGCAAGAGGTTTTGAGTGGACAGAGGTAAAAGGCATACAAGCTCCTGCTGTAACTTCTGGATTTAATTCGGATGGTAGAGAAAAAGTTTATCATGGAGATAGAGCAGGATATGTTTATAATCATGATACAGGAAGTGCTTTTAATCCTGAAGGAACTTCAACAAGTATTCTAGCTGAGTACCAATCTCCTGATTTTGATTATGGAGATTTTGGAACTTTAAAAACTTTAGATCATGTTAAAGTATCTTTAAAACCAGAAGGAGCTGCAGATCCTACATTAAGAGTTAGATTTGATTTTGATACTACAGAAAAAATACAACCAGGTGATGTTTCTTTAGAAGTTGCAGAACCTGCTATTTTTGGAACATCTACTTTTAATGCTGCTACTTTTGGTGCGCCTGAAGCTCCTCTTATAAGACAACACATTCAAGGAAGTGGCCACAGTAACTTCTTTAAAATATTTAGTGAAGACACTAACGCACCGTACACTATTAACGGTTTATATGTAAACTACAGACCTTCTGGGAGATTATAGAAAATGGCTCAAACATATACTAGACAGAGTTCCATAGCAGATGGGGATACTATAACTGCTGCTCTTTTTAACAATGAATACAATCAACTACTTAATGCTTTTAGTTACTCTTCTAGTAGCGCAAGTTCTACAGGACACAGACATGATGGTACTGCAGGACAAGGCGGTAATATTCATACTATTGGAGACTTAGATTTCCTAAATAAAATTGTTGCAGACAGCACTAACAATCGTTGGGGAGTTTTTGTAGAAGTTAGTGGATCAGCAGTAGAACAAATAAGAATACAAGACGGAGCTATTGTACCTGTTACAGATAATGATATAGATTTAGGTACAAGCTCATTAGAATTTAAAGATGGCTACTTTGATGGTACAGTCTATGCAGATGCTATAAACTTCAATGGTACTGCAATCTCTGCTACTGCAGCAGAACTCAATATCATGGATGGAGTTACTGCTACTACAGCAGAACTGAACATTATGGATGGTGTTACGTCTACCGCTGCAGAGCTTAATATCCTTGATGGTGTTACTGCTAGCGCAACAGATTTAAATCTTATAGATGGTATTACAAACGGTACAGTTATTGCAAGTAAAGCAATTATTACTGACTCTAATAAAGATATTACTGGCGGCAGAAATATTACAATCTCTGGAGAACTAGATGCAGCTACACTAGACATTAGTGGTGATGCAGATATTGATGGTACTCTTGAAGCTGATGCAATTACTATAGGCGGTGTAACTTTAGCAGAAACAATTAGTGATACTGTAGGAGCTATGGTTAGCTCAAATACTGAAACAAATATAACTGTTACTTATGAGGATAGCGATAACACATTAGACTTTGTAATTGGTACGCTTAATCAAGATACAACTGGAACAGCAGCATTAGCTACATCAGTAACAGTATCTGCAAACAACAGTACAGACGAAACTATCTTCCCAGTATTTGTTGATGGAGCTACAGGAACTCAAGGATTAGAAACTGACACAGGACTTACTTATAACCCAAGTTCAGGTAAATTAACTGCTACAGAATTTGTAGGTAATATAGATGCTGTAGACGGAGACTTTGATGGTACGCTTGAAACAGACGCATTATCTATAGGCGGAACAACCGTTACATCTACAGCAGCAGAACTTAATATCCTTGATGGTGTAACAAGTACCGCAGCAGAACTTAATATCCTTGACGGTGTGACAAGTACTGCCGCAGAACTTAATATCCTTGATGGTGTAACAAGTACTGCCGCAGAATTAAATATTCTAGATGGTGTTACAGCAAGTGCTACAGACCTCAACCTTATAGACGGTATAACTAATGGTACAGTAATAGCCAGTAAAGCTATTATAACAGATTCAAATAAAGACATTAGTGGCGGTAGAAACATAACTATTAGTGGTGAACTTGATGCTGCTACATTAGATATTAGTGGTGACGCAGACATAGACGGAACTTTAGAAGCTGATGCAATCACAGTTAACGGTACAGCTTTAGCAAGCGTTATTGCAGGAACTACAGTAGCAAATGCTACATTGGCCGCTACAACAACAGTTACAGATAGCACAGCTAATACTAACTTTCCTGTAATATTTCATGATGAATCTAATGCTTTACTAGATGATACAGGAGCATTAAGATATAATCCAAGCACAGGAACATTATTAGTGCCTAATCTTAATGTTGCAGGTACTACTACTCAGGTGGATACTGTAACAATGGAAGCCAGTAATGCAATTATTTTTGAGGGAGCAACAAGTGATGCACATGAAACTACGTTAACTGTAGTTGATCCAACAGGAGATAGAACAATAGGATTACCAAATGTATCTGGTACTCTCCCAGTTCTAGCTGCCGCATCAACTACACAGATTAGTTCTACACCTGAAGAGCTTAATATACTTGATGGAGCTACTGTAGTTGTTGGAGAAATTAACGCATTAGATTTAGGTTCTACTGCAGTTGGTACAGCTATTGCTTCTAAAGCAGTTATATTAGATTCTAACAAAGACTATACAGGTGTCAGAAACTTTACATTGTCAGGTGAATTAGATGCAGGAAGTTTAGATGTATCAGGAGATGCTGATATAGACGGTACATTAGAAACAGATGCCTTGTCTATTAATGGTACTGCAATTACATCTACAGCGGCTGAATTAAATCTTATTGATGGCGGAGCAACAGTAGGAACAACTGCTGTAGCAGACGGTGATGGTATTCTTCATAATGATGCAGGTACTATGAAAGTTACAAGTGCTGCTACATTTAAAACATATTTTCAAGCAGGCTTATCAAGTGCAGCAGATGATATATCAGCAGGGGATGCTGCAGTAAACATAACAACAAGTTCAGGAGACATTACAATAGATGCAGCTGCTAATGATAGTGATATAATATTTAAAGGAACAGATAACAGTTCAGACATAACAATGCTTACACTTGACGGTTCAGACGCAGGTTCAGCTTCTTTTAATGATAAAGTTACTATAGGTGATGGTAAATTAGTTCTTAACGCAACTGCTGTTACCTCAACTGGTGCAGAGTTAAATATACTAGATGGAGTTACATCAACTACTGCAGAGCTAAACATTCTTGATGGTGTGACAAGTACTGCAGCAGAGTTAAACATATTAGACGGAGTAACTTCTACAGCTGCAGAGTTAAACATACTTGACGGAGTTACATCAACTGCGGCAGAATTAAACATACTAGACGGAGTTACCTCTACAGCTGCAGAGTTAAATATTCTAGATGGTGTGACAAGTACTGCAGCAGAGTTAAATATTATAGATGGCAATACAAGTGCAACTTCTACAACTCTTGCAGATGCAGATAGAGTAGTTGTAAACGATAACGGAACTATGGTTCAAGTAGCTCTTACAGATTTAGACGCAAGAGATTTTGATATTGTAACATCTGCACCTACTGATGGAACTGGTAAGAAAACTGGTTTTGTTTGGTACGTTGTATAATAGAAGGATTAATTAATGGCTATTAATATATGGGATGGAGATTCTATTGAAACTCCTAATCCAATACTAGTAAAAGTAACAAACGGAAATTTACGTTTTGTAAACTATGCTGTTGTGTTAGAGACAGACGGTTCTTTAACTACAGTATTTAATGCTATTAGACAAACTACTAAAAATACAGCAACAACTAAAACTACAGCAACTTCTGTTACTGCTAATACAACAACAACTTTTTCTACATCAAATAGTACTACTACAACTTTTAACACAACAAGATCTACTGCTACCTCAAAGTCAACAACAACTACTTTTAATACAACTAGAGCAACTGCTACAAGTAAATCTACTACAACTACTTTTTCTACAAACTATACTTCATATCATAATACTACTACATCATATTTGACAGGCACAACTTTTTTCACAAGTTTTGTTACAACTTTTTTTACAGCAGATGAAAATACTCAAGGTAATGTTTCTGCAAATACCGGTAGAAACACTACAAGAGCAACCACTGAAAGTAGAACTACTTCTGAAGGCGCAACTGTCAGTAGAAATACAACGAGATCTACAACTACAACTTTTAATACTACTACAACCTTTAGTACTTCTAAGTCAACTACTACAACTTTTAATACTACTACAACTTTTAGTACAACAAGAAGCACAACTACAACATTTAACACAACTAGAACTACAGAAACTACTGCTACAGGAAATACTACAACTACTTTTAATACTGCAACTACTATTTTTGTTAGAGTAACTGCTACAGGAAATACAGGATCAGTTTTTGATACTGAAGTAGCTTCAGCAGGAGCGCATAGTGCTAGATATTGGGATGGAAGTTCTTGGACAGGATAAATTAAATGACAGTAAAAGAAGAAATAAAAATAATAAACAGAAGAACAGAAGAAACATTAGCAATTTTATTAGAGCATTTTAAAGAAATGGAAGAAAGAATGGATGCTTTAGAAAGAAAGAAAATGTGTAAGTGTAATAATAACGGAGTTTAAAAGATGGCAGAGAATGAACTACATACAGATCCAGATGAAATACAAAAACTTAACAGAAGACTTGCAGATTTTTGGGATATTATTTCAAAACGTCTAAAAGCAATAGAAGAAAAAATAGACGTTTTAGAAAAAAATGCCTCTTGAAACATTAGCTTTTAATGATGTACTGAATAATGATATAGCTCATTTTTTTAAATCAGGAAATATCAGAAGATCAGAAGTAAATAAACAACTAGATAAGATACACCATTTGTTACCAACGAAAGGTAATCATGGAACAAATTTAGAATACGATATTTGGTATGATTTTAAAAATGAAAAGAAAATAAGAGGATATGTCTATACAGACATTATGACGAAGTTTGTTTATATTAAACCTGCTTCTTCTTTATATTCTTTAAAGCTTTTAAGAGAATGTGTAAGAGGAAAAATTACACAGGAAGGAGAAAAAATCTTTGACGCTATTGCTAATAAAAATGCAGATAAGTATAATTTACAAACTACAGATATAGATTATCCTTATGTAGTTTTTTTAGCAGGTACAAATATTTTAAAAGAAATTACAGATGATGTTAAACTTTTAAAAGCTATAAAAGAAGAAGGTGCTAAATTAAAACCTCATCCTTTAACATCTCCTTTTACAATGTCTTTTTTAAAAGCAAAGTATGGTAAAGATTCTTTAGTAAATAAAAATCTATCAGGACATGAGATTTTAAATAGAGCAAAAGTTGTAGGATGTACTACTAATTCTGAAATGGGATTGATAGCTTTAGCACAAGGTAAGCGTGTTAATTTATTTGATAGACCTAAGATAGCTTGTAAAACTTATACACATATCTATAAAGTTTTATTTGAACAAGGATATCCAGTAATAAATGATTTTAAAAGATTGTTATCAGCAACTAACTCTGGATTAATCTATCATGCATCAGAACAACCTAAAGAAAATATAAAAAACTTTTTTCATTATTTTAATAAAGTAGAACATGTTAAACCTAACAGACCTAAAAGTCTTAATACTAGAAAGTAATAACTTAACTAATCTTACAGTTAACTCTTTAGAAAAAAATACTCCACAAGTATCTTATAAAGTAATAACTAAAAAAGAACAAACAAACAGTAGGATAGGTACAGCATTACTAAATACTAAAGGAATAACTTTAGTAGTTAAAAGCGGTATAGTTTTAGAATTAAAAGAAGGAGACATACCTTCTATAGAACAATTAGAAGCTGTTGATATATGTGTAAGCAGAAAAGCAGTTTTTATAGATCACAATAGATTATCAGAGCATTATCGTTATGTAGATACTACATTGACAAACGGAGTTGTTGATTTAAATATTTTTATTATTAATCCTAAAAGATGGAAAGATGTTCCAGAAACAGATACTGGAATATTAAACGATGTTAAAAAATTATTTATACCTAGATACATGCATCACAAAAATGATATTTTATTACAAGAAGAAGCAACAGCAACAATAGATGCTTTTAACTATGGAGTTCTTGGAGAGCAAGCAAGTGTGTTTAATTATATAGATTGTATTGAAGCAGATACTATAAACATGTTAGAAACTTATGGTTATTGTTTTGATAAATTACTTCCTTATTTAAAAGGAATACCTAAAAAAGAAAAAGAAAGAATTAAATTTTTAGCTAACAAAACAAATATTAAAATTAAAAATACTAGAGAAAAGATGCACCGTTTAAATATAGGAATAACATAATGGATATGGAAACTTGGAATATACTTATAACTTTAGTCATAGCCCCTGTAGTTTATAGTATTCGTCAAAACTTTGTAGAGCTTAAAAGGATTGACGTATTGTTAAACAAAACCAGAGAAGAAGTAGCTAGAACTTATGTAACTAAAGACGAAATGGAAAGCAGTATGGATAGAGTTATGCGTATGCTCAGTAAACTTGAAACAAAACTTGATAAACTTTTTGAAGTTAAAACTAATTAGGAATTACTATGGCAAGAAAAAGATATAAAAAGAAAAGAATAGACTACCGTAAGGGTGGTAGAGTTTCTTTAAAACATGGAGGAAGACCTCAACGTAATAACTTTGATAATGCAGATGAGTACAGAAATGCTTTAGATAATTGGGCCAGCGATCCTGCTCATAGTTCTGCACAAACATCTCCACAAAGAACTACTCCAGAAAGAATGGCAGAAATATCTTCAATGCCAGGAGTTCCTTCTCCTACAGGTGTCAAGTCTATTGATGAATATAATGTAGGAACATCTATTCCTCCAGAAGATAATAATTTAATGGCTACTCCTACTAGAACTAGAACTACTATAGAGCGTGGACAAGGTAAAAAAGGTATGGGTGGAAAAGGAAGAGGAGGTAAACCTTATATTCCTCCTGCTGTGACTGCTCCTAAAAATAAAGATACAAGAAATATTTATACTGATGCAACAGAAGGTAAAATTACTACAGCTAGAACAACTGCAGAAGCTACAAGAAAAGGAGAGACACAGTTACCTTCAATTCCAGAGATTAGTACAGAAGCAGGAACTAAACTTGATACTACTATTAAAACTCCAAAGGATGATATAGAAGAAATAGGAGTACAAACTGGAGCTACAGCAGATGTATCCGCCTCTACTTTAAAACAAGATGCTACTACAGGAACAGCAACTACTTCTGCTCAACAAACTCCTATTGCAGCTTCAACAATGACAGCAATGCAAAACACTACTCCTTCTGCAGTAGATGGAGCAACAGGACAACTTTCTCCAGAAGCAGTTGCACAAGTAACAGAAATTAGAAATCTATCTGGTGAAGCAGTAGCTGCACAAGTTTCTGATTCATTAGTTAATGCAGCTAAAGCTACTAATGTAGATGGTATTATTTCTGCAGGAGCTTTTGTACCTGCAGTAACAGGAGTAGGCGCACAAGTTTCTGCAACCTCAGATGCAGAGGTGCAAACTAGAGAAGCTATTACAGGAACTTCTGCTTCAGGAGTAGCTGCACAAGTTATAAACACAGTAGGCTTTGAAGCTGCACAAAGAAGTTCAGTACAAGGTATAGCTAGAGCAGGCGCTGCCGCTTCTATGGTAGCTCAAGTTGCTGATATACCGCAAGCAATTACTGCAGCTATAGTAGAAAATCCTGCAACTGTAGAAGCTCAAATAGACTCAGAGCCTGTACAAGTTCAAGCAGCTATTGCAGCTTTACCTACAGAAGCTTTAGTAAGCTCACAAATGGAAGGTCTCTTAGGAGGTCTTGAAAGTGGTAACATTCCTTTATGGGCTAGGCCTGCAGTAGATGCAGTAAATCAAAGCATGGCAGAAAGAGGCATGGAAGTTTCTACTGTAGGTAGAGATGCTATGTTTAACTCTATTATACAAAGTGCTTTCCCAATGGCACAAAGTAATGCACAAGCTTTACAGGCTAGAGCAGCTCAAAATTTATCTAATGAACAACAAGCTAACTTAGAAAGTTCTAGATTAGATATGACTAGGAGAATGACTAATCTTGCTAATCGTCAACAAGCAGAAAGTCAAACAGCACAAAACGCACAACAAATGGCAGTTATGCAAAGTCAGTTTGATCAAGCAGCAGTAATGACTACTGCACAGCAACAGCAACAAACTGCGCTTGCTAATCTACAAAATCAACAACAAGCTGCAGTTTTAAATGCACAGAATGAACAAGCTATGAATCTACAGAATCTTAATGTAGGTACACAGATAGACTTAGCTAATCTTCAGTTACAGGATGCAACTGCTAGAGATAACATGTCTGCTGTTCAACAAGAAAGATTATCAGAGTATCAAAACGCAGCTAAGTTCCTTAGTCAAAATGCAGCCTTTGCACAAGACATGCAAAAAGCAAACTTAACTGCAGATCAACAAGTTCGTTTAGCTAATCTAAGTTCTTTGAATACAGCAAGCGCACAGAATCTAAGTGCAGCTCAACAAACGGAACTAGCAAATTTAAATAAACAAATGCAGGTTAACTTAAATAATTCTAAACTTGCACAACAAATGGGATTAGCACAGCTTAATGTAGATCAACAAAGAGCTATGCAGAACGCAACTGTTACTGCAAATATGGATATGACTAAGTTTACTACAGCACAACAAGTAGAGTTAGCTAATAGTAAGTTTATGCAAACATCTACTCTTACTAATTTAAACAATAGCCAACAAGCAATTTTACAAAATGCAACTCAAATGGCCGCACTTGATATGGCTACATTAGATCAAAGAACTAAGCTAGCTGCACAAAACGCACAGTCTTTCTTAACTATGAATATGGCTAATCTTAGTAATGATCAACAAGCTTCTATGCTTACAGCACAACAAAAACAACAGTCTTTGTTATCTAATCAGGCAGCTGAAAATGCATCAAGACAGTTTAACGCTACTAGCGAAAACCAAACTAATCAGTTTATGGCAAACCTTGCACAGCAGATTGAACTTAATAATACAGCACAGCTAAACGCTATGGAACAGTTTAATGCTACAGCGCAGAATCAAGTAGATCAACAAGTTAGAGGATTAACTGTAGATGAAAATAAATTCAATGCTCAGATGTCTACACAGATTAGTCAGTACAATACACAGCTAGCTTATGATAGAGCTAAGTGGAACGCTACTAATGCACAAGCTGTAGAGCAATCTAATATTGCATGGAGAAGACAAGCTAATACTATTAATACAGCAGCCGCTAATCAGATAGCTATGCAGAACTCACAGAATTTATTTGGCATGTCTTCACAGGCTCAATCGTTTTTATGGCAAGAATTAAGAGACAGAGCAGCTTATGAGTTTCAAGCAGCTGAAAAGTTTGAAGATAGAAAGACACACCTTATCGCTCAATCACTAGGCAATGAAGCTACTAGCGCACAGTATTGGGATAGTTTAACAACATCTAATATTTCAAAAGTATTTGATTCATTAGTTAATATAGCATCAGTAGGAGAATAATAAATGGCATTTTTACCCTTTGCAGCCGTAGGAGCTTTACTAGCTTCTTCTAAAAAAGTAAGAAAAGAAATAGGTCGCTTTGCTAAAAAAGTAAAAAAGAAATTAAAAAAAGTAACAAAGAGCAAAGCATTTAAAATAATTGCAGCCGCAGCTCTTATAGCTACTGGAGTTTATTTTGTTGGAGGTATGATGGGGGCAACGCTGCCTGGAATTACCGCAACAGGAGGTACAGCTGCAGTAGGAACTGGAGGTACAGCAGCCGCTTCAGGTAACATTTTATCTAATACAGCAGCATTATTTGTAAACGCAGGTAAATCTGTAGCTAATACTGCTTATTCAGCAGGACAATCTACTACTGCTTTTTTAAACGAAGGCTTTAATAAAATAACAGGAGAAGCAGGTAAAGAATCTGTTAAAAATACAGCAATAGATACTACTGTTACAGATCCTATGCTTATGACTCAAGATCAACTAGCAGATTTTTCAGCAGGAGAAACTATAAAGGCAGGAGCTAAAGAAGAAAGTAAAAGAGGATTTTTAGGAGGTAAACCTTTTTCAGAACAAACTACTGTTGAAAAATTAAAGACAACAAAGAATGTAGTTACTGGTGTTCAAGCAGCAGGAAGTTTATTAGCAGGCTCACCAGAAGGAGCAGAAGGAAGTCCTTTTGCAGGATTTGATCCAGAAGGTTTTGTAGGAGATCCTGTGTTTACTCCTGCTCCTATGGCGCAAATGCAATCAGCTTATCCTTTAATAGACTTTAATCGCCTAGCAACACCTATAGATCCTAGTGCTTTTATGAGAACTAATCAACAACTTGGACAAACGTAACGGAGATACCAATGGCAGAACCAACTTTAGATAGAGCAGGTTTAGAATTTTTAGCAACACAAGGCGCACCTGTTCCCGGAGAATCTTTAACAAACAGTCCAGATCAAGCATACGCTTGGGAACAAGCTCCACAGTTTACTTCTGTACAACCTGCTTTAGATGCAACTTTTTTAGAACTAACTGAACCTGATGCTTATCATGAACTAGTTAAATTAATGAGACAAGGTGTTCCTATTGGCCAACTTACAGATATTATAATCTATAAAGGTTTTACTTCTGGTCTTTGGAATCCTGATTTAGCTATGTTACTTTTAGAGCCTATGATGTATTTGTTAATTGCTTTAGCTACACATGCAGGCATAGATGAACCAGTTTTAGATGATGAGCCAGATACTATGGAAGCAGATGAACAACTAACAGAAGTACAAAAAGCTATAGAGATGGCTAAAGAAAAAATTGTTCCTGAATTAAAATTAAAAGGAATACCTAGAGAAATACAACAACGTGTAGATACACTTGAAATACCTGAAAGACCTACAGAACCTTCAAGTTTATTGAGTAGAGAGGAGCAAGCATAATGGCAAAAAGTATAATGGGTGATGCTCAAGTTAATAGAATTGTTACAGATTCTCAACAAAGAGTAGCCAAAGCTAGAAAAAAAGGAAAGAAAGCTGCTTTAATAGCTCCTTTAGTAATAGGCGCAGATCAAGTTTTAAAAGTAAAAGCACAACAACGCGCTAAAGATTTTTGGACAGGACAACAACCTGAGTTACAAAGAATGGAAGATTACTTTAATACTAGTTTTCAATTTCAAAAAGATCATACTGCAAGATTTAATAATAGAGCGGATTGGGAAACACAATACAAATCTGACTATCGCAAACAATGGATAGAGGATAAATTATTAAATCAAGGAATTGGTTCAGGTTATACTCAAGAACAATTAAATGTAATAGCTGCAAAAGACATGAATGATGATTTAACAGAATATAAAAGATTATTAGATCTATCTGCAGACTTTAAACTCTCAGGAGATCAAACAGTAGAACAAAAGAAAGCTAGATACTTTGAACCTTTCAATACAGCTACAGCTAAACACATGAAAGAGATGGTAAAAGATGGCGGTCTTCTTCCTGGAGCTATTAATTTTATTATGGGTAAAAAGAAATGGACTACAGGAACTCCTGAAGATGCTGCAATACAAGCTTTTAAAGATCAAGTCTTTGCTTCTTCACTTGCTTGGGATGAACAACAAGGTAAGTATGAGACAGCAATAGGTAACAATGAATTGCAAAGTATATTTTCTAATACTGGAGAAGATCTTAATTTTCCTGGGGTTATTACTAAACATGAAAATGAAAGAAGTAGCTTTATTAGTAATGATCAAAAGAAAAGTTATGTATCAGGAGAGAGACTTAAAATAAAATATAACCTTGGCGGAAAAGATCAAGAAATATCTCCTTATGTTTTAACAGGAGCAATGGGAGGAAATCCTGAAGATAAAATTACTAAAGAAGATTATTGGACTGATGTAACAATGATTTCTTCTGCTTTGCAAGATCAATATGAAAAAACAAAAGGAGCAGGAGGTATCTATGATAAGTTCCATTTTATGCAACAAGCTATAGATATAGTATCTAAAGAAACAACAGAAGGAATTCCTAATCTTTCAATTACACCAAGTAGTCTTGCAGGTTTAGGCTTAGGCCCTCAATATGGAGGAATAAACATAACTTATACACCTTTAACTGCTGAAAGAAGAAGGCAATTAACTGTAGGTCAAATAAATTCAGGAGGTATTTATAAAGTTACTTCTTCAGATGAACAAAGAAAATTTGATCAGAATCTGACACAAGTTTCTAGAGCTATGACTAATGCTGTTACTACAAATTCTAGTACAGGACAAGCAACCAGTGACGGTTCTTCAGAGCTTATGAAACTGCAAAACTTTTTAAGTGATCCAAATAGTGTTTTTACAAAAGACAATGTAGACTCAATAGAACAAGTAATATTATTACAACCTCCAAGCCCTGTTAGGGATAGCGTAATGGAACTATTAGCAAGTAGAAGTAAAGAGTTAAATAGTTTTAAAAGTATGGAAGCGTCAATGTCTAACAAAATTAAAGAAGGTTTGACGGAAGCAGGCCCTCCAACAGGATTAGGTTTAGATACTATGCCTGATATAGATCCTACATTAGGCAAAGGTAATTATACTAAAATAAAACAATCAGGATACAATTCTATAGATGACGTTCTTTTAGGCAAAAAACAAATAAATATTCCAGGAATAATGAAAACACTTAAAGATACAGTTAAACAAGATTTAAAATATTTTGGCCCAGTAAACATAACAGATGTTCAAGAATATGTAAAAGAAACTATACCTGTAGTTAAGAAAGCAGCAAAACAATTTATTGATGATGCTCCTGCAAAAATTAAAAAAGCAGCTAAAGTAGTTTCTGATGAAGCTAATGATGCTCTTACTTCTGTTGCTAAAACAGATAAGTATATTACATCAGGAGAGTTAGGTATAGATTTAGGATTTGCAAAAGATGAAGCTGTTGAAGGAGCAAGACAGTTTGCTCAAGATTGGATAACTCTTGGTCAAAATGCTTCTGAAAAAGTAAAAGAATTTTATGATGCTACAGAAGATGCTAGAAAAGATATTAAAGATCAAGCAAAACTAATGACATTCTATGATGATTTTACTTCAACTAATTGGAATGTAGTTAAACAAGATATAGCAGATTCATACATACAGTTTGCTAATGAAAACAATATAGATATAACTAAAGCTGTACAAAAAGGAACAGCAGTTTGGTTAGCTAAAATGATTGAAGATACTATGCCTATATCTGGTAGAACTGCAGCTCAAATAAGTTTGCAAAGACAAAAGTTTAAAATGAAACAAGATGCAGCTCAAAGAAAAATTGACTTGTTTAATATGAAACAAGATGTAGCTCAAGATATTGTAGGTTTTACTAAAGACAGTTCAAAAAACATAGGATTACTAGCTAGAAGAGAAGATAGCGAGGAGAACTAAATGTCAATGACTTGGCAGCAATTTCAGCAAAACAATCCTAGTATGTTTAAAAATCTAGGTGAAACTCAAGAAGAAAAAGAAAGAAGACAAACTTTAGAAAATCAAGAAAAAACTTTTTCTGCTATAAAAATTTCAAATAACAGACCTGACTATACTGCTGTATCTGGATATAATGATTTTAGCAATACTGTAAATCAAGAAATAAATCAGAAAAAAAATGTTTATGATGATCCTTTTATTCAAAGAATTTTAGATGATAATACATCTTCTAATTTAGATAGGGAAAGAAAACAGTCTGCTTCTTTTTATTCTGATACTGAATATAGTATGAATGATCTAGATCAAGATCAAGTATATCAAGAAGTAGGAGAAAGATATCTAAGAGCTATAGGTAGTGATGAAAACTTATATGAAAATTTAAGAGATGCTAAATATAGTATAGGAGATGCTGTTGCTTTAGCAATGAAATCTGATAACTGGAGTGATCAAGTTAAAGCAGATTATAAATATTTAAAAACTGTTTTTGATAATTCTAATACAACAGGTGCAAAACATATTCTTCAAGCTACTAAAGATATTGCTATAGATCTTGTTTTTGATCTTCCTAATTTATTAGCTGTTCCGTTTATTGTATCTACTGGAGGAGTAGGAGGCATAGCTTTATCTGCTGCTTCTAGACTAGGAGCAACACAAGCCTTTAGACAAAGTGCTAAGAAGATGGCTCTACAATACAATAAAAATAAACCTTTAAGAACAGCAAGTATTGGTTTAACAGAAGGTGCTTATGATGCAGGAGTTATTGGTGTCTCTAATCAAATTAGTGATGTTCAAACTGGAATTAGAGAAAAATTTAGTACTCCAGAGGCTATAGGAATGACTGCAGTAGGTGCTGTAATTGGAGGCGGTGCTGCTGCAGGCTTAGTAAAATTAGGAGATGTTATAGCTAAAAGGCAATTAAATAAATTTGCAGAAGAAACAGGATTAAGAACAGAAGATATAGCTGACGCTAAACCAGAACAAATTAAAAAATGGCGAGAAGATTTAAGAAAAACAGATAAAATTATAGGTGCTATTACAGGTAAAGCAACAACTCCTTTTAAAGAATTTGCTAAAGGTTCTCCGACAATACAAGAATTTTTAACTAATATTAGATATGATGCTATGCGTAGGCTAATGGATAAAGGCCCTGAAGAAATAGCTAAAACAACTTTTGGTGCTGCAGTATCTAAAAGACAAGCAGAGTATACTTTACTTATGCAGAAAGCAATGGGTAATCTTACTGGTTTAAACGGAAAGATTGATCCTGTAGATGAAGCAGATATTTTGTATTTATTAAGTAGAGATATAAATTTAAACAACCATGTAAAACTTGTAAAGTTTAATAAGAAAGGTCTTAATACCTATGAAGTTATTGAGCCTGTCATAATAGACGGAAGAAGAATGTCAGATGAAGTTATGAAAGCTGCTAAAGGTTTAGATGAAAGTTTTAATAAAATCTTTGAAGACGGTTTTGGTATAGAAACAGTAGGCGGTACAGTATCTAAATTTGATTTATTTAAAAATATATCTCAAAGAGTAGCTAATTATTTTCCTAGACATTGGAGTATAGATGCTATTAAAGAACAAAGAGATGTATTAGAAAATTTATTAATAAACTCTAGACACACAGATATGCGTTTAGAAAGAATGACTGATGAAGGAATTGAAGAATTAAATTTAGATGACGGTGTTACTAGATATACTATAGACTTTGATGCTGATGGTAAAATGATACCTGATAGTGTTGCTAGATTAGATGATGAAGCTAGAAAATTTGTTAATGTAAATGAACTTACTATAGATCAAAAAGTTTTTGGTGATGTAATTAATCCTAAAACTAACAAGCCTTATCTAGAAAGATACAATGGTTTTGAAGATATGGCTTTAGAGTCTTTAAAGAAAAAATATAATCTAACTGATCTACAAGTAAATGTAAGTACTAAGAAAAATTTATTAGCTCTTAGACCAGAGTTAGCAGATGAGTTTAATCTTGCAGCTAGAAAATTTAAAGCTCAAGTTATAGTGCAAGATTTAATTAATAAAGCTGATCCTAAATACAAAAATTTAAAAGGTAGTATGCCTAAACTTGGCAGTAATACTTTTATGAAAGAAAGAGCTTTTGATGATATTGCAGATACAGACTTACAAAAATATGGTTTTGTAAATACAGATGTTCAATCTGTAGTTACTGACTATGCTTTAAGTATGGGTAAAACTATAGAAAAAGCTAGATATTTTGGAAGAAGCGAAAGAGAATTTAATAAAAGATTTATTGAACCTATTATAGATGAGCTTGATGAATTTGGACAAAAATATAACAGAGAAGAGTTAGTAGATAACTTAACTAAACTGTATAAAGTAACTGCAGGAGTAGAGGATACTGTTCCTGCTTATGTAGGTAAGTTTGGTAGAAACGCAGTAGATGCTTTAAAGGTTTCACAGCAACTAGCTCACTTAGGTTTTGCTACGGTGTCTAGTCTTACTGAACCTTTGATTGCTTTATCTAGAGCAGATTTACCAGACGCTATTAATTTAAGTAAATCGTTTGCTGTAGCAGGATCAAAATTTGCAAAGAAAGCTTTTGTTACTGCAGGAGATCGCATTGCTAATCTAACAGGTAAAAGAACAAGACTCTTTAAACAATTAGATGATGAAGATTTATATGATACTTATCAAGCAGGGTTGTCTTTAGAAAATTCTGTAATGGATAGAATTGAAGGTATGTATGGAGAAGGTTTGCAAAGCGGTACAGCAAAGAAAATTTCTAATTGGTTTTTTAATTTAAACGGACTAACTCCCTGGACACAAGCTGTTCAAATGGGAGCATATAAATTTGGACAACAAAAAGTACTTAGAATACTTAACGAATTAAACGATAATACCAATTTCTATGGAGTAACTTTGTCTCCTAAAATGAAACAAAGAAGAGTAGATCAATTAGCTGAAATAGGTATTGACAGTAATCAAGCTTTAATAGCTTATAAAAGTAATGTAGATGCTGATGGTATTTTTAATGAACAAGCTTTTAGAGATAGTACTTTTTTTGAAGAGCAAGTTTCTCCTGCTTCTGCTTTATTTGCTAGAGAAATTATTCTTAATCCTACAGCTGCAGAAGGAAGTAAACCTTTATGGATGAGTGGCTACTGGGCGCAACTATTTGTACAGTTTGCAGGTTATCCTACAGCATTTAATAATACAGTACTTAAAGGTATGGCAAGAAATATGGTAAGAGATCCTGTTGCTAATGTTCCTAAAATTATGGGAGCAACAACTATGATGACAGGGGTAGCTGTTATGACTAATGCTATTAGAAGTGAAGGCAGAAGTTTACAAGAAGAAGATAGTAAAGTTATGGGAGAAGCTATAAGAAGATGGGGTGGATTTGGGCCTTATGAATATATACATAAATATCTTGAAGGGGCTAAGTATGGCGGTAGAGAAACAGCTGCAGCAATTAAAGCTCCATTAGGGCCTCTTCCTGCAGACCTTATAGATTCTGTAGTTACAGATAAAAGTATTCCTGAAATTCTTGGAACTAATATTCCTTTTTATTCTGCTCTTAAAAAGAATGAGAAAATTTTTGGAGTAATTCCTTCTAGAAATGATATTAAAAAATTTACTAGGAATTTAGGACAAGGAGTTGTATATGATAAAGATTCTGTAGAGTCTTTTGCAGAAGGTGGAGAAGTTACACAAAACAACAATAATATAACAGATGTTTATAAGTTTTTAACTAGAGATCAAAATGAATATGGAACTACAGACACAACTCCTATTGCTTTGCATACAGAAGATACGTTACCTACATTAGATATTAAAGATACATTCTACATAGACTTAAAAGGCTTTACAGTTGCAGATAAACTAGAAGCATACCGCAAGTCAGATACTATTGGAGTTCCTGTATACAAAGCTAAAGGCAGAGGAAACGTAGCAGGTAAAATTAAATTTCATAAGTTATTAGAATTAGATATTGATAATACAGAACTAGAAACTGTACAAGAAAGTATTAACAAAAATAAAGATGATATAATATATACAGATGATTTTATTGCTAATGAAATTATTAAAGAAACAAACTATCAACTTACTCTTAGAGATGATGTTCTTAATGATGATCCTGATAGGACTGCTAATAAAGAAAAATTAATTACTAAAAGTAAAAGTTTTTTAATAAAGAATGAAATACTTAAACTAGGCTATGATGCTATAAAGACTAAAGAGGGCTATACATTACTTAGAGAGAACCAGTTTTTAGCTACAGAAATACTAGATAGAAGACAACAAGTATTCTTAGGTGGTTTATTAAAAAGAGCTAGAGGATTTTTAGGCGCACTTTTAAGAAGAGCTAAAGGTGCAGCAAACAGGGCTGAAACAAAAATGGAAGATATACAATTTCAAACACAAGACGCTGTATTAATAGGAGGAGCTGCACAAGCTGTTCCTAGAACTTTAGTAACTGATGAAATAATATTACCTAAACTATTTAAAGATAAGTTAAGAGATAGTGAAAGCTCTGGAAATTATGAAGCTGTAAATAGTCTAGGATATATGGGTGCGTATCAATTTGGTAAGAGTAGATTAAAAGATTACAAAGATAGATATAATACATCTTTTACTAATGAAGAATTTTTAGCAGATAAAAAATTACAAGATGAAGTATTTGATTGGCATGTTAGTGATATTAGAAAAGGAATTAAAAGAAATAAACTGGATCAATATATTGGTCAAAAAATTAATGGAGTAGCTATTACAGAACCAGGAATGGTTGGTGTTGCTCATTTAGGAGGCTTTACAGGTATGAAACAGTTTATTAGAAATTTAGGAGAAGGAGATAAGCAAGATGCTTATGGTACTAAACTTTCTGATTATCTAGATAAATTTAAAAATACTAGATTTGAGTAAAGATATGTATTCAGAAGATATACTTATTATGTACCATGAAGATGACTTAGATAGAGCGTATCGCATAGATTGCAAGATGCGAACTAAACAAGATTTAGCTTGGTTAAAAAGAGAAGAGTTTAGAAAAGTTTATGAAGAGCTTTTAGAAGCTCATTTAAAGGGGATGCCAGAATTACCATTAGAAATAATTATGGATTCTGTAGATAGAATACTAGAAAGTAATATACGTTTTAGTCCTGATGAACTAACTAGAGGCAAGTAGAATGAAATTTGGAATGATAAAAAACTTAATAGGCGCAGTAGCTCCAACAATCGGTACAGCCCTGGGTGGGCCTATGGGCAATATGGCAGCTAATATGATTGCTGAAACTTTAGGATGTGAGCCTACACCTAAGAAAATAGAGCAAGCAGTACAAGCAGCCACACCAGAACAACTTGCAGAGATTAAAAAGATTGATGCAGACTTTGAAGTAAAAATGAAAGAGTTAGATGTAGATCTATATGATCTTCAAACTAAAGACATACAAGATGCAAGAGGGAAATTTTCTAAAGATTGGACATCTAGAATCATGGGATTAGTTGTTGTTGGTGGCTTTATGGGTTACATTTTTCTAATTACTCTGCAGCCTCCAGAGCAGAACAGCGAAGCGTTGATCAACTTAGTGCTAGGTTATCTTGGTGGTCTTGCAAGTGCTATTATATCTTTTTATTTTGGAGCGTCTAATACTGGAAGTAAAGACGATAAGTAATGGAAGACATTATAAATCTGATTAATCAGGTAGGCTTTCCAGTTGCATCTGCATTAGGTTTAGGTTTCTTTATATGGAAACTTATTAACCGCATTATTGATGGTATGGAAGCTAAGATAGATGTAGTTGATGAAAAAGTAGATGCTAGTCTTAACGCAATGGAAGAAAGACTAAGCACTAAACTTGATGCTCAATACGGAATAATTGTAGCTTTAATTGATAGGGTACGCGCACTTGATAATCAAACTATACGTCAAGATGTTTTACTAAAAACATTACTTGGTATTCCTAATTTAATTGAAATAGATAAGGTGGCAAAAGCAGACCGTGAAGATCAAAGAAAAGATTAAAATTAACCTAATAGCTTTTTTTATTTGGCAAGGAGATATCTTTGCAGACGAATTGTTATTTAAATTTAAAAGTCCTAGCTTTTCTGGAGTAAATACTAGCAGTCACTATCTTACAATAGAGAACCAAGAAGCTACAAGAAAGCAAGCTATTAAAGAAGAGATAGAAGCATATCAAGATCAGTTAGCTAGAGAAGCAGATAACACTACACTTGCAAGGTTTATAAGAAATTTAGAAAGCAGAATCTACGCACAATTATCTAGGCAAATGGTAGAACAATTATTTGGTGAGACACCACAAACATCAGGATCACTTGAGCTAGAAGGAAATACTATTGAATACAAAGTTGAAAATGAACTTATCACGCTTACTATTACAGACGAAAATGGGGGGCAGACCAGTATTACTGTGCCTATTGGTACTTTTACTTTCTAGTTGTGCATCTAAAGATTTATTAAACGGAAGCGGTATACCTAATGTTGTAATAAAAAGTTCTTCTGTATTAGAACTACAGTCTGAAGAATTAAAACAACTTCCTGCAGCAATACGAAAACCAGTAATAGCTATATACCCTAATAGCTTTAGAGATCACACAGGACAGCGCAGAAGTAATGGGCAGTTTGCCTTGTTCAGTACTGCAATTACGCAGGCCCCTGAAGCATTTCTTATCAGAGCTTTAAAACAAGCTGCAAAGGGAAAGTTTTTTCAAGTTGCAGAGCGCGTAGGATTAGATTCACTTACTAAAGAAAGACAACTTATACGTTCAACAAGAGAAACATTTGAAGAGGACAGCAGCGTCAAACCTCTTTTACTAGCAGGACTCTTGATTCAGGGAGGAGTGTTATCGTATGATTCTAATATAAAATCTGGAGGCGCAGGAGCAAGACTGTTAGGTCTAGGAAGTTCTAAACAGTATAGAGAAGATTTAATTACCATATCTTTGAGATTAGTTTCTGTCTCAACAGGAGAAATATTAATAGAAGTATTAGTATCTAAAACAGTTACATCAGCAGGTCTTTCGCAGGATGTGTTTAGATTTTTAGATGAAGGCAGAAGACTTATTGAAGTAGAAGGAGGAGTTGCAGAGAACGAAAGTACCTCTATAGCTCTACAACAGGCAATAGAAGAAGGTGTTTTACAAATAATTAAAATAGGAATAACCAGGGGGTATTGGGAATATGAAGAAATTAATTAGCTTGTTAATGCTTGTTAGCATTTCCGCAACAGCTTCAGACAACGAAATCTTTGTAGATCAAGTAGGAGCTACAGCTAATATAGATCTTGAACAGTTAGGTAGTGGTAACATTATAGGTGGTCTTACTGCAGTAGCAGGTTCAATGACAGCCTTGGATCTTGACGGAACATCCATGACGTTAGACATAAATCAGATTGGTGATGCTAACAAATTTCTAGGAGATATGTATGCAGATTCATACACAGGTTACTTTAATTTTGATGGCGATACTAACACGTTCACATCTAAAATGGATCCAACCAATTCGTTTGGTGCAGATGGTTCAAACGTTAATGTCCAAGTGACAGGTAGTACCAACACCTTTACACTTGATCTAGCTACTAGTGCTTTAGCAAGTAGCGCAGATATAGATTGGACTGTGCAAGGTTCTAGTAATACTATTAATGCTGACATTGATGTGGATTCAGCTACTAATTATATGAATATAGATGGCGATAGTAATACAGTAAATTATGATGGAGATGGTTATGCCCAGGGATATTTTCACCTTACACACACAGGAAGTTCAAGAGCCTTTGATGTGGATCAACAAAGCACACAAGATTCAGATTGGGTTAAAGTTACTTCTACTGGTTCTAACGGTACAGTTTGCATTAACCAAGACGATCAAGGCACAAGCGTTGGATGTTAATATTGGAAACATTACACAATTAAACGGAAATACCAGAGTAGTAAGAGATAAACCTTATAAGAGCGAGATTGATTTCTCGCTTAACTCTATGGACAAACTAGAAACTGCACAAGGTAGAATGGGTGTTACGTTTAGAGATGATACAACAATACGTTTAACAGAACACAGCAATGTGATTATTGATGAGTTTGTATTTGATGTCAATCCTAGCAAGTCAAGTATGGCTCTTAATTTTGTAAAAGGAACCGGGAGATTTATATCCAGTAAGAAGCCACGCATACCTAAAGATAATATTACAATCAGGACACACGCGGCAACCATTGGAATAAGGGGGACAGACTTCACAATAACTGTAAAAGAAACTGGTGAAGCTTTGGTAATACTTTTGCCTGATGAGTTTGGTAATGCAAGTGGGGAGATAACTGTTGATACGGCCTTAGGTCAGGTAATACTTAACAAAGCTTATGAGGCTACTACAGTCTATAATTTTGAAACAGCACCTACTCCTGCTGTAGTATTAGACCTAACACTAGATATGATTGACAATATGCTTATTGTAAATCCTCCAGAGACTAAAGAGATTCAAACAGATGAATCAGTTACTGCTGTAGATAATCTATTAGATGTAGACTTTTTAGAGTTTGATGGACTTGAAGAAGATGCTTTAGCTAAAGATGATTTAGAATATACAGAGCTTGATGTAGATTATTTGGCAGGTAACTTTCTAGAAGATCTCTTAGACATTATTCAAGAAGTAGATGAGTTAGGTAAAGCTGAGAAAGCTTTGTCAGCAGACGGAGTTAAAGGAACAGCAGTAGGTTATGATAAGGATACGCAGATCAGTACCTTTGTTACTGACACAAACTTAAAGTTCTTAAGAGCTATAGAAGATACACTAGAGATGAGCGTAGACAAATCAGGTTCTTACAATATAAGAATAGAACAAGAAGGAAAAGTAAATCAAATAACTACCAACGGAGGGAGTAGTTCTACTATTACTATTAAACAAGGAAGTTAAAAATTATAAAAGTTTCTATTTATAGGCACTATATTTTTTTCTTCTAATAAAGGAACAGATATAGATATTCTTTTAGATAAGGGTATAGCAGAATGGCCTATTCCTTTTGGAATGTAAAGCATATCTCCTGCAGTTAATTTAAAAGTTTCTACATCTTTTGTATTGTTTTCAAAACTATTACAGACTGTCCATTGTACTGAGCCAATGCAATGTACAAGAAAATTATCATCATGATCTATATGTGGGCGAAAAGATTTTCCTTTAGAGTTTCTACTACAATAAAAATGAGCATCACATGCGCCTTTAAACTCTGTCTCTATAGCTTCTGCTATATCTGAAATACTTTGAGTAAGCATAGATGCTTTAGTTAGTATAATAGATCCATTGTTATTCCAAAGAGTATGTAAATATTTTTTATCAAAGTAATCTTTTTTAGCCCATGAAGTTTTAGATCCTTGATAAAGATTATTTTTTTCCATACAAAGTTTTTTACCATTGGGTAGTATAGCTTGTATGCCTGCTACTGCTCTATCATTATTAATGTAATCAGAAAGTCTATGCCAAGAAATAATATTACTGTACATAAATCTTCTAAATCTATTTCCTTTAATAACACAGAATTTTTTATCTTTATATTCTGTTTTAAATTCCTCAACAGACATAGGATCAATTAAACTTTTAAAGTCTATCACTATGCTTTTCGCCCATTTAAATCCGCTTCTATTTTATTATGTACATTATCTAATTCTCTGGTCGCGCTTCGCATTGTGGACTGTAACAGGTTAAAATCTTCTTTAGTTAAATGTTTTTTTAATTGTGTAATGTCTGTACTTGTACGTTCAGTAATTAACTGTCCTTGTTTATTAAACAAAATTGCATACGCTAACAACTTTGCTTCTTCCCTTTTTATTCTTGCCATTAAATTATCTCACAAGTTCCTGCACTACATGCAAGCTCTTTAGTATTTTCAGTATTATCTTCTGTCTCATACTCTGTTATCTTAGACCAATCTACTATGTCTGTAGTTTTCTTTAACCATTTTCTATATTCATTATAAGTTATCTCTTGATAAGGAGCTTGTTTATATGAATGATCTGAGTAAGGTAAGAAAGAGATACCAGATGTTTCATCTAGATTTTTATAAACCCAAGCTCCTACATCTAATTGTTCTTCTTCTTTAACTGAGATTGTTACAGAAGGTTTATGCTCACACCATTTATCTTGATAGTCCTTCCAGATATTTAAGTGTTCAATAGCTGATATATCTTTTCTAGTCAGCGCACCTTTAGGACTCTTCATAGGAAAGTAAAAGACATAAGTGTGTTCTGGTTTAGTAAGATCATCTTCATGATAGACTCCTGCATCTACCATTAATTTTGCTAAAGGATCTTTCTTATCTGCTCTGACGGTGCGAAGGTAGTATGGGCTATGTCTAGTGTGAATACCAGAAGCACTATTGACCAGTTGACTTACTGTTCCGCTAGGTTTAACGCAGGTAATTGCTGCGGATTGGGGGATACCTAGTTTCTTAGCCCATACTTTATTAACGGATATTGACAGATCTTTTAACTCTTGTAAATCTATCTTGCCATTTATCATATTAACATTGTCCATTATACCTGTAAGTGATACACCAAGCAATGACTCTTCTAAAGTATTGTGTTTCCATTTACTTGTCAGGTATCTAAAATTTGTTAGCGTAGCCTGGAATGTACCAAGTATAGTCGCTGCTTCTGTTTTAGTTTTTAAAGTATTAATATCATCATCTTCTCTAACTACAACCTCAGTAAGATTACAGAATTGTTTATTGCGTAGAATAATTTCACTACAAGGATTACAACCAAAGTCTTTATAGTCTTCTCGCCTACCATTCTTTGATGCTTGTTTCTCTGCAGCTTGACGATTAAAGATACCACGCTCACCACTTTTAGATTCATACAAAGATAACCATTCACGCATAAAAGTACCTACGTCTGGTTTTTCTGTATAGGCTACAGAGTTATTAGCTAATGCTCTTTGCTGATTATCTTCCCACCAAGCACCTGACTTAGCATTACGCATGCGACTGTCTGAGAGATTGCTAAGAGAGATTAAAGCACTTCGCCTTACTCCACCTACCACTACAACTTCTGCAATCTTACACATCAAATCATGACAGTTTAATGAATGAAGTTTTCTTTGTTGTTTCTCCATTGCATCTTTAAAAATATTAATAGTAAAATCAAACAACTCTTCAAGAGGATCTGGGCCACTTGCTCTGCCTCCAAAAGTTTTAAGTCTAGCACCATAAGGTCTAATGTTTGAAACATCCCATGTAGGAATCTGTCCTGCATATAGTAAAGACATAAGTTCTTTGTAGGACTTTGCCCATCCAATCTTAGAATCAGCTACTTTAATAACAGTATCTGTAGGAAATAAATCCTCTGGTAAATCTGGTAATTGATTTATGTATTGACGTTCAACGCTAAACCCTACCCCTGTACCACACATAAGTATGTATAATGTTTCATCAAAAGCTCTAGGTGTATCAACAGCTACATAGCTACAGTTAAATCCTGCTACGTTATCTTTTTCTAAAGCATTACCTGCTGACATCAATGCTCTCATACTTGGCATAACATCTAATGACAACACAGCTTTTTGTAATGTAGATCTAATTACAGCATAGTCAACTTTATTTAATTTAGTATTTTGTACTATTTGTTTTCCAAAAAAATCAAAGTATCTTGTTACAGTTTCTTCCCAAGTTTCTCTACGTTGATGTTCTTCATTCCATCTAGCATATCTGCTTAGATGTATAAACTGTTGATAGTTAGTAGGTAGTTCAGTAGTGTTCATTTGTATTCCTTTCCAATTTCATTGTAATATAATTTTTTAAAGTTAATATCTTGTATTAAAGAAACAGGTAAAGAAGTTAACCCTGTGATTGTAGAAACATATTGTCTTGCATAAGGAAATATTATGTTAGGACAATCTACAGCCAATGCTTCATCTATTTCTTCTTGCTTTGTATAATTTTTAAGACTAAAAAATCCTGAGTAAATAAAGTTTAATATGTATAAAATTTTATTGTATGTTTTATCTTTAGCTATAAGTTCTAAAGCTAAAGTTATTTCATAGTTATCTTCATTGTTAATTTCAAAAGAAGAAAAAGAAGATGTACAATTCAATTCAGTAACTACTTCATTAGAAGTATTAAAAAAAATGTCAGGACTCTCTGGTATTTCAAGACTGCTTTCTTTTAAAAAAATTGCTTTTATATTTATCTCATTACTCATAAGCTAAATGCCTGTGCTATTTGATAAGTTAATAATAAAAATATTGTAGAAGATAACATTAAAAATATAACAGGCATAAGAGCATCCCATAGTTTTACTTCTACTTCTAATGTTCCTTCTGTTCCGTTTACTGTAATTTGAAATGTAAGATAAGCAAAACATATTAAACTTTGTGTTAATGCAAGACCTGACATAATTAATGCTGCTCTTATATCTGCACTCCATATAAAGTATGATCCTATTACCATACCAAAGAAAGGTATCATGTATAATAATCTACTTAGCATTGTAATACTCCACTTCTGTATCTTCTATTGTTGCTAAGAGTCTAGCTTCATACCATTCTGCTTTCTTTAAATCTTCTACTCCGTTTTTGTATCTGTATCTCCATCTATATTTCTGTGAGTTACCGCGCAAATATCCAATATATTCTTCTGTACTTAGCATAGCTTTAATAGCATCAATACATTCAATCTTTCCTTGATTATAATGGTCTGGATTATTAACTACATCTGTCATTATTTTAACTCCTTTCTAATATCACTAATATATGCACAAGCTACTTCACAATCTTTCCAACTAGGATTTCCTTCATTTGGATCAAAAGAAATAGTTTCTGGTTCAAAGTTATTGTCACAATAAATACATAGTAACTCTGTTATATATTCAAGCTTGTCTATAGGAGTTGGATTTCTTTTAATAGATTCACTTGGTCTATATCTTTCATTAATTTTTCTTGCTTCTAATAATTCATTATATGCTTCTTCATCAAGTCCTGTTTTTTCAATCATTATTTAAACTCCTTTGGTAAAGTTTCTTCACTATACCATTTAAAATTATTTGCTTCTGCCCATTCAGCGTGAGTTCTTTTAGTACCGTCTTTTCTTTTCTTAGCTCCTGGCATAGGGGCATAAGGTTTTTGAAATAAAAATATAAGTTCCATTGTAGCAGGTAAAGACTTTCTGATCCAGATGTACTTACTATATTCTGCGTGATCCCAGAATCTACCTTTAGCTTCAATAAGTATTTTATCTTTTATAAAGTCAGGCTCATACTTATGTTCTACAATGTAAGGTACTTTATCTGTATGATGATTCCAAGACTTAAGTAAAGTTTGATGTAAAGTATATTCCCATTTACTATCATATCCTTTAGGAACATTCTTTTCTCTAGGCCTTACCTTGCGTGGAAATCTTCTAGGCATGCACTTCTTCTACTTTAGGTAAACGTACAACTTTAGTTAGATATGTAAAGCCTGTAGAGTATTTAAAAGTTCTTAAACCTTTACCTTCATTAGCATCTGCATGACATACAAATTTATGTGGACACCATTTACATTCTGTAGGTAACTGCATGTTACCATAAGATCCATTAGGTACAGTATCATGGCATCTAGCAGGAGGTGTTTTCTTTTTTAATTGTTTATTAAGGGTATCAATCTTTTGTTTAATGTTAGGCTTATCTAAACTCTGAGGTTTAAATAAACTTAGTTCCCCTGACTCTTTGTTAATAGCTAAGAAGCCTCCACCTGTAGATTGTTCTGCTTCTTCGTAGCCTGCAAGCTGTGCAAGATAACCAAAAGAATCTTTGTTAGGTAGTGTACCATCTTTAAATTTTCTAAAGGCAAAGTTAGAAGCTGACTTAATATCTACAACTTCTCCATCTATCTTACAATCCATATGCCCTTTGATTCCTTTAACTTTAACTTCTTTTTGTTGATCTGTTATTTTATGTCCTGATAAATTAACCAAGAACAAAACAACTTCTTCTAGTAAGTGACCATACAAAAATTTAATTTGAGTAGAAGCATCTATAATATTTTCTTTAGGATCTAATTTCATATCATACCAAAGCTGTCTTTCAGGCTTACCTATATTAGACATGCGTAAGTATGGTTTCTTTACTTCTCTGGGAGTAAGCCAATGTTTCATAGCTGACTTCATACCTGCTGCAAATTCATCTAATTGTTTCTCAGTAACCTTTAAAGTTTTACCGTCACTAATTTTAGATACTTCTTTATAGATGTCTTCTACTACTGTATCTAATTTCTTCATTTTAATTTTCCTTTTAAATATTTAATACATCTTTTAAGAGTATCTGTACTATCTAATACTCTACCTAATGCTGTGTTACAATCATGGCAGATATATCCTCTAAACGTTTCAGTATCATGACAATGATCTAATGTCCAAGGAGTTAATTTTTTCCATCTACCATTTCTTTTTAATTCTTTTTCATCTCTTAAACATAAAGGACATTGATAGTTTGGATCAGTAGGAAAAGGATTTGTTTGCCTTAACATATCTACTGTTTTATCTTTACTAATTTTACACTCTGAACATATTGTATGGCGAGAAGGTTCTGTTCCTTCTGCTACTTTGTTTCTAATACCAAAAAACTTTTTATCTTTTTTAATATTACAATGTCTACATCTTATTGTATCACTTTCTTTTTCTACATACATTGAATTATCTATCTTAAAAAGATTTAATTGTTCAGTGTGTTTCACTCCAGTTATCTCCTATTTGATACTCTCCATCTAAAGGGCAATTAAGATTTAAAACTTGTTGTGTATCTCTTATAGCCTGGACTCCTAGTTGCCCTACTTGATCAGCTTGATCTTCTTTAACTTCTATCTGCCATTCATCATGTACATTAGCTACAAAATGTGCATTTAGTCCAAGTTCTTTTATGCGATTATCTAATAAGACAAGTGCAGTCTTCATAATAACAGCACCTCCTCCTTGCAATAAAGTATTCAAAGCAGAATAAACTTTTCTAATATGTATTACTCTACCGTCTAATGCTTTAAGATACTTTCTTGTTTGTGCCGCTCTTTCAACAGAAGTTGTAAGATTTCCAAGCGAGGGTAAATTGCGGATAAAACTAGATCTAAGTGTTGCACCTGCTTTAGCATTTCCTCCAACCACACTTCCAATTTTTGCATCTCCTGCTCCGTAGATGAGGGCATAGATGAAAGTTTTAGCCTGACTGCGTGATCCAAGTCTAGCAAGGTTTTGATTTGTTGTGTGAATATCTCCGTTGACGATTTCATTTATGTATTCCTTATTCTTCATGTAATGTGCTAATACTCTAAGCTCCAAACCAGATGCATCTATACCTACTAACTTATATCCTTCTGGTACTGTCCAACATTCTCTACATTCTTTACCATAAGGTTTATTAGAGCTTGGTGTTTGAGCAACGTTTGGACTGCGGTGTGTCATTCTTCCTGTGATAGCTCCGTTAGGTATAACAAATCCATGAACCCTGCTATCCTTAGATAATTCTAACCAAGAAGAAACTTGTGCTACTCTTTTTTGTAACATCATAAACTCAGATATAAGTGTAGCTTCTGGTATACCTTTAACTTTTTCTAAAGTACTTTCATCTACAATAGGCTGACCAGTAGGTGTAAACTTTTTTGGTTTCCATCCAAAGTCTATAAGGTATTCACCAATTTGTTTTCTACTAGCAAGATTAAACTCTACCCACTTCTGCCGCATAAAAGGTTTGTAGTCAGTAGCTTTAACTTTAATAAGTTCTTCATCAGTTAACTTAGGTACTTTAGATAACGAACCATCTTTATTAAACTTAGGAGTTATTAATCTATCGTCTACCCATTTAGGTTTAAAAGTTTGATGTACTTGTTGTTCAAGTGTGGCCATCTTAGATTGTAACTTAGATGAAAGCATAGTAGCTTTTTGTTCATCCAACATAAAACCATGCAGCTCTTGTTCTTTCATAATCTTAGCTACAGAATGTTCAAGATCAATAGACTCTTGGCTAAAATTTACAGCATCTTTTAATAATCTATAATATATTTCTGCATTAAGTTCTACATCTTGTATGCAATACTCTGCCATTTCTTCAGTGTATTCTTCCCAACTATCAGGCTGATTACCTTTTCTTTTTTCTGCATTGTTAGGGTATAGATAGTATCCCCAGTTTTCTAAGCTGTGTCCTCCAGGAAAAACAGGATTAACCAAACGAGATACAACAAGAGTATCTTCAATATGTTTAGTAAGTTTAAGATTAAAATGTTTGAGCAGGACAGGGATATCAAATCCTATAATATTATGCCCAATCAAAACGTCTGCGCTTTCTAATAGATCTGCCCCTTCTTGAAGTTTATCAGGAGGGAACAAGTAAGTTCCCCCTCCAATAACTTTGGCAACGATACAATGAATAGTGTTACCTTCAAGACCTTCTGTTTCTATATCAAAGATTACTTTTTTAAAACGGTGATGTGCTATTTTGTTGGGGAGAGAAATCAATGTCTGTTTCATAAAGTCTTCCTGTGTCTGAATTATATTTAAGGCTACAAGCAAGTCCAGTATCCCCTGTGTATCTAGATTTTAAAACTCTTACCCTTGTTGTATTAGCTTCTTCTATATCATCTGCTTGTTGATTTCTTTCTAAGGCTATTACACAATCTGATAGTTGTGATATTCCTTGTGATCCTTTTAAATGAGAAAGAGATACTTCAATACCTTGTTCATGTCCTTTCTCACCTGCTGCTCTTCTAAGATGTGAAACAAGTATCATACCTACTCCTGTTTCTTCTACTAAAGATCTAAGGCGATTCATAAGATTATCAATACCTCTTCTTTCATCACCTTCTGTCATTACATTTACAAGCATATGTAAGTGATCTACTACTACCCATTCACATTCACAGCCTACTATAATGTATCTAAGTTTAGAAAAGATTTCATCTATATTTGTTGCACCAAGATGAGCATGGATAAAGACTCTACCATCTTCAATTACATTGTCAAATAAATTTTCTAATTGTTCATTAGAATAGTTAGCTCTTTTCTCAGCTAAATAAATTCTATCGTTAGCTTCTATAGATATAATTCCATCTGCTGTTCTAAGCCAGTTCTCTTCTAGAGCTACAATGCCTACATTATCTGTAGTGTTTTTAATAAGCCAATGTTCTAGTTCTCTAGTCACACTAGACTTACCTAATCCTGTGCCTCCAGTAAGAGTAACTAACTCTCCTTTGCGCATACCATATAGTTTTTTATTCAAGCCTTCCCATGGATAAGGAATACTTTCTTTGTCTTCACGTTGTAACCAATCATTCTTTTTGCTAGACAATTCCAGGATACCTGATGGTGTATATGTTTTAGCTTCCCACCAAGCTTTAGTAAACTCTTCAAACTTACCTTGCTTAAGCATATCATTAGCATCTTTAAAGCCTGTAGGAAAAGACATGATCTTAGTTTTATTAGGCTTTAGTATTCTTGCTACTTGTCTAGCTGCTTTCTGTCCTGCATCATCATTATCAAATGCAAGTACTACATTCTCATAAGCTTCTACAAACTCTATGCTTTCTCTTATATCTTTTACAGCAGAAGCACACCCACGTTTAAGAGATACTACTGCCCACTTACCTCCAAAGATTTGATGTACTGCCATAGCATCACATTCACCTTCTGTAATTGTAAGATATTTACCACCTGTATTTCTATACAACTGCTCACCAAACAATCCTGTACCTTCAAAGTTACCACCAGAATAAAACTTCTTAGTATCTACCTCTCTAGTTTTAGTAGCAGATACTTCGTTGTTATTGTAGTAAGGATATACATGTTTGTTTGGACTAGATAAAACTCCAAAAGTTTTTGCTGTCTTTAAACTAATCTTTCTATCTTCAAGAGCATTGTATGATCCCTTGTAAGATTGTAAAAAAGAATTTATATCTGTAGGTAGAGTACTTACTGATGGTGAAGGCTCACCAAATAATTTAGGCGGTGTTCTTTTGTTACATCCAAAACAATAGGTATGGCCATCATCATATAAACTATTGTTATCTTTACTTCCACAAGATTCACATGGAATGTGTTTAATAAATTTGCTGTTGTTATTTGTATTCAATTTACTTCCCCAAGTTTAAGATAAAGATGCTAGGTACTTCTTACACTATCTTCAAGGAACTCGCACAACCAATGCAAAAGAAACTAAGAAGCACCTAGCGTTATTTTATTTAGATTTTTTTGTAGTGACTTTCTCCTCTTTTTTTATTTCATCACTTAACAAAGCACAACCATGATTGATTTCCCATTGTGCAGATTCTAATTCATCAATAGCTTTTGCTTTCTTTTGATTAGCTAATTGTAATTTTAAAAACAATCTGCGTGGTTCACCTCTTGGTAAATCATTGACTGTATATTTCTTTTTATCTAAAGTAATAAAGGCTTCGCTCATTTAGAAATCCCCTTCATCATACATTCCAGATCCATCTGGCTCATTGTATTCTACTAAATCAACAAGCTGTACTGCCCTAAGATCTCTGCCTTTACCTGCTTTACCTTGATAATTCCAAGCGTATTCTTTGTATTGAATTTTAACAGTAGATCCATTCCCTATATTAGGTAGAGTATCTACACGCTTACGGTTTTCATCTACTAATAAAGGTCTAGTATTTTGTCCACCGCCTTTCCTATCTACATTTCTTTTGAAGTGAATGAACCTACCAAAGTCTTTTTCTTTTATGGGATGTCCTCTGTTTTCAAACTCAGTTAAAGTATCATCATCTAATACTAAACTAACTTCCCATTTAGAATCAAACGTAGTATTTGGAGTTACTACATTTGCATAGTAAGCGCGACCTGTAACTTCGCCAACACCACTTGCAGCATTAAAAGTATTTTCTTCTGCCATTTTCTTTTCCTTTTCAGTTTATGTTACATTTAAATTAAAAGACATTTTACAATTAGATTGTAAGCTATCTTTAATAAAGTTTAACTTAGATACATAAGAATGTACAGCACTTTCTAATTTTTTAGGTGCGTTGTTAGACTTAACGTTCAATACATTTGCTTTACCTTTTTGATCTACATCAAACATAACAGCAAGCGAATAAGAACCTTTACGTTTAATTTTATCTACAGCTTTCTGGATAACTGTAGTTCTATTTTGTAATCCTGCTTCTAAAACATAAGCACACTTTGCTTTTTCTATTGGAGTTTCTACAGTAGAGCCTCTAATATTTTCTAATGTTTCTGGAGTAATCACAGGCACAGGTTCTTGCTTCAAAGAATCTTCAAGTAATTCTATTTCTTGTAGAATAAATTGTATCTGTTCTCTTAAAGATTCATCATTAGTTTTACTTTGCTTTATCTCTGCATCAAATCTTTCCATGTCTGCGTTCAACTGAGTAACAAAAGCCTGAACACTTTTCTTTGACATGTTAACTTCATATTCAATAAATCTTTTATTATCTTCAATTACATTATAAGCATTATCAAGTTCTCTTCTTGAGATACTTTCAATAGAGTCTGCTCTTAATTCAAACATATCTTTTTTTACATCAAGAATTTTTTGACTTAAAAGATTTATAGTTTGTGTAGAATTTTTAAATTCTTTTTGAATTTTATTTTGTTGCAATAAGAAACAACCAAATACTATTGTTAGTATTATACAACCAGTTATAAAATTACTTTTCATTTTTTGCTCCTATTTTTTTACGTTCAATTCAATAGCATCAAGTGCTACTCCGTTATTTACTTGCTCCTGGATTTCCTCTTCAATTAATTCTTCTATGTTAAATAGAGCTATGCCTAATTGAGATTCCTTTCTTAAGCCCATAGGAATACTAAGACTACATGTAGTTAAAGCAGATTCAATCTGATAATATTTAAAAAGTTTATTATTATTCATTAGAAAGAATAGTTCTGTTGTTTTGTTTGAGTTCTTTTATCTTCATAGTATCTACTTAGTTCTGCAAAACTATTTATATCAGGATATTTTTTTAAATATTTCATGATCCATTTGTGTGTCATAAAAGAAAGATACATTGTTTTGCGTGCAACATAATAATCTTCATCAGGTACTAATTGATCTATATTATCTAGTGAGACCTGTGCAGCTTCTTCTTCGTTCAGTAATGTTTTCATCCATTCTACTTGTAAAGACTTTACTTTCTTTCTTAAAGCTTTAACTTTCTTTGCGTTCAATAGAGTTCTCCTTTATCTCTATAGGATTATATAAGAAGTAACTGAGGGATGTCAAATCCCCCAGATTACAATTACTATTAACATCACTATTAAAATAAACATAGGTAAAGATTTTATAAAATTGTCTTTATCTTTCATGGATATATACGTCTATTCTTTGTGCGTCTTCTAACTTACAATCTCTCCAGTTAATATTACCATGTTGATTAGTATACTTAGCCAAGTGAGGATTGTTCTTTCCAAATCTACCATGACATTTAACATATAGTTTATGGTTTATATGTTTGTTAAGAAATTTAATAGTATCTCTAAGTACATCTAATCTATATTCTTCTAGTACATTTCCTTTGTTGACTGTCATTACATATGCTTTTGTTCTTGATTTTTTCATTTTGTTTTCCTTCCTTTAGTAGTTAAAATTATTTTTTTAAAGCCTTGGCCATACTATCCCAACCTTCCATATCTTTTTTTAATTCCAGGAATAAAGGTTCTCTTAAATCTTTAAGTAACTCTAAAGAGTTTTCTAATTCCCATTGAGGTAAGTTACCTATGTCATCCTCCATAGCCTTTAAAGTTTTTATGATTGTCTCTATAACATAATCTATTTTTTCTATATCATTCATCCAAATATCTCCAAGTAAATAATCAACCAGATAATAAAAGTTATTAGTTCATTCATTGAGGCCTCCGTTCAATCCAGTAATATCATATAAGCATCAGGCTCATTTGTAATAAACCAATCTAAACCTTTGCGCATGGTGTTGTAATCTCTGATCCTTTCAGCACCCATGATGGTATCGTAAACTGCAACAGCATCAGGCGGTATAGTTATTGTAGCACCAGTAAATCTATTGGCTACTTCAACAGGTTTTTTATCTATTACTTTGCAAGCAAAAGGTAATTTACGTTCAGTCATTTTTTATCTCCTCTACTTCTATCTCTGCTTGGTCAGCTAAAAATTCCCAATCTTCTACTTCAAGATATCCTTTTTCTTCTGCTTCTTCCCAATCTTCTGCCATTACAAAACATTCCTCTACTATGTAAGTTGTTCTGATTAATCTGTATTCTTTTAATTTACTACTCATTATTTATGTACTCCTCTAATTCATTAACAGCTATATGTAATTTACCTGCAATTAAATTCAATGCTACTTTGCTTGGTCTAACAGCATTAAGATTATAATCAGGAAATTTTTCCGTAGCTGTTGTTCGCTTAGAAGCAACTGCTTTTTTATTTAACAATTTAAATGCTCTAACAAAATGTACAATATCCATTTCAAGTATATCTGTAAGCCCAAGATTATTTGAATCATAATCAAAAGATTCTTGCACATCCCAAGGTAACTTTTCTTCTTCACACATTGCATTTATTTCTAATAGTTTTTTAAGTTTCATTTTATACCTCTTAATTGTTGTTCTTCATTTTTAAAATGTTCAAGTATCTCTATAACTTCATTGCTCTTATGACCATCATCACCTATTGCAATGTCTACTGCTTCTCTAACTTCTTCTTTGCTATATTCTAAAACGTGTTGTTGCATATCCCCTTCTCCTTAGTTAATAATTAGGGGTAGTTTTGATAAGCAGACTACCAACTGCTAGTATGTTTACCTCAACAATGTCAACGAACAGGAAGTGCATTGTATTCTTCCGTATCCTTTTGGTAAACTCTCCTCTTAATCTTGTAAAGCCATATAGTAATCATCTATTGCTTGTGGTTCTAACTCTTCTTCTTTGATCCCCTTTAAAATATGAGCGATCACATCTACTGTCCACCCATTGCCTAACATTTTATATCTCTGAGTATTAGATACTCCTTCAGTGTATCCATCAGGTACTGTTTGTAATCTTTCACATTCCTTTACTGTTAGTTTTCTCCAAGTTAATTCATCAACAATTACTTTAGGTTCTCTGTGTCCTCCACCCATTGTTGTAAGTGTAGGTGCTTTGCCTTTAGGACTATAAACTCTTTTGATAATATCAAATCCTTTTAAGTCTGCCTCACCTACTTGGATACAACCATTAACAATTACATTATCTTTTTGTACTGTGGTTAATGTATTTGTTTTATCATCAGGTCTAAGTTCTAATTGTTGTTGAATCTTTCCATCTTTATTATAGCGACCTCTGATTGCACCACCTTTATTATTAAATACTAATTGTCTTCTGTGTTTTTCAAAGTAACTTTTAAGATTCCCACCCTTAAAATAATTAGCATCAAGGCAATGTGATTTCTCTCTGTCTGTTACTCCATCCTCCAGAATATCAGCAAGTATAATTCCTTTATCTTCTGGTATATCAAAAGGGATGTTAGTCCAATATAATCTGTAGCGATTCTGTGCGCTAACTAAATTTGAATTGATTGCTATTGGTTCAACCCCAAGATACTCACTAATAATATCTTGGCTTTCTTTTTTCATCCTGACATTTTCTAATAAGAAATATTTAGGCTTAAGAATCTTCAAGACTCTAACGAAATCAAAAAACAATTTGCTTCTTGGATCATCAAAGTTTAATTGATTGCCTGCAAAACTAAATCCCTGACAAGGTGAGCCACCTATTACAAGATCAATTCCTATTTCATCTCTGATAATTTCTAATCTCCAATCTTCAAGCTTAGTTATATCTCCCATCTGAAATGTATAAGGAAAATTCTTTTGAGTTATTTGCATTGCGGGTTTATCTATCTCACTTGCGTGATAAGTTCCTACTGGTATGCCCGCTTTTTTTAATGCCAACTGTCCGCAACTCATACCATCAAACATTGAGAATACATTTATTGGTTTCATATTATCTTAACTCCAAGATTGAGAAGATTACTCTGTCTTAACTCCAACATTGAGAACGGTACTCTATAGCTACCTTGATTTTCTATATCAACAACTGCGTTCTTGATTGCAATTTTAGTTACAGTTCCTTTTGATCGTTTAGTTTTCTGAACAACCCATACATCATCACCAACATCTATTGTTGCTTTAGCGTTCATCGTTTGTGTTTCTTGTATAATGTCTATCAATCCGTTGTATTCTTCTGCTGTGAAATTGGATTTATAAATTGCCATTCTAAGTTCTGATAGTTCCATATTGTATTGCTCCTCTTGTTAGTGTTCTTTAATTTTAACTTATTTTGTGACCGCGTTCAACTTTATTTTAAAACGTGCGTTCAATCCTGTTTTATTTTTCGGAGTCCTTCCAAGTTATATTGTGGTCACTATAAAAATAGTAATTAAAATATTCAATGCCGTTAGAGTCTAAAAAGTTAGCAGTAAATTGGATACTTAATAAGCTCTCAACATTTCCCCACACCCAAGAATCTGATTTATCATTGTATAATAATACTTTGTTTTGCTTTGGTTTTTTCATTGCGTTAGTTCCTTAGTTTTTAGTACTGTTTTAATTCTTTGTCCGTGACTTGGATAGACAACCACGCTAATTTTTTTATCCCAACAATGCCTGCAAGATTTACATTGCCCGCCTTGATCCTGAGAATTACATTTAGTAAATGATTTGGGCAATGATCTGATGTGAAAATCTGGCGCAATGGTACTTGTGGTTTTACCTTTTACTGTATGACCTACTACAGAATCACTTGAGAATCTAACCACAACATTTGATAGTCCGTTCAATCGTTCAATCACATTATTAAACTTTGGGAATTTATATTGCCTTGTCGGAATCCAATGCTTACAATGTGGCGTGGCTTTGCATATCTGATATATTTTTTCAGCTAATTTTGTATGGTACATATCACCAGAATCAAACCATCTAAAATATCTACAATTCAAATCTATATATTCAATCATCTCTTTTACAAAGTCTTCACGCTTCCAATCTTCCATATTATGCAAGCGAGTATTTTTTACATTGGGAAATCTGTAGTTTCCTTCTCTGGCATAGCAACCCTTACAAGCGTCTACATAATCTCCAGAGTCATCAAAAGAAGCGGGACAACTTCCGCCCTCGCTTGGATGTCCTGCTTGAGTAGACCAAGAGAAAACACTTCCCATTTTTTTAGTGTTAGATATTTTTATCATAAGCTTACAGCCTCCACTTCTTCCACTTGCCAATCTTCAATGTCACCCGCAAATAAATCTCTTTCTACTTCTTGCCTTGCGGTGTCTTCATCTTCACAATTAACTAATGTTGTTAATGTTACAGTGACTTCAAAAAATCTATCATCTTCCCATTCTGGTGGACAATGCATTTGGCTATCTTGATTAGGTTTCATTCTACTCCCCTCTTTAAATTATTATATTCATAATCATAGGCTAACATTATATCTTGCCAATGATCCTGCCATTCTGGATATACTGCACCCATAAAAGTTATGGCTTCATCATATCCTAAACGATCAACATATTTATAAAACATATTGAGCAAAAAATGAAACGGAGAATCCTTTAATGTAAATTTATTAATCATTGAAATTAAGCTCCTCTGTTTCTTCATCTTGGCTTGCCTGATGTTGCATTTCTTCAAGTTCTTTCTGATGCTCTGCTTCTTTGGCAAGCATACGATTGCTATTATTAATTTCTAAAATTGTAGTTTTTAGTAGTTCATTAAAATCATAATCCATTTTATAATCTCCCTGAGTTGTTAAAAGTATTGTTTGTAATTGTTGTTTCTTCTTTTGTAATTCTATCTCTAAAGAAATCTAGACCACCATTAGAACCATAATAGATATGTGATCCTATTGTGATGTTATATTTTTTCGCATTACTCCAAGCCACTTTTCTAGATTGTGAATTTATGCCTTTATAAAATCTTTGGTTTAAATCAATCATATAATTATCCTTTTAAAAATTGGGGGGAATTGCACCCCCCTTGGGAGAAATTAAATAAATGTTTCTTCTTTTCTAGTAATCTTAAAACCATATCCCTTAATAAAATTTTGATTTTCATAATCTCTTTCTATTATTCCAGTTTTAGTTTTTTCTATTGTTGAAAATGATTTTACTAATGTTGTATCTTTACAAAAAATATTTAAATCTTTTTGATCAAAATATTTACATTTTTTAAATTTAAAAGTTTGACTATCTAAAACTTTATCTGAAAAATTTATCTTGCTGATTTTTTCAGCGGGGATAACTGAATCATTAACAGTAGCTGTATATTCAGTTAAATTGTTCATTAAATCTATAACGTTAAAAAGTTTGATTTCATTGTGCATTTTTACTCTCCCAGAGTTTTCGTTAATTGAGATATAAGTATAACCTATTGTGACCTACTAATATATATCTAAATCAAACACCCTTATAAATAAAGGCTTAGAGCCTTAAATTATTTTTTAGAGCTCAGCTGCTGAACCCTGTTTGCGCAGATGCATATTTCCAGGGCAGAGTCAAGTAAAATATTCAAAATTCCTAAAAAAAATTTCTTCGTCGCTAAAGCTCCTCAGCTCTATAATTCTTTTTCGGCAAAGCCTCAAAAGGACTCTATATTTTTGATGCACAATCTGATGGATAACTATTGATCGCTAAAGCTCATCTGGGATTTTAAAGAATCCCATTCTCGCTGATTAGCTCTTCAAAGTTACCCACAAAATTGCACACAAATTGAGGTGCTAAATTGAATTAAACGAAACCTATAATACTCTTATGCCTAACCGCCCATTCCTATGTTTCGTTTGAGAGAAGATGAAAGGGAAATGCCAATGAAATCAAACAGATCTCCAAAAATCTATGGAAATATCTGGTCTTCAAAGTCTACCTAGAGCAGTATTTATACTATGATCTATAGACTTTACAGGACTCCATATCTTTGTAAACCAGATAATTCTTTATACATACCCCCAGATCTCTTGCTGATCCTCCACAGATCTTTGTAGTCTATGGAGTTCTGCAGGATAAAGAGTCTACTGAGCGTAGCGAAGGCATTGTTTTAAATCTATATGCTCCAAAGATCTATGGAGGGGCAAGAGACCATGGGGGTACTCCCTATATATATAGCATACATATACATTTTTGGAAGGTTTGGAGTGTAAACCAGTAGGATAACTAGTTAATCTGCGGCTCTTTAGAGCTTTATAGTACTAGGATATACTATATGCAACCCTGGGGCATAGGATTACTTTAGTATATAGTTCAGATTACTGTTTGTCAAGACATATCGTAAATAACTTGACAAATCTTCAGGGGAGTATATACTATTTTAGTATGGCCGTATTAAATAATATAGAAAAAAGAGAACAAAAAAGAGAACTGACAGAGAAACAACAGTCTTTTTTACAACATCTTATAGAAACTAAGGGGGATGCGAAAGAAGCTGCGAAGTTAGCAGGCTATTCTTCCCCTCATCATCACGTTGTAAAGAGTTTAAAGTCTGAAATACTGGAGATTACCAAAGAAGTACTAGCAACTTCCGCTCCTAAAGCAGCTTTTAAGCTTATAGAGATTATGGAATCTAACAGACCTGTAGTTCAAGCGAACAATAAGCTTGCAGCTGCTACTACTTTACTTGATAGAGTAGGTGTAGCTAAAGTAGATAAGGTGGATGTCAACCATAATGTAGGGGGCGGTATCTTTTTAATGCCAGATAAAGCACCTATTCAAATAGATCAAGAGCATTATACTGTAATTGAACATGAGGAATAGTAATATGGACTTATTAATTGGATTAGGTTTTGTAGCTATCATGGCTGCAATCGTTATTAAAAGAAAGAAACCTGAACTCTGGTCTAAAATTATGTCAAAGATTGGTCTGTGAAAAAAAGTAGTACAGATAATCAGTTTAAGAAGCAAGGTAAACGTAAAGCAAGATACAATCTTAAACAACGTAAAGAGCAGTTAAAATATAAAGAAGCGTTTTCGCAAATGAGGAACTATGGCCGTCAACAAAGGTAAGACAAAGAAAAAGTCAACTGTTAATAAAGCAGGTAACTATACTAAGCCTACAATGCGTAAGAATCTTTTTAATAGAATTAAAGCAGGTAGTAAAGGTGGAAGAGCAGGTCAATGGAGTGCCAGGAAAGCACAGATGTTAGCTAAACAATATAAAGCAAAAGGTGGAGGATACAAATGAAAGACAGAAAAAAAATGATGGGTGGCGGAATGTATGATTCTAAACGCAAGAAGATGATGGGCGGTGGAATGTACGGTTCTAAGCGCAAGAAGATGATGATGGGTGGAATTGCTAAGTTTAACTCTGTTCAAGATATGGAGAAGATGTAGTGGCTAAAGGAGTTAAACATTACTTTAGAGATGGCACTGAGTTTAAAGGTGCAAGTCACAAAATGCCTAATGGTGATCTTCATTCTAATAAGACTCATACTAAAACAAGTAAAAAACTTTTTCACTTTAGCAAGCTAAGTGCAACTGCAAAGAAAAAAGCAAAAAATAAGTAATGGCACTTAAGAAGTCTCAGAAGTCTCTGAAGAAGTGGACAAAACAAAAGTGGCGTACCGCTAGTGGTAAGAAGTCTTCTGAAACTGGTGAAGTGTATGCTCCATCTGCAAAAATTAAAAAGCTTAAGTCTAGTCCTGCAGGTAGAAAAAAACTTGCAGCAGCTAACAAAAAGAAACGCGCAGCAACAGCTGCAGGAAAACAACACGCTAAACATGGTCTTCATAAAAAGAAAAGGAAGAAGAAGTAATGGCTAAGAAAAAAGATCCAAGACTTGCAAGAGCAGGTGTGTCTGGATATAACAAGCCTAAACGAACTCCTAGTCATAAAACAAAGTCTCATGTAGTTGTTGCAAAAGTAGGCGATAAAGTAAAGACCATAAGATTTGGTCAGCAAGGAGTTAGAGGAGCAGGAAAGAATCCTAAGTCTGCAAAAGATAAAGCTAGAAAGAAATCTTACTATGCTAGACATAACGCACAGGATTCAAGTCCTAGCAAACTAAGTGCAAGATATTGGTCGCATAAGGTTAAGTGGTGACATCATTAGGCGGTTTATTTGTACAGCTAAAAGAATATGATATGTTAATGATTCCTGATTCTTATGTAAGAAGATCTTCTTCTACAATACCTTTTGGCTATAGGATTTCAAATGTTGAAGGCTATTTAGAACCAATAACAGAAGAGTTAAAAATATTAAAAGAAGTTTCAGAGTCTGTGTATTCTGGAGAAATTAGTTTAGGCATAGGAGTAGATTGGTTAGAGGCTGAAACAGGCAGATCTATTTCTAGAGTAGGCTTAAAAAAACATGTGGATAAAGTATATGGAAGATTGGGAAAGAAATCCTGAAAAATACTTGACAGATGCTCAAGGGGCCTATATACTAAAGAAAGACGGAACTCCGCAGAAACGAAGGGGTAGACCGAAGAATACAGAGTTATCTGATGTTAAAGCAGCACTACATGCACAAAAAGCTTTAAAAAAGAAAAACTCTAAAGTAAAAAAGTTGCGCAGAAATTTACGCAAAGAAGAAGAAAAGCTAGCAAAGACTAGCAAAGTGTTAACATCTAATGTTATTACTGAAGAAGAAAGCAAAGAATTACCAGATGCTATACAGCAACATTTAGATGAAACAGGTTCTTACGTTGAGTTTATGCCCAACGAAGGGCCACAGAAAAATTTTTTAGCCGCACCAGAAAAGGATGTCTTATATGGTGGGGCTGCAGGTGGTGGTAAGAGTTATGCAATGTTAATAGATCCATTGCGCGCTTGCCACAATCCTGTACACAGAGCATTGATACTTAGAAGGTCAATGCCTGAATTAAGAGAATTGATAGATAAGTCAAGAGAACTTTATCCTAAAGCTTTTAAAGGTGCGAGGTTTAAAGAAGTAGAAAAACTTTGGAACTTTCCTAGCGGAGCAAAGATAGAGTTTGGATTTTTAGAAAGAGATTCAGATGTCTACCGTTATCAAGGTCAAGCATACAGTTGGATAGGATTTGATGAAATAACTCACCTTCCAACAGAGTTTGGTTGGAACTATTTAGCATCACGTTTAAGAACTACTGATCCTAAACTTCAAACTTATTTAAGATGCACAGCAAACCCAGGTGGAGTTGGTGCGCATTGGGTAAAGAAAAGATATGTACTGCCATCAGAATCTAACGAAGCATTTGTAGGACATGATGGACTTACAAGAAAGTTTATTCCTGCTAGATTACAGGACAATCCTTATCTAGCAGAAGATGGTGAATATGAAAGGATGCTTAACTCGCTTCCTGCTGTACAACGTAAACAATTACTAGATGGTAATTGGGATATAGCAGAAGGAGCAGCATTTGCAGAGTTTGAAACAGAAACACATGTTATAGCTCCTTTTGATATACCGTCTTGGTGGGAAAGAATAAAAGGTGTAGATTATGGCTATGCCGCGGAAAGTTGTTGTTTGTGGGCTGCCGTTGATCCTGAAGATCAGACCATCATAATATATAGAGAACTCTACCAAAAAGGTCTGACAGGAAACGCGCTAGCTGACAAAATAACATTGATGGAAGAGAATGAAGTTAAGTCTATTCCTGGTGTATTAGATACAGCAGCGTGGGCAAGAACAGGATACTCAGGGCCTACTATTGGAGAAACACTTGTCAATAGAGGTCATAAATTAAGAAGGGCTGATAAAAACAGAGTAGCAGGTAAAGTTCTAATACATGAACATTTACGGAAAAGACTTCAAAGTGGAAGGCCTAAGTTACAGATAGTGAACACTTGCGTTAACTTGATAAGAGAAGTGCAAGGTATTCCTTTATCTAAAAAGAATTCAGAAGATGTGGATACAAATGCTTCAGACCACGCTTATGATGCTTTGCGTTATTTGTTAATGTCTAGACCAAGAGTAGATCATCCTTATGATAGAAGATTAAGAATAAGATCTGATACCTATATACCATCAGACTCAACCTTTGGATATTAATACATGGCAGAAAAAGAAAACAGTTTTTTAACAGCTAATGACATCTATGAAGAAGTTGAGGGCGAAACAGGTAGTGTTTTAAAACTAGAAGAACAACAGAAATCTAATTTAGTTGGGATCATTGAAGGTCGCTTTTATCAAGCAGAAGATAAAAGATCTATGGATGAAAACAGATGGTTAAAAGCTTATGAAAACTATAGAGGTATGTATAGTAAAGGTGTTAAGTTTAGAGAGTCTGAAAAATCTCGCATCTTTGTAAAAGTTACTAAAACAAAAGTACTAGCAGCCTTTGGGCAGTTAGTGGATGTTATGTTTGGTACTGGTAAGTTTCCTATAGGAGTTACAGAAACTAAAATACCTGAAGGTGAATACGGTACAGCCCATTTAGATATTAACAACCCTACTCCTGATATTGAATCTTCTATGCCTGATAACATAGGCAATAGACTAGAAGATCCTCCTCAAGATGAAAAAGATAATCCTTATGAAGTAGGCTATGAAGGTGATGGTAGAACTTTAAAGCCTGGAGCTACTTTTGGTAGAGGACTATTTTCAGATACCATAGAAGACTTAGCAGATGATATGCTAGTTGAAGGTAACAGCGCAAATCCTGCAGACTTTGATATTAATCCTGCACAGAAAGCTGCAAGAAGAATGGAAAAGCTTATTCATGATCAGATAGAAGAATCTAATGGATCTTCTGAAATTAGAAATGCTTTACTAGAAGCAGCTATGTTAGGTACAGGACTTGTTAAAGGGCCTTTCAACTTTAATAAGAAACTACATAAATGGGATACAGATGAAGAAGGTGAAAGATCTTATAGTCCTTTAGAAGTTAGAGTTCCTAGAATAGAATTTGTAAGTTGTTGGGATTTCTATCCTGATCCTGCAGCAACTAATATGGATGAGTGTGAGTATGCAATACACCGCCATAAAATGAATCGTAGTCAGTTTAGACAACTGCGTAACATGCCTTACTTTGATGAAGATGCTATTAGAGAGTGTCTACAAATGGGGCCTAACTACGAAGAAAAAGATTTTGAAAGTCAGTTAAAAGATGATGCCAGAGGTAGCGAAGACTATCAAGGGAACTATGAAGTTCTAGAATATTGGGGTATCATGGATGCGGAGTATGCTAGAGAAGTAGGAATAGAACTACCTGACACAGTAGATGATTTAGATGAAGTACAGATCAATGCTTGGGTAACTGGTGGAAAACTTCTTAGAGCAGTTGTAAATCCTTTTACTCCTGCGCGTATTCCTTATCATGCTTTTCCTTATGAAAGAAACCCATACAATTTCTTTGGTATAGGAGTTGCAGAGAACATGGATGATTCTCAACAAGTTATGAATGGTCACGCTAGAATGGCTGTAGATAACTTAGCTCTATCAGGCTCTGTAGTCTTTGATATTGATGAGTCTGCCCTTGTAGGTGGACAATCTATGGAAATATATCCAGGAAAAATATTCCGTAGACAAGCAGGGATGCCTGGACAAGCAGTACATGGTATGAAGTTTCCTAACACATCTAATGAAAACATGATGATGTTTGACAAGTTTAGACAGCTTGCAGATGAGCAAACAGGAATACCTAGTTACTCACATGGACAAACAGGTGTTCAGAGTATGACAAGAACAGCTTCTGGAATGTCAATGCTATTAGGTGCAGCAAGTTTAAATATTAAAACTGTTGTAAAAAACCTAGATGATTTTTTATTGAAGCCTTTGGGGGAAGCTTACTTTCAATGGAACATGCAGTTCTTTGAAGGTCAAATGGATGTTAAAGGCGATTTAGAAATTAGAGCCTCTGGAACAAATAGCTTGATGCAAAAAGAAGTAAGAAGTCAGAGATTGACTATGTTCTTACAAACTGCACAAAGTCCTGCTATTGCTCCTTTTGTTAAAATTTCTAAGTTAATAAGTGAACTAGCCTATAGCTTAGATTTAGATCCTGATGAAATACTCAATGATCCTGAAGAAGCAGCTATCATGGCTCAAATAATAGGTATGCAAAATAATGGACAAGAAGCAAGCGCAGAGGCTCAACCCAATAGTCAACAGCAAACAATGGCAGGTAGTGGAGGAGTACCTCAACAACCTCAAGACATTGGAGTTACAGGTACTGGCGGTGGGAACATTGGAATTGGAAATGTTCCGCAGTCAGGGGAGGATCAATTTACTGGAACGGTTACTCCAACTGCCCCAATCAGTTAATCAAAATATGAAAGAGAATAACTAATGCAGAAAAAAAAGAAACAGAATGGCTCAATGAAAGAACAAATGGAAGGCATAGCAATATCTATAGCTCCTATTAAATTAGAGAAAGAAATTTCTACTAAAGAAAAAGATGAGCGTAAGCAGATGAAAGAAGGAGGCAAAGGTATTGAAGCATTGAGAAAAGAAGCTCCAGAAGTTGTAGCTAGAATGGGATATCAAGAAGGTGGAATGATGCCTGATGAACAAATGGAAGATAACTACTTAGACTTTATAATAGAGCAATCTTTAAATCCTGAACAAGAAAAAACATTAATGACTAAATTAGAAGCTGATCCAGAACTCAGCATGTTATTTGATAGAGTTCTAGATACAGCAACAGAATTCGCAGGATCAGGGCCAGTTAACGGCCCAGGATCAGGTGTTTCCGACAGTATACCTGCAAGGTTATCTGACGGTGAGTTTGTCTTTACAGCAAAAGCAACAGAACAAATAGGCGCGGACAGATTACAAAGTATGATGGAAGATGCTGAAAAAGAAGCTGATGCTATGAGACAAGATATGCAAGAAGGTGGTGAAGTAGAAGAACAACAAGTAGACCAATTTGGTAAACCTGTTGATCAAGACATAGCTAAAGATGAAATTCGGAAAGGTATGTTATCTGTTAATCCACGCATGCAGTAAAAACGATAGAGCTACCTTAGTTACTAAGCCCTCTGTCACAACATAAACCGAAAGGCTACCTTTACAAAAACAAACCCTGTTATGCGCATTACAGCTACTTTGTTTAGAAAGCCCTGAGTAGGAGAGAAGAAATGGCAACACAACAAAAAGAAGAACAAGCTAATCCTTATAACGCTAATAAAGAATGGCATAAAGGAGACTCCCAAGATTTTGTATCTGCGGATAGTGCCTTTTTTGAAAAGCCTCAAGTTGAGACTAAAAAGAAAGAAACTAGAAAGAGTAGTAAGAAGTCTTCTGAAGAGAATACTGATAACTATAAACAAAGATATGATTCTTTAAAAAAACACTATGACTCTAAACTTAATGAGTTTAAAACTAGAGAGCAAGAACTACTAGAGCAAGCAGCTAAAAATGTGCCTGAATATGTAGCTCCAAAGTCTCCAGATGACTTAGCTAAATTTAGAGAAGAGTATCCAGATGTGATGGGTGTAGTTGAAACTGTAGCGCACATGCAAAGTTCTGAACAGATGAAAGTCTTAGAAGAAAAATTAAAAGCTTTGCAAGAACGCGAAACAGAGTTAGTTACTAAACAAGCACATGAAAGGTTGATGAATAATCATCCTGATTTTGAAGATATTAGAGAAAGTGATGATTTCCATCAATGGGCTAAGTCACAACCTCAATCAATTCAAGATTGGATATATAAAAATAATAGTGATGGAGATCTTGCAAGTCGCGCTTTAGATTTATATAAGCGAGATGTAGGAATAGAAAGTTCTGCTAGAGTTGAGAAGCCTTCTTCTAAGAAGTCCAATAAATCTGCCGCTGATATGGTTTCAACTAAAACAACAGCAGTTGAACCAAAGCAAGATAAAATTTGGACAGAAAGGGAAATCGCTGCAATGTCTATTATTGAATTTGACAAGTATGAAGAAGAAATCGGAAAAGCAATTCATGAGGGCAGAGTAGTAAAATAATAACTTTTAATTTGATAAATAACGGAGAAGTAAAATGGCTTATAACCAATCAGATCAGTTCTTTGAACCAAGTACTGATACTAACGCTAACTTTGCAAACTCCGTAAGTGGTCAGACTAATTCGTTTTTCCTTCCTTCAGTCTACTCTAAAAAGGTTCTTAACTTCTTTAGAAAGGCTTCGGTTGTAGAAGCGATCACCAACACAGATTATGCAGGTGAGTTGTCCGCTTATGGAGATTCTGTAAAGATTATAAAAGAACCTGAAATCACTGTATACCAGTATGAACGTGGTGCAGATGTTACAGACACTAAACTAACTGATCAAGAGTTAACGCTTGTAGTTGATACAGCTAACGCTTTTAAATTCAAAGTTGATGACATTGAAACAGCTATGTCTCATGTGAATTTTAAAGAAGTAGCTAGCTCATCTGCAGCATACGCTCTTAGAGATGCTTATGATGAAGGTGTTATTGCTACTATGTTCGCAGGTGTTTCTGCCTCAAGTCCTAACCATATTCTTGGTTCTGACAACGCTACTGATTTAGCGGCAGGTACATTTGATGGAACTGGTAATCTTGACATAGGTTTTGCATCAAGTGAACATGATCCTATTGACGTACTATCACACATGGCACGTTTAATGGATGAGCAGAACATACCAGAAGAAGGAAGATGGTTCTTAGCATCACCTGACTTCTATGAAGTTCTTGCAAGTTCATCTTCAAAACTTTTGTCTGTTGATTATAATGCAGGACAAGGTTCTATAAGAAATGGTCTAGTAACTTCTGGTAAGTTGCGTGGATTCAGCATGTACAAGTCTAACAACATTGCAGATACAACTAACGCTGCAGGAAAATGTATCGCAGGCCACATGTCATCTACAGCTACTGCTCAGACGATTACAAGTACTGAAGTATTGCGTGATCCTGATAGCTTTGGCGATATAGTGCGAGGTCTTCATGTATATGGAGCTAAAGTACTACGCGGTGAAGCATTAGTTTCTGCTTTCTACGGTATTGACTAAACAGATTTGGGAGGTGTAAAAGCCTCCCTTTTCTACTTTTTAGAGTATAAATTTTATTAATATTAACTTATCTTTTAAAGATAAAGGAGACACAAAATGTCAAACCCAGTATTTAAAGTAAGAGATACAGGGCGCAACTCAGCTAGAACAGTTGATGTTGGGAAAATTGCTGACAATATCTGTACTTCATGGACTTCAGCTACAACAGGAACTATTGCAGTTACTGCTAATGCTACTTATGATGTTTCATTTACTCAGCCTGCTGACACTATTATAAGAAATCTTATTGCCATACCTGCAGGTAACATTGTTACAGCAGGAGCTTCAGGTGATGATGTTGATTTTGATTTAGGTACTGCAGCAGGTGGTGGTCAAATTATTGATGAAAAAGCTATCTTAGATGATGGTGGATCAGCAGTAACTTGGACAGCAAACGCACCCTTGTATATTATTCAAAACTCACATGGACATGCCGCTAACGCTTTTGTAGGTACAGGAGTAACAGCAGGTGTTGTTGGAGGCCCTGCAACTTCAGAAGCTATTGTTATAGCCTCTACGTTGTATAGTGCCGCAGCTAGAACACTTCATGCTCGCCTTAAGCCTCTAGCAAACAACTTAGCAACAGCCGCTACAACTGTTACTTATTTAGTAGAGTTTTTACATCTTGGCTCAACCCCAGATTAAAAATGCCACAGTTAGGTAATGACAAAAATCCTATGATCCTAAATGGCTCTAGTAAGCCCAAAAGCACTAGAGTCTTAGGATTGTTAGGTAGCGCATATTCTGGTGAAGCAAAGAAAAAATATGCAGATAACTATGATCGCATATTTGGTAAAAAGAAAAAGGGTAACTAATGGCTACAACATATTTAACACTTACTAACGAAGTTCTTAGAGAATTAAATGAAGTACAATTAACTTCTGCAAATTTTTCAAGTTCTGTAGGAATACAAGCTTTTGTAAGAGAAGCAATTAATAGAGCGTTAAATGACATAGCTAATGAAGAACCTCAATTACCTTTCTTTGCTGCCGCAGCTAGCGGAGAAACAGATCCTTTTTACGGTAATGTAACTGTAGCAACCGTAGCAGGAACAAGATGGTACACACTTAAAGCAGGAAGCTCTAGTATAACTACTGATTATTCTTCTATAGATTGGGATGATTTTTATATTACAACAATTAGTGTATCAGGAGAATCCGCACCCTATGTATCTAAAGGTTTAAGATTTATATCTTTAACAGATTGGAGAAGATATTTAAGAGATCAAGAAAACGCAGATGATGCAGATACTCAGAATCATGGAGAGCCTCAGTTTGTTATTCGTAGTCCAGACCATAGAAAATTTGGTCTTAGTCCTATCCCAGACAAAGTATACAATGTTCATTTCTATGCTTACTCTGCACCTACAGAACTTTCTGCTCATGGAGATACTATAGTCTTTCCAGATCAATATGCTTCTGTAATCATGGCTAGAACAAGATACTACGTTCATCAGTTTAAAGAAAACTTACAACAAGCAGCTTTTGCATTAGATGATTATAAGAAAGGTATGAAACGTATGAAATCTAAT
>Ga0209193_1000145_pt1 | contig 50994 bp, 52 predicted proteins | sample COGITO_mtgs_1003_FD_185515 | JGI IMG/M metagenome (GOLD analysis project Ga0209193, IMG submission 185515) | Pelagic marine microbial communities from North Sea - COGITO_mtgs_100330 (SPAdes) (version 2) | ecosystem: Environmental > Aquatic > Marine > Epipelagic ...
ATATTACACAAAGTTAACCCTTTTAGTGTTATTAGGTAATTCAAATTGGTATTTTTGAGACTTATGAAAATAGTAACATATCCTCTTTTTCTTGTGTACAGGGTTTGGTTTTATATCCTTATAGCTGTTCCAATTCTGATACTATTCCCCTTTCTACTTCTAAGTACTCTAAAGCAAAGTTGGTATCCAACTTTTTTTAAATTAGCCAGAATATGGGCTGGTTTTATTTTATATGGCATGGGGCTAATTCCTAGTGTAAAAAGAGAAGCCACCTACCAAAAAAACAAGAGTTATATGTTTGTTTCAAATCATACCTCCATGACAGATATCATGCTGATGTTGTATGTTACAAAAAATCCTTTTGTGTTTGTAGGCAAGAAAGAACTGAGCAAAATTCCTCTTTTTGGATTTTTTTACAAACGCACTTGTATTTTGGTGGATAGAAAAAATCCCAGAAGCCGCAAAGAAGTTTTTGAAAGTGCTCAAAAAAGACTCGATCAAGGTTTGAGTATCTGTATTTTCCCGGAGGGCGGTGTCCCAGATCAGGAAAGTATCGTTTTAGACCACTTTAAAGACGGAGCTTTTAGGCTTGCTATAGAGCACCAAATAGACATAGCGCCCATGGTGTTTTTTGATAACAAAAAACGTTTTTCTTTTCGTTTTTTTAGTGGAAGCCCTGGAAAATTAAGAGTAAAAACACTTGCCCTTATTGCAACAAAAGGAAAAACTCTAGACAATAAAAGAGAATTAAACCAGCTTACAAGAGCTGCTATTTTACAGGAGTTAGAACAATCTTTGGCATAAAAAAAACCCTCACAAAAAGCAAGGGGTCTATGGGTGTAACCTTGATAAATTAAGGCTCTATTTTTGTGTCTTCTTCTTCAGATGGCTCCTTAGATGCGTCTTTAAATTCTTTAATTCCGCTACCAAGGCCACGCATTAATTCTGGTATTTTCCTACCACCAAATAATAGTAAAATAACTACTGCAATTAATACAATTTGAGGCCATCCAATGACTAAGAAAAATGATAATGCTTCCATAATACGTTGTTTTATCCAACAAAGGTAATAAGAAAACTCTAGATTATGTGTTTTGTATTAAAGAATACCCCTGAAGGCTGCGTGGTTTATTTTATATTTGTGACATTCAATACAACTTAAATGGTGACCAAAGAAAACAGATCTAATAAAATTAAAAAGAAACTCTTACATAAGTATCGCTTTGTGGTGCTTAATGAAGAAACCTTTGAGGAGCGTTTTTCTTTTAAATTAAATAGGCTTAATGTTTTCGTGTTTAGCACCCTGTTTGCCATGTTGCTCATTGCAATAACAGCTCTTTTTATTGCATTTACCCCCTTGCGAGAATACATCCCTGGGTATTCCTCTACTTCTTTAAAGAAAAAAGCAACAGAGTTATCATACAAGACAGACTCTCTTCAAAATATTATTAGCGTAAACCAGCGGTACCTTACTTCTATACGCAAGGTACTCTCTGGAGATGTTGAAACGGTAAATTTCAACAAAGATTCTATCCTTGAACTGGCAAAAAATGATGTTGCTATGATAGATTTTACTCCCTCTAAGCAAGATTCTTTGTTGAGAGAAAGAGTAGCCCGGGAAGACAAGTACAACCCTTTATTAAACGCCACAGAGATTGGAGTGGTGTTTTTTGCACCAGTGAAAGGAGCTATTTCTGAGGGATACAACCCACAAACCAAACACTTTGCAATTGATGTTGTTACGGTTAAAAACGCTCCTGTAAAAGCCGCTGCAGATGGCACTGTTATTTTTGCAGGGTGGACACCAAACACAGGCAATGTCATTATTTTAAAACACATCAATAACACCATCACTGCCTACAAACATAATGCCTCTTTAAGTAAAAACCAGGGAGACATTGTTAAGGGTGGAGAAGTTATTGCTACGGTGGGCAATACCGGAGAATTAACCACAGGACCACACCTTCATTTTGAACTTTGGCGAGAAGGGTACCCTGTAAACCCGCAAGACTTTATTGATTTTGATTAAACTAAAAACCACTACCTCGTGTCACTAAAATCTATAGCAGCATTACTATTTGCAAAACATGCAACAAGGCAAATCAACAACTGGGCTTCTAAACCCATACAAACTCAAGAGAAGGTCTTTAAGCAATTAATTAGTACCGCAAAAAATACCGCATTTGGGAAAGACCATGGTTTTGACAAAATAACATCACACCAAGATTTTGTGGCTCAGGTACCCATAAGAGACTACGAAGCATTACGCACTTATGTAGACCGTGTTGTAGCTGGAGAAGAAGATATATTATGGCCGGGCAAGCCATTGTATTTTGCCAAAACTTCTGGAACAACCTCTGGGGCCAAATACATCCCTTTAACCAAAGAATCGATGCCAACGCACATTAAAGCGGCTCGAAATGCTATTTTATGTTATATCAATCAAACAAAAAAGGCGGCATTTGTAGATGGTAAAATGATCTTTTTACAAGGCAGCCCAGAGATGACTACACAAAACGGAATTGGTCTAGGAAGACTCTCCGGGATTGTAGCCCATTATGTGCCTAAATATCTTTTAAAAAATAGACTTCCTTCCTGGAAAACCAACTGCATAGCAGACTGGGAAACAAAAGTAGATGCCATTGTCCAGGAAACAAAAGCAGAGAACATGACCGTGATAAGTGGCATACCACCGTGGGTTCAAATGTATTTCGAAAAATTAACCCAGGCCACAGGAGAAAAAACAGGAGATCTCTTTAAAAACTTTGAACTCTTTATTTATGGCGGTGTAAACTTTGAACCGTATCGCACAAAATTTGAAGCACTTATTGGCAGAAAAGTACCTAGTATAGAATTATTCCCTGCTAGTGAAGGGTTTTTTGCATTCCAGGATAGCCAGCACGAAAAAGGAATGCTTTTACAACTGGATAGTGGTATATTTTATGAGTTTGTAGCGGCAGATGATTTTTTTACAGAAAATCCAAAAAGACATACAATATCTCAGGTGCAACTTGGGGTTAACTATGTTTTGTTAATCTCCACTAGCGCAGGATTATGGGGTTATAATATTGGAGACACCGTTGAGTTCACATCACTTACACCCTATCGTGTAATTGTTACAGGACGTATCAAGCATTATATCTCTGCCTTTGGAGAACACGTGATTGCAAAAGAGGTGGAAACGGCCATGAAACAAGCAATGGACAGCTTTGGTTTTTCAATTTCAGAATTTACCGTTGCACCACAAACAAATCCTACAAATGGAGAACTTGCCTACCATGAGTGGTTTATAGAGTTTGAAAACCCCATAGACAATTTGCCAGAAATAGCTCAGAAATTAGACACTGTATTACAAAGCCAAAACAGCTATTACAAAGATCTTTTGGACGGAAATATGCTACAACAACTCAAAATTAGCCCGCTTGAGAAAGGTGCTTTCCAAGGGTTTATGAAATCTCAAGGGAAGTTAGGGGGGCAAAACAAAGTGCCTAGACTATCTAATGATAGAAAAATTGCTGACAGTTTAGCAATCTTTAAATTAAAAACCCCCTGAGTTTAAAAATTATGCCTTCTTCGGTGCTGGGTACTTTTTTAGATTAAATGCCTACAAATAGTAGGTTTGCGCCCATGGTCTACTAGCTGCCAAAAAGAATATGTTATCTTTGCGGGTATGACAAAGCTAAAATCACATACAAGATCTAGAGCTCAAGAAAGTACAGGAGCCATTGAGCGGTTATACATTACCATGAGACACCTCTTTAACAGAGGGTTCTACAAGCCTATGGGCGTCTCTGGTGAATCTCTTCGTGAGGCGCTACTGACACTACGTCCAGAAATTTATGGAGCCATTGCTGAAGAGAAATCTGAGCTGCAAGGCCTGCTCTACGTAATTGACAGACTCCCCTACGGCATAGAAGAGTGCAGATATATAAACCTCACTAGTGATGAAGGGTATAAAAACTCTCATTTTTCGCCAATTATCCCGGCCAAAAGAAGAAGAAATTGCTATCGTATTGACCAAGAGCAAATGAATATTGAGGTCACTAGAGGGCGCTCGGAGATATATGATATTCTTACCCATCTTACTTTTTTATATATAGAGTCTCACAAAATTATGCGTCAAGTAGTTATCAACGATGGCCAGGATGTAAACAGAGACTGGAAAAAACTAGAACAAGCAGTCCTTAAAAAAGGAAAGCTAAGTCAAAAAGAGAAAGAAATTGCACTTACACATACCGCAAACTTTCTAGGAAGAACCTTTGCTGAGGTAAATGATGTGTATACAGCTTTTTCTTGTGAGCAAAACGAGCATCGTTTTTTAAGTATCATCTATCATTTAGGGAAAGGCGCAATTGATGAAATTATAAAATCCGAAAAAAGAATTATCACCTTCAGCCCTGTATTAAGAGAGCGTATAGGCCACCATATACATGGAGAGCGCTGGGCCTTTAACATCAAACAAACCCTTGATCAAAAAGGATTACTGGAGCGCCCCATTCATATCATTAGTGCAAATATGCACAGTGTGATGAATAGCCTGTATGCAGAAAAAGCATTGCCTGTTGAAGCAAAAAAAGGAGCCATGCACCTCTATGAGCTACTAAGTGATTCTGGTAGTGATACCCAGCGTGAGAAAACAACACAATTGGCCAACAAACAAGGGATGACTTTTCTTAAAGACAGTAGTGGCACAAACATTAATGTGCAAATTTTTGATACCGCAAAACTAACATCATTGCCCTATGGTTTGCAAGCCTCTGGGCAACAAACAAAAGACAAGCCCGTAATTATTGTTATGGATTATGCCTTTGGTGAACAGGCCTATGAAACCATGGACGAGTTACTAAAACCCTATACTACAGATACCAAAACACAGTTTTTAAACGTTGTGTCTATCGGGATTATGGGTAAGGCAGGGATTTTGGAGGGAGGAAAAGGTGATATCATGATTCCATCGGCACACGTGTTTGAGGGTACGGCAGATAATTACCCTTTTGAAAACAAACTCAAAGTATCTCATTTTGAAAATGATGGTATTGCAGTTTGTGAAGGTTCTATGATAAGCGTGCTAGGAACATCGCTACAAAACAGAGATGTGTTGCAATTTTTCTTTACCTCAACTTGGAATGTAGTTGGACTGGAAATGGAAGGTGCCCACTACCAAAAAGCAATACAAGCGGCCTCAACCATACGCGGGAGTATCAGTAGTGATGTAAAGGTGATGTATGCATATTACGCCAGTGATAACCCTTTAGAAACTGGAAGTACTTTGGCCTCTGGAGGCCTTGGGACAACCGGCGTAAAGCCAACCTACCTGATTACAGAAAAAATGTTGAGATTAATTTTACAATAGCATTAAAGAGTATATGTCAAACAAAGTATTAATTACCGGTGGGGCAGGATTTATTGGGTCCAACTACGTAACATATGTCTTGGAGAATACTACAGATGAAATTTTCGTCTTAGACAAACTCACCTATGCGGGAGATTTAAAAAATCTGGAACCTGCTACAGGGCATGCAAACTATCATTTTATAGAGGGTGATATTTGTGATATAGCCTTGGTGTCTAAACTATTTAAAGAACACCGCTTTGAGAGGGTTGTTCATTTCGCGGCAGAATCTCACGTGGATAATTCTATCACAAATCCGGGGGCCTTTATTGCAACAAATATTACAGGAACTTTTAACCTTTTACAAGCGGCATATAAAACTTGGATGGAGGGGCCTAACCTTTATAAAAAAGGCTGTGAAACCAACCGTTTTTTACATGTTTCTACAGATGAAGTCTATGGCTCTTTAGGCGCTGCAGGCTTGTTTACAGAACAAACCCCATATGCCCCAAATAGCCCTTACAGCGCTTCTAAAGCCTCTAGTGATTTTATTGTGCGTAGCTATTATCATACCTATGGTATGGCAGTGGTTACAACCAATTGCTCAAACAACTATGGGCCCAATCAACACAAAGAAAAATTAATCCCTACCATAATTAGAAAAGCGGTGGCTGGAGAGCCTATCCCTATTTATGGCGATGGTAAAAATGTGCGAGATTGGCTTTATGTAAAAGATCATTGCGTAGGGATAAAAAAGGCCATAGATACAGGACGCCTTGGAGAAACCTATAATATTGGTGGACGTAACGAGCGAGAAAATTTATACATTGCACATACTATTTGCAACATACTAGATACCCTGCAGCCCAAAGGGTTTTCTTATAAAGAACAAATCACCTTTGTAGGAGATAGACCAGGGCATGATTTTAGGTATGCTATTGACGCAAGCAAGATAGAAAAAGAATTGGGCTGGAGCGCAGACGAAAATTTTGAAAGCGGTATTGAAAAAACAATCGCCTGGTATCTAGAGAACAGTGATAGATTATTTTAAACACTAAAACAAATATACTTTGAAAGGAATCATACTTGCCGGAGGAAGCGGCACCAGATTACACCCACTAACCCTTGCCGTTAGCAAGCAGTTAATGCCAGTGTATGACAAGCCTATGATTTATTACCCATTATCCACTTTAATGCTTGCGGGTATCAGAGAGATTTTAATTATCTCTACCCCTGATGACTTGCCTTTATTTAAAAAACTCTTAGGTGATGGAAAAAAATTAGGCTGTGATTTTCAATACGCACAACAAGCCCAGCCTAACGGGCTTGCAGAGGCCTTTATTATTGGCAAAGAGTTTATTGGCAAAGACAAAGTAGCATTAATTTTGGGAGATAATATTTTTTATGGATCTGGGCTAAAAGCCTTATTGCAAGCAAACAATAACCCTAAGGGAGGTATTGTATATGCATACCATGTACAAGATCCAGAGCGGTATGGAGTTGTTGCCTTTGACAAACAGGGAAAAGCCTTGTCTATTGAAGAAAAACCAACTCAACCAAAATCAAATTATGCCGTACCTGGCATCTATTTTTATGACAATACGGTAGTTGATATTGCAGCTAATATAGCGCCAAGCCACCGTGGTGAATTAGAAATCACAGATGTAAATAATGTGTATTTACAGCAAGGAAAACTAAATGTGAGCATCCTAGATAAAGGGACTGCTTGGCTAGATACAGGAACCTTTGCCTCTTTAATGCAAGCTTCTCAATTTGTTGAAGTAATAGAAGAGCGCCAAGGACTAAAAATTGGAGCCATAGAAGAAGCTGCCTATGAAATGGGTTATATCACAAAAAAACAACTTCATACCCTAGCGGCGCCCTTACTTAAAAGTGGCTATGGTAAACATTTAATGCAACTCGATTAATTTGAAACTCGAAAAAACCAACTTAGAAGATTGTTTTATTCTCTCGCCAAAGGTGTTTGAGGATGAGCGTGGCACTTTTAGCGAAACCTTTAATGCCAAAAACTTTTTAGATCAAACTGGCATTGCTGTCACTTTTGTGCAAGACAATCAGTCTACCTCAAAGTATGGCGTGGTGCGTGGTTTACATTTTCAAACAGGAGTTCATGGCCAGGCAAAATTAGTGCGGGTGGTTAAAGGAAGCGCTTTGGATGTTGTTGTAGATCTAAGAAAAGGAAGTCCTAGTTTTGGAAAAAGCTTTAGTATTGTGCTTTCTGGGGAAAACAAAAAACAATTGTTTGTTCCTCGTGGATTTGCTCACGGTTTTAGTGTATTAGAAGACGATACCGTATTTGCATACAAATGTGACGCCTACTATAACAAAGAAAGTGAACGAGGTATTGTCTACAATGACGCAACCTTAGCCATAGATTGGCACCTAAGTAGTAATGCTATGATTATTTCAAAAAAAGATCTTGAATTACCTACATTTGCAGCCATAAAACCAGAATAAAAAAACATGGCGCTATGAGCTATGAATAATTAGATGAAAAAAACAAATTTAATCGTATTTGGTACGCGCCCTGAGGCCATAAAAATGGCTCCATTGGTTAAAAAGTTTCTAGAACGAGATGATTTCATAACCAAAGTTTGTGTTACTGCTCAACATAGAGAGATGTTAGACCAAGTGTTGGCATTTTTTGAAATCATCCCAGACTATGATCTTGATTTAATGCGTCCTAATCAAAATCTTTTCACGCTTACCGCCTCCATTATTGAAGGCATGAAACCGGTATTGGATGAGGTGCAACCAGATTTTGTGTATGTACATGGTGATACAACTACCTCAACAGCAGCGGGTATAGCTGCTTTTTATAGCGGCGCCAAGGTGTGTCATGTTGAAGCAGGGTTAAGAACCTATGACAGGCAATATCCTTTCCCTGAAGAATTTAACAGACAACTTACTGGAAAGATTGCAGATTATCATTTTGCTCCCACACAAGGATCAAAAAACAACCTTTTAAAAGAAAACACCCCACAAGAAAATATCCTTGTGACCGGAAACACGGTAATAGATGCATTACTGTATGGAGTTGATAAGGTGAATGCTCCAAATTTTATAGATCCAGAGATAGAACAACTAAAAAAGCTGCTAGATTTTAGTAAAAAAATTGTGTTAATTACTGGCCATCGAAGAGAAAATCACGGAGATGGATTACATAATATTTGTAGTGCATTAAAAACCATTGCAAGTAATCATCCTGACACACAAATTGTATATCCAGTTCATTTAAATCCAAACGTAAAAGGACCTGTCCATGAATTACTTGGAGGTATTGATACAATATTCTTGGTGCAACCCTTGGCATATGCTGCTTTTATTTGGCTCATGGAGAAGAGTTACTTAATAATTACAGACAGTGGGGGTATTCAAGAGGAAGCCCCAAGTCTAGGAAAACCTGTGCTGGTTACAAGAGATACAACAGAAAGACCCGAGGCAGTTACAGAAGGTACCGTACTACTTGTAGGAACAAACACCTCTAAAATTGTTGAACAAGCAGACAGGTTACTTAGTGATAGCACATTATATGATACTATGAGCACCTTGCATAACCCCTATGGTGATGGTGCCGCATCAGAGAAAATTATAAATTATATTAAAGCATTATAGATGGAAAAGAAACCAAGTGTCGTAATGGTTGGTTTGGGTTATATTGGTTTGCCAACAGCGGCCCTTATAGCAAGTAGAGGACTACATGTAACAGGCGTAGATGTACATCAGCATGTTGTTGATACAATTAATAAAGGTCAAATACATATTGTTGAGCCAGATTTGGATGGTTTGGTACACCACGTTGTACATAAATCTTTTTTAAAAGCAACACTTACACCAGAGACAGCAGATGTCTATTTAATTGCGGTTCCAACTCCGTTTAAAGACAATTATGTTCCAGATGTTTCCTATGTTTTGGCTGCGGTTTCAAAAATAACACCCACACTAGAGAAAGGTGCATTAGTGATTCTAGAATCTACAAGCCCAGTAGGCACAACAAGATTAATTGAAAAACAAATCTATAAAGACAGACCCGAGCTAGAAGGACATATATTTATTGCTTATTGTCCAGAGAGGGTATTGCCTGGTAACATCTTGTATGAACTTAAGCATAATGATAGGGCTATAGGCGGTATTAATAAAATATCTACCCAAAAAGCCATCGATTTTTACAAGTATTTTGTCGTGGGGACGCTGCATCCAACCAATGCTAAAACTGCAGAGATGGTAAAATTGGTTGAAAACGCCTCTAGAGATAACCAAATTGCTTTTGCAAATGAATTATCCATTATTTGTGATAAAGCAGGCATCAATGTATGGGATATGATAGCCCTTGCAAACAAGCACCCAAGGGTTAACATCTTAAATCCTGGCACAGGTGTTGGAGGACATTGTATCGCTGTAGACCCATGGTTTATTGTCTCTGAATTTCCTGAAGAAAGTGGTTTGATTAAAAAATCAAGAGAAACTAATAACTATAAAACACAATGGGTATTAGAGAAAATAAAAAATAAAGCACTCGGGTTTAAAGTAGAAAATAGTCGAGACGCTGTAATTGCGTGTATGGGCCTAGCTTTTAAACCTGATATTGATGATTTAAGAGAATCTCCAGCGCTTTTGGTGGCACAATCCTTAAAAGAAGCATCTTTTACAACCTTAAATGTAGAGCCAAATTTACATGAGAGTCATGCCATAGACATTACAGATACAGCCCATGCAATCAAGAGCGCAGATATTATTGTATTTCTGGTGTCTCATTCTGGGTTTAAGAGCTTAGAGCTCCCTGAAGACAAAATTGTATTAGATTTTTGCGGTGTGCTTAATTAAAATAACATGCCTATAAAACTCATTAATAGTTACTTAGTGAGGTGTAGCACTATTTTAAAGAGGCTTTTTATAATTTCTGAAATAGCATAATGATTAACCTATTAGTTACAGGATCAAGTGGACAGTTGGGACAGTGTTTAAAGCAGCTGCTGCTCAGCGCCACTGATATTTCATGCTATTTTGCAGCTAGAGAAGACCTAGACATTACAAATAGTGATGAGCTACAACGGTTTTTTAGTGACCATAACTTTGATTATTGTATTAATACCGCAGCATATACCAATGTAGAAAAAGCAGAGAGTGAACAAAAAGAGGCTTTTTTAATAAATGCAGAAGGAGCATACAGCCTTGCAAAAGCCTGTAAAAAGCACAATGTGGTTTTACTACATATATCTACAGATTATGTATTTGACGGCATGGCCAAAACACCATATCAAGAACAGGATCCCACAAATCCTTTAAATGTATATGGAGCCTCTAAATTAAAAGGGGAACAACACATAGGTAATACTTGGAACAAACACTTTATTATACGCACATCATGGCTTTATAGCCAGTATGGACATAATTTTTTAAATTCCATGCTTGAATTTGCTAAGCAAAAAAAAGCGTTAACCATTACAACACAACAAAAAGGAACCCCCACCAATGCAAATGATTTAGCACAGGTGTTGGTTGCTATCATAAAAACTGGAAATGCCCGTTATGGTGTATACCATTTCAGTAATCAGGGAGAAGCCACCTGGTATGATTTTGCTAAAGCTATATTTAAGGCAACTGGAGAAATAGATACCGTAAATCTTGCAAAAACCGAGCATTACGCTACTTTTGCTAAAAGACCATCCTATAGCGTGCTAAATTGCAATAAGTTAAAAGATACTTTAGGCATCACATATAGAAATTGGGAAGACAGTTTAAAACAAATTATTAACAGTAAATAAAATTATATGTCACAAACGAGCAAGGATGAGATAGACTTAGGGTATCTCATAAATAAGATTAGTGAACTATTTAAAAACATTTCAGTAAGCATTTACAATAGCATACAATTTTGCTTAAGAAACTGGTATTTTATTGTTGGTTTATTAATTGGTGGTATTGTTTTAGGGTATTTTTCTGAAATAGACTCAAAACCAGCAAAGAAAGCAACGCTTATCTTAAGAACAAATTTCAATACTGCAGAATACACCTACAATGCCCTTAACACGTTAATGGTTAAGTCTAAAGCATTGGATACCTCGTTTTTAAAACAACATGGTTTTAAAACAGGGAGCAATGAAATTAGAGGAATCGAAATTACTCCTATGGTAAATTTCAAAGATATCACAGAAAATTTCTCACAAAACGAACGCGCTTTAGAGGCCTTGTTAAGAAATGTTGAGTTTAAAGATGAAGAAGCCATTACAAATTCTTTTTATTCTGGATATAAGTTTCATCAGGTAGATTTTGTTTTATCAAACAGCGCAACTCAAAAAACCATAGATAATGTCCTTGCCTATTTAAATAACAACGAGATCATAAAAAGATCTGCGCAAAACGGAAAAACAGTTTTAGAGCAAAATATTGCAATGAATGAGTTTTCTATCGAGCAGATAGATATAACTATTTCAAAGTACAACCAAAATACGTTTATGGGCTCAACCTCTTCGCAGGTTGTTGTGGTAGATAAAAACTTTAGCTATAATGGTGTGCTTGTTGAAAAGGCTAAGTTGCAAAAAGAAAACACGCACTTAAAAAACGAATTAGTATATGCAGACCATGCCATTGTTAAAGTTACTAATCCAAATATTGTAGAAGATAAAAGACCCTCTTACAAAATGAAATATGTAACATATCCACTATTTTTTGTGTTCTTGTTTTTTGTTTTTAGTTGGTTTTCTAGAGTTTATAAAAAGGCAAAAGCGTATTCTATTATAAAAAACCAATAACACATATTGATTTTTTTACAATTTCTAAAAAAGCACATTTCCTTGCTGTTAATGATAGCGGGGGCAGGAAGTATTTTTTTGGTAAATATTGTTTTAAAAGCAACCCTAAGCGATTTCCAGTATGGTGAATATTCCATATTTATCACTTTTTTACAAGTGTGTATCTCTTTTGGATTTCTAGGTTTAGAGCAGGTGTTTTTAAGGCTCTCTGAGGTAAGAGATGACAAACTCCTTACAGACAAAAAACTATTAAAAATAACCTTTGTAGTTGGGTTATTGTTTAGTCTTTTGCTCAGCGCTGTTTTTTCAAAAATATTTTTAAAAATTCAAGTAGCAACAACCCTTTTGATGCTCTTGACCTTTAGCACCTCACTGATGATGTTTCTCTACAATGTTGTACGGCTAAAAAAACAATTTGTTGTAGCGCAGTTGTTTAATAATATGTGGAAGTATATTGTACTAGTAATAACAGGGATTCTTCTTATTGGCGGAAATGTAAACACAAAAACATTAATAGAAATTTTCACATATGTCTCTATTGGTAGTGCTACTTTTTTTTCGATATATGTTATAAAAAACATTCCTTTTAAATTCACCAACAGCTTTGAGCTTAGTGCCATTTATAAATACAGCTTCCATTTTGTGATATCTATGCTAAGTATCACCTTCATTGGTTTTTTTGACAGGTTTTACATTAAAGCTTTGTTTGGATCTGAAGCCTTTGGCGATTATTTTTATTTAGCTACTATTTTTTATTTCCCATTTGCACTATTACAAGGGTATGTTGGTTTTAAAGAACTGGTGTTTTTTAAAACAAACGCATCTTTGCCTATTTTGAAAAGAAAACTAAGAAATATTAATGTGTTATCCGTAATAATTGCCATTGCAATTTACGGTGCTGCATATGTTTTGAATGATCTAGAGGTAATCCCGGCTATAGACTTTACCTCCAGCGGCAGTGTTATTTTGATTTTAATGGCCCTTGGGGTCTTGCGTATAAACTACAGCATGTTATCCTCTGTCTTGGGAGCTACGGGATCTATTAAAATAATAAGAAATGCAAACATACAGTCTTTGGTGTTTATCCTTTTAATAGTTACCGCAGGCTCAAATTACCTTATAAGTGTTGAGGCTGTTGCTTTTTGTATCTTGCTTGTCTGGATTTCCAGGATTCTAGTATGGTACTTCAATGCAGTAAAGCAATTAAAAATAGATACAATATGATATACGAAATTCAGTTGTGGGTGTTTTCCTTTTTAAAAGCAATTCCAGGCCGTATTGGCTGCGGAGTTAGAAATATATTGTTGCCTTATAAAAACGGCGCTAAGGTTCTTATATGGAGCCACACCCATATAGATTCTCCAAGCAAACTTACTTTGGGTAATAATGTGTCTATTAACAGAGGATGTGTGTTGCATGCTGGAGGTGAAATTGAAATTGGAAATGATGTATTAATAGGCCCAGGAGTTACAATTTACAGCCAAAATCACAACTTTGAGGACACCTCAATGCCTATAGTTGCCCAAGGCTATACATGCAAAAAAGTAACCATTGGCAACAATGTTTGGATTGCAGCAAACGCAACCATACTTCCTGGTGTTATAATTGAAGACAATTGTGTTATTGGAGCAAATACTCTTGTAAATAAAAACATAGAAAAAGGATCTTTAGTGGTTGGTAACCCGTGTAGGGTAATCAAAAAAATAGGCGCTAATGATTAAACAAAAACTCATTAGCTTTACTAAAAGTCCAAAGTCATTGGTGGCTTTGTTGCTTATTTTCTTTGCAGGAGATGTTTTGGTTAAACTATGTGTTTATGCACACCTTGATTTTCATAATTTTAGTGCAATTACCAGGGGCTTATTTTTTTTACTGAGTGTCTTGATAAGTTTTGTATCCTTAACAAAATTTAGAAAAAGGATGCTTTTGTTTCTATCTGTACTCACGCTTTTGTTTTTTGTAGGCCAATATACTTTTTTGCCCATCGGTCTTGAGGAGCATCTCTTTAAAAACTTTATATTTCACTCTAGGTATCTATTTATCTTTTCAATACTGCTGTTTTATGATGGTCTAGACGCTATACCAATAAACAAAAATGTGCTAAAAACCTTTGAGTGGATTATTGTTGTAAACACCTTAGCTATTTTTGGAGGGTTTATATTAGATATTGATATGCTAAGCTCCTACCAAGGCGATCGTTTTGGGTTTAATGGTTTTTTTATAGTCCCAAGTATAGCTACTTTCTTTTATGCCATATCGCTGAGCTATCTGGCTTTCAACCTAAAGAAAAACAACCAATATAAACTATTTTTTATGGCCGTTTTGGTTGCCTGCCTATTGGTGGGCACAAAAGCCTTATTGCTCTTTGTAGCTGCTACCCTGGCGCACCTATTTTTAATACACAAAATGTACTTGCGCAAAAAGTTTTATATTTTACTAGCAGCATCTGGAGCTTTACTGATCCTATTTAGAGAACCCTTGCAGGCATTTTTTAAAAAAACATTTGCTGTTTTATTAAATGTATATCAAGAAAGCGGATTTATTACCATGGTAACCTCTTACAGAAATATAAACCTAAAAACAGACCTTGTTAACATGGCAGATGCGCATTGGGGTTTTGTAAACTATCTTGCGGGAGGTACAAATTTCACAAAATACAGGGTTGAGTTTGACTTTATAGACGTGCTCCTTTTCTTTGGGATTGCAGGAGGAGGTTTATATTTAGTATATTACTTTAGGCACATAATTAGGTTTTCTGAGCTTAGGCGCTTTGGTAAAATTCAAATAGGATTTTTACTGGGTATTGGTTTTTTATCTGGGACCTTTTTTAATAATGCCCCTGTTGCTATTTATACCATAGTATTAGTAACATTTTTTTCAATTAAAAACAAGAAAATACTGAACTCGAAAAACACAAACCTATGACGTATGTAGTTTTTTTCATTTTGTGTCTACTTAACTTTTCTCTGGGAATCATATCTGTTTTAAAATTTAAGTATAACAACCTGGCATTAAAACTCTTTTTTGTTATCACCATACTTGCTCCCCTAGGAAAGTTAACAACAAAGTTTCATACCAATTGGCAAATCTCATCCTACTACCTGTTTTTTGTAGGTTGTTTTTTGGTCTTTCTTCTCAAACTTTTAAGCAACAACAAATTTAAAAAGCAAACCATTGCCACCCTTGTAATGACATTAGGAACACTCCTAATTTTAGGCATCCACTATTTTTTAATTGGAGATAAAGACGTTACGCTAACAAACATATTAAAAGACATAAAACCGTATCTAACCATTTTGTTGGCGATCCCGTTTTTAGAGGTCTATAAGTCAAGATTGGGGCAAATATTAACAAGAAAATTTATAAATAATATTTTACTGATAAACCTTTTAATAACAACTTTCTTTTTCTTTTTAATGCTGCAGTTTGATTTACATTTAAAGTTAACCGATGATCCTTATTTTACCTTTGAGGAGGTTCGTTTGGAAACTCTAGGCATCTTTTTTGGAGGCTTTTATTTGTTTTATTTAGTAATCAAAGACAAAAAGCCAACACTCAAAGAAATTGTGATTTCCGGGGTGCCACTATTTTACACGGGTAACAGAACCATGATTTTTGCCTTTATTTTGGTGATGTTTGTTGTGTACGTTTCAAAACTAACTTTTAAAAAAATACTTTTACTAATCTCTGGTGGTATTTTAAGTTTCGTGTCTTTAGGTTATTTGGTTGTCACCGCCACTGAAAATTCTCCCATCTACAGGATAAAAAAATTGTTTGAAGATGGATATATCAGCGAATCTTTTGCCACTCGGTTTTCGCCCTTTATAAATGCTATTTCAGATTTTTCTTTTTTAAACTTTATAGTAGGAAAAGGAGTAGGATTAACCTTTTATATAAAGTGGTTTGTTTGGCGATCAGAGATAGATAATTACAATGTGTATCTAGATAGTCTTTACCTGACCCTCTATGCTAAATACGGTGTATTTTCTATCTTGTTTTTTGTGATATTCTACTTGTATTTAAACTCCTACAGAAACATTAAGGCGAGCAACTATTATTATTTATTATTTGTTTTAATTGCCATTACAAACTCCTTTTGTTATCAATTTAATTTTTTATGGTTTCTAATAATCATAGCAGCCCCATATAATGTTGACAACAATAGTATGGCAATACAAAGTCAAAACAAGACCCCTTAAAGGTGTTTACAACTCCCCTTTTAAATTGGTGGCTTGCTTATCGTTTTGAAGCTGGAAACTAATACAAATTAGAAATACAAACAGTACAATACCGTGATGTCTCTCTAGCATAGACTCTGTTTGAAACAAAAGCAAAGAGCTCAATACAAAAAGAATTCCGAGAAAATTTCTATCTCTTATAAACACAAACAAGGCATAGCCAAAAATAGCCAGTAAAACCACAACACCAATAAGGCCTAATCCTCCATAGGTTTGTATAAATTGGTTATGAGCGTTGTATTTGCGCTCTGCATAGGTGTCTAGGCCAAGGTTTGTGTACGCCTTATAAATTTCATCATTGGCATCTCCAACTCCATTTCCAAACAAAACGTTATTGTTTGACGCTATGGCTGCTTTAAATTGCTGGAGTTTATTTAATCCGTCATTAAACTCATTGCCGTTGGCGTAGGTAAAGCCAAATACTTGTTGGAATCTGTAGCGTGTAATTCTTACATTATATCCTATAAAAAAGGTAAGCCCGTAGAGCAGTAATAGATAGATTACACCAGTTTTTAATTTCTTTTTAGTAAAGAAATAATATACAATGGTTCCATTAAATAGTAAAAACAAAACCACTATGGGGAGTCTGGAGGATAGATGAAAAATGAAAAAACTCAAATACGCAATCAAGGCAACCAATACCATTATTAATTTGGCGGTTTTAGCTTTCAGTAACAAGTGAAGAAAAACAATAATAGCTATTAAAACAAAATAAGCGTAATAGGTGCTATGTATCCCAACAGTGTCTTGAGAGAGACTTAGATAAGAGTATTTATTATTAAATATATTGAATAAAACATCATTGTTTTTATACAGTTTTATCAGAACTTTGGTGTGAGAAAACAGACACAAAAAAACCATGAAACTGGCAAAGTAATGCAGTATGGTATGGTACTGTTTTTTTACAATTGGCAGGGTTGAGAAAATAAAGGGCAGCAGGATAAAAGGCAGGAATTTATTTACATACTTAAGGGCTCTTGATGTATTTTCTGAATACAAAATACTTAACAGCGCTACTAGAAAATATACAATAAATGGCGTGAATTTTTTAAAGGTTTTTAGACTAAAACTACGGTGAGTAGCCTGAAAATAAATACTGTAAAGGGTTAACAATATAATAGATATACTATTAATGTTATTTTTAAGGGGTAGACTAATAACAAAAAACAATAGTAGCCCTAAGGGTAAAAATTGTTTGTTTATTTTAGAGAAAACAGTCATAGATTAATGTAGTTTTGCAAAGCTATAGTTTTATTTTTATAAACTTACGATAAACAATTCATTTGAAAGTTCTTCACGTATTATATCAATCTTTGCCTCAAGTTTCTGGTTCTAGCATTAGAAGCAGAGATATCATGCTATCTCAAAAAGAAGTTGGCATTGAGGTATTGGCAATTACGGCTCCTTTTCAAAATTGTATCAGCAAAAATGGTAGTGATACCATTAACGACATTACATATATTAGAACGTCTCAAAACACAAAAAATTCTATTTCAGATCAACGAAAAAGTGTTTTAAAAAGGTTGCTGCGTGTTTACGCTATTGTATTTTTTAGCCAACAGCTTTACAAAACAATTAAAAAAGAAAAACCAGATGTGCTTCATGCCCATGCTATGTTTTTCTGCGCATTACCATCACTGGTATTGGGTAAGGTATTTAATATTCCGGTGGTATATGAGTTTAGGTCTCTATGGATGTTTCAAAAAAGTGATTCAAAAAACAAGACCTTTATCAATAAAAAAATTGAAGCCCTTCTACTTAACATAGAAATTCTATGTCTTAAAAAGGCAGCCCATGCTGTAATTTTAAATGAAAACTTAAAAGAATTTATTTTTTCAAAAACAAACAAGCCTTTTAAAAACACCATCATTAATAATGCTGTAAACACCTCTTTAATTGAGAAGTTAAAAGCGAACAAGATCTCAAAAAAAGAAGATGAAATGGTGTTTGGATACATTGGCACCCTTACAGCCTATGAAGGCTTAGAGTTTTTAATACAAACCTTTCAGGAGTTGTATGATGATGGTTTCAGGCACAAACTCATTATCTATGGTAAAGGGGTGAATAAGCAAAGTGTCCAGGATCAAATAATCGCAAGAAGCGATATCAATACTATATCCTACAAGGGCGCCATCGCCCCATCAGAGGTATACAAGGCCTTTTCAGAAATTGATGTGATTATAAACCCAAGGTTAAACACACCACTAACAAACTCTGTTACCCCTTTAAAACCCCTTGAGGCAATGGCCTACGAAAAACTTTTTATTGGTAGTGATGTAGGAGGAATTAAAGAAATCGTACCCCAAGGAACTGGGTTTTTATTCTCTAGTGAAAATAAAAATAATTTAAAAAAAGTGGTGAAAAAAGTAGCAAGTCTATCTCCCCAGGATAGAGATAGCCATAAAAAAGAGGCGCTAGCTTTTGTGGTCTCTCATAAAAGCTGGTTGCAAAACGCTGCAAAATACAAGGAAATTTATACATCCCTTTCTCGTTAATGAAATCGAGCTTACAAATAAAGATATTTGGAATCTCTATTGATAACCTAACCCCTCTAGAGGTATTAAACAGGGTTCAAAAAACAATAAGCAACAACCAACAAGTCCATTTAGAGGGCGTAAACGCAAGTAAAATCGTTGACATGCAACACGACAAGGTTTTGTATGATAGTGTTGTAAACAGCAGCATTATAACCCCAGATGGGCAATCTATTGTTTGGGCCTCAAAAATGTTAGGAAAACCCCTAAAAGAACGTGTAGCTGGTATTGATCTTATGCATAATTTGGTAACCCTAGCTCATGAAAAAAAACATACCATATACCTTCTTGGAGCCAAACAGCAGGTGGTAGAAAAGGTTGCAGCTAGATTCAAAAAAAAATACAATCCTTCAATTATAGCAGGCTATAGAAATGGGTATTTTACACCCCAGCAAGAAGCACAAATTGCTAAAGACATTTCAGATAGTAACGCACAGATGCTCTTTGTAGGTATTGCATCTCCTTTGAAAGAGCACTTTATCCATAAACACAAAGAGGCATTAAAAAACATCAATCTAATTATGGGAGTGGGCGGTAGTTTTGATGTATTGGCAGGTTTCACTAAAAGAGCCCCTTTGTGGATGCAAGGCATAGGGATGGAATGGTTTTTCCGTTTTTTACAAGAGCCTAAACGAATGTGGAAACGCTATCTTGTTGGCAATACCACCTTTATATACTTAGTTTTAAAAGAAAAATTTAAAAAATAAAGAGGGCAAATTATCAACAATACTTTGCAGCGAGGTTTTGGTTTAAAACCTATATTTGTTTTTTCTTTAAAGCATATTTTGACAAAAAACAGAATCCACATACTAAACACCTTTATTGACAACCTATCAATGCAGGAAACGTTGCAATTGATACAAAAAAGCATAGCCTCAAAAACACAGCTGCACCATGTGGTTGTAAATGCCGGAAAACTTGTGGCCATGCAAAAAGACCAACAACTTCGTGAGAGTGTCAATAGCAGCAACCTCATTAATGCAGATGGACAAGCTGTGGTCTGGGCTTCAAGGCTCTTAAAAAAACCACTTAAGCAGCGCGTAGCTGGCATTGATTTGATGCACAAATTAGTGGCAATGGCTCATGAAAATAAGCAAAAAATATACCTTCTTGGGGCAAAACAACAGGTGGTTGAAAAAGTAGCAAAAACCTATGCAAATCAATATAGCCAAGAGCTTGTTGCAGGTTATAGAGACGGGTATTTTTCTCCCCAACAAGAGGTTCAAATTGCAACAGATATAGCCCAAAGCGGGGCCCAATTATTATTTGTTGCCATTAGCTCTCCCATGAAAGAAAACTTTTTATACAAACACAGAGATATTTTACAAGGGGTGCATTTTATTATGGGAGTTGGTGGTAGTTTTGATGTGGTTGCTGGTCTCACAAAACGAGCTCCTTTATGGATGCAAAATGCAGGGCTAGAATGGTTTTACAGATTTGCACAAGAGCCAAAAAGAATGTGGAAAAGATACCTTGTGGGCAACACCACCTTTATTTATTTAGTTCTTAAAGAAAAATTTAAAAAGGCCTAAGGCTATTTGCCTTTTGTTGATTACCTTGATACCTTTAATGGCCTTAGAAATATTATGAGAATTTTACTTGCTTCCATATACCCTTTTGCGTTTATGCTATTATTTGTCATCATCCCCTTTGATGATTACATACGCGCTTTGCCCAATATATTACTAATTATCCTTACCATTTCTTTTCCTGCAATCATTAAAAGAGAGCATTTTCAAAAAATCAAAAAGGTGCCTTTGTTTTTACTCTTGCTCTTCTTTGGATATATTATAATAAACAGCATTTTATCTGGTAGGTTTGACACAGATATTAGCATCCTAAAAAAAATTGCCATCGCCATTGGGCTTGTTGTTTTATACCTCCCAATCCAGTATGATAGAAAAGTTCAAAAGGCTGTTATTTTCTCTTCCATTGCGGCCATTGTATTCTCTATTGTTAGTATTGTATATAGCGCTAACACCAATTCAAATTTTGAGTTTGGAGATAGCCGCATGATGATTGAGGCCTTACTTGTAGATAGATTATACCTTGGGCTTATAAGTGTGCTTAGTGTTTTGTTTTGCTACCGCTCTATGCGTAAAACATACCATCCTCATAACGCCTATTATTTGGGGGCTATTGCTATAAATGTGTTGTTTATTGTATTGGTGGTGTCAAAAATTGCAGGTATTGTACTGTTTTGTTTGCTTTTAATTCGTCAAGCATATGGAGGTAAAAAAAGCATGCGTATTGCAATTGCTACAGCATTTGTAGCTGTTTTAGTGGCGGGCTTGTTTTTTATGAAGTCTCAGCAAGAAACAAGCGCGGGGCCTGTTTCTTTTACAACATTTTTAAATAAAAACTTTGGAGCCTCAAACACCTCTCAAACTAGACTCATAACTTGGGGATGCAGTATGGAAGTGTTACAAAATAGCACCATAGGGCTTACCGGAATTGGTTTTAAAGCCACCAAAGATGAGTTGGTAGCGTGTTATCAAACGGCAATAAAAAGCCCAGAAAAAAAGGAGGTATTTACCTCTCAGCGCTATAACAGTCATAATCAGTTTTTGGATATTTTACTTAGCACTGGCTTTGTAGGGCTGTTTTTGTTGTGTCTGTTTTTAATCTGGAGTTTTATGAAAAACAGGGAGCACTTTTTTCAAACCGCTATTTTATGCACCTTTATAGCCTATGGTCTGGTAGAAAACATATTTCATCGCCAAATAGGAGCCTATTATGTGGGGCTAATACTTATCATTGTATTGTCAAACAGCTCCTACAAACAAATCGATGTTCCAAAAGAGGTCTAAAAACCTAGTAAAGTGTATTTTTGCAATACTTAAGAGACGGGCAAAATCTCAAAAAAATAACAGTACATTCTGCATGTTGTAGAATAACATATATATGAAAAAAACAGTTTTAATTACAGGTGCAGCAGGTTTTTTAGGGTCCCACCTTTGTGATAAATTTATCGCAAAAGGGTATAAGGTTATTGCCATGGACAACCTTATTACCGGAGACAAACGTAATATTGAGCATCTGTTTAAATTGGAAGATTTTGATTTCTACCACCATGATGTTACAAAATTTGTACACGTGGCTGGAGAGGTAGATTATATTCTGCATTTTGCGTCTCCTGCAAGCCCCATTGATTATTTAAAAATCCCGATACAGACCCTTAAAGTAGGATCACTGGGCACCCATAATTTACTAGGGCTAGCCAAAGAGAAAAATGCGCGCTTTATGATTGCATCCACCTCTGAGGTGTATGGAGATCCTTTGGTGCACCCTCAAAAGGAAACCTACTACGGAAATGTAAACACCATAGGCCCACGCGGGGTGTATGATGAGGCAAAACGTTTTCAAGAATCAATCACGATGGCCTACCACCGTTTTCATGGTATGGAAACTCGTATTGCTAGAATATTTAACACCTACGGCCCTAGAATGCGCCTTAATGACGGGCGTGTTATTCCAGCTTTTATAGGCCAAGCACTTCGTGGAGAAGATTTAACAGTATTTGGAGACGGTATGCAAACCAGAAGTTTTTGTTATGTAGATGATCAGGTAGAAGGGCTATATAGGCTGCTTTTAAGTGATTACAGTGATCCTGTTAACATCGGAAATCCTCAAGAAATTACTATACTAGATTTTGCAAAGGAGATTATTAAATTAACCGGTACACAGCAAAAAATAGTATATAAAGAATTACCCAAAGATGATCCTTTGCAGCGCGAACCAGACATTACACTCGCCAAAGAACTTTTGGGGTGGGAGCCTAAAATGTCTAGGGAGCAGGGTATGAAAATAACCTTTGACTATTTTAAAGGCTTGACAAAAGAAGAACTCTTTAAAAGTGAGCATAAAGATTTTTCACAACACATAAGGTCTTAAGGTATATGATTTTTAAAAGAGGTAGATATTCGGGGTTTTTAAGGCCCATATCCTATGGTATAGATTTACTTGTTATTCATGGCCTTGCCTTTTTGTTATTTGAAGAAAGTTCTGCATTTACAAACTATGTCTTTTACATGTCTATTGCCTGGATAAGCAGCTCTATCTCTCTTCGCTTTTACGAGATTTACAGGTTTACCAAATTTAGCAACATCTTAACCTTGGCCATTAAACAAACACTGGTTTTTTTACTGCTGGTTTTTGCGTTTTTTGGTTTCTATGGAGAGTTGCAAGAGCCTACTATTGCTATTTTAAAATATGTGGTGATGGTGATGGGAGTGGTGTTTTTAATCAAGATCTCTATTTATTATTTGCTCAAAAAATACAGGCGTTTGCTTGGCGGAAATCTTAGAAGAGTAGTTATTCTTGGAGCTAATGACAAAACTAAAGAACTAGAAAACTTCTTTACTCAAAATGCTGAATACGGATATGCTCTTGTAAAAAGATATGACGTACAGCATGACAAAGAGCAACTCCTTGAAGGGATTTTCAAAGAAATATCTGACAGCAATGTAGATGAGATATACGCATCTGTTAATGCCCTTAGTGATGGGTGTATGGCAAAAGTGATAGATTTTGCAGACAATAATTTAAAGGTTTTAAAATTTCTGCCAGACAACAAAGAGATTTTTGGCAAGAAACTTGACTTTTCATACTATGGATACCTACCCATATTATCGCTAAGAAAAATACCAACAGATGAGCCTTTTAACAAATTCATAAAACGAGCTTTTGACATCTTTTTGTCTTTGTTTGTTATTGTTTTTATTGTTTCGTGGTTAACACCTATTCTCGGTATTTTCATTAAATTAGAGTCTAAAGGGCCTGTTTTTTTCAAGCAAAAAAGAAACGGTCTAGACTACAAAGAGTTTTACTGTTACAAATTTAGGTCTATGACGCCAAGTTTAACTGCAGATTTGTATCAAGCAACCAAGGGAGATACTAGGGTTACAAAAGTGGGCCGTATTATTCGTAAAACAAGCATGGATGAATTACCTCAATTCATTAATGTGCTTAAGGGAGATATGTCTGTGGTGGGGCCAAGACCTCATATGGTAAGTCATACCCACATGTACGCAGAAAAAATAGACAAATTTATGGTACGTCACTTTGTAAAACCTGGCATCACTGGTTTGGCGCAAGTGAGTGGGTATAGAGGAGAAGTTGAGACAGACTCAGATATTATAAACAGAGTAAAGTGTGATATCTTTTATCTAGAAAACTGGTCTATTATTTTGGATCTTAAAATTGTCTTTAAAACTGTTTTTAACGCCGTCAGAGGAGAAGAAAAGGCATACTAAATTCACTTTGTATACCCCTTTTTTGTTTTAAAACACCTGGTAACATCTGTTTGCAAACGGCTAATAATTACTATCTTTAGCCTATGGAGAAAACATGTCCAGAGTGTGGTGGTAAAATTATGGGGCGCGCAGATAAAAAATTCTGTAGTGATGGCTGCCGTAACTCTCACAACAACACCTTAAACAAAGACAGTAGTAACTTGGTTAGAAACATAAACAACCGGTTGCGCAAAAATTACCGCACTTTAAAAACCTTGAATACCAAAGACAAGACCAAGGTAAAGAGAGAAACGTTGGTAAAACATCAGTTTAACTTTAAGTACTTCACCTCTGAGTATAAAACAAAAACAGGATCTGTGTATCGTTATGTGTATAACCAAGGATATTTAGAGCTTGAAAATGACTGGTTTTTACTTGTCAAGGATGATAGTGCAATGTAAAGAGCGTGCTTGGTTGGCCTTTACTTTAATTTTAAACATAATTGCATCATGAAATACATTAGTGGCTTTACTTCGTTTGTTGTTGTGGTATTATTAGTTTGGTTAAGCTTTGATAGCTTGTTACCCTCTAAGGCAACTCTAGCCACAGCTCCAGATACAGAGTTTTCTGCACAGCGCGCACTAGTGCCACTTGTACAAATTGCAAAGGCGCCACATTACCACGGTACCGATGAGCATACCCGTGTACGGGGTTTTATTATCTCTGAACTTGAAAAACTGGGGCTACAAACACAGGTACAGCAGGCGTTTGTTTTAAGTAATAACAACAAGAGGCTTGTAAGGCCAAAAAACATTGTTGCAAGGTTAAAGGGTACAGGGTCAGGGAAATCTCTGGTGCTTTTATCTCATTATGATAGCGCGCTGGTGCCCTCTTTTGGCGCGAGTGATGCAGGAAGCGGTGTGGCAACTATTTTAGAGAGTTTACGCGCCTATAATGCCAGTGGCAAAAAACCGCTCAATGATATTATTGTTGTTTTTACAGATGCAGAAGAGATTGGTTTGGTTGGGGCATCACTCTTTGTAGAAAAACATCCTTGGGCAAAAAACGTTGGCCTTGTGCTTAACTTCGAAGCGCGCGGTAGTGGTGGCCCTAGCAACATGATTGTAGAAACCAATGGCGGGAACACCAACCTTATTAAAGCATTTACCGCAGCAGATGTTTGCTATCCCGTAGCATCATCTTTGATGTACAGCGTTTATAAAATGCTTCCAAATGATACAGACTCTACCATTTTTAGAGAAGATGGTGATATAGAGAGTATGTTTTTTGCCTTTATCGATGACCACTATGACTACCACACTGCCAATGATACGGTAGAAAATCTAGATATAGAAACCCTGCAACATCAAGGAAGTTATCTGCTCCCGCTGCTACACTATTTTGCAGTATCAGACCTAAGTACCTTAAAGGCAGAGGAGGATTCGGTATATGTAAATATGCCCTTGGTGAAATTTATGTACTATCCCTTTTCTTGGATCTTGCCAATGCTTTGTCTTGCCTTTATTTTATTTTTTGTGGTCTTAGGGTATGGATTCTCTAAACACAAGCTACATCTGGGCGGCGTAGTAAAGGGTTTTTCTCCGCTACTACTGTCTCTTATAATTTGTGGAATCCTTGGATTTTTTGGCTGGAAATTACTAACCAACATATACCCTCAATACCAAGAAGTACAGCATGGGTTTAAATATAATGGGCATGCCTATATCGGGTTTTTTGTAACCCTTTGTTTGGCTATTTTATTTAAGATGTACCGCTATTTTTCAAAACGCAACAGTGTTATAAATCTATTGGCGGCACCACTTTTTTTATGGCTAGTTGTTAATGTGCTTGTATTTGTATTTTTAAAGGGTGCGGCGTTTTTTATAATTCCTGTATTTTTTGGACTCCTTAGTTGGTTTTTACTTTTAAGATTCCAAGCCCCAAGTTTAATTGGTATGGCGCTATTGGCCGCTCCTGGGGTGTTTTTATTTGCGCCTTTAATCCAGTTTTTTCCTGTTGGATTGGGCTCAGACCATATTGTGATTAGTTGTGTGTTTACTGTTTTATTGTTTGGGTTATTACTCCCTGTTTTTGGGTTTTATAAGCTTAAAAACGTGTTGTCTTACCTATTTTTAGCCTTGGCTTTGGTATTTTTTATAGTAGCCCACACTCAAAGTTCTTTTTCTGAAATACGCCAAAAGCCAAATAGTTTATCTTATTTTAACAATCTTGACACCAAAGAGGCCTATTGGGTTAGCTATGATAAGATGTTAGACTCTTGGACAAAGCAATATTTAGGGGAAGACCCAAAACCAGCATCAGCGTATATTGAGAGTGCAGCGGGAAGTAAATACAACACAAGCTATAGGTTTGCTACAAAGGCGCCGGTAGTGGCTATTCCAGAATTTAAACTAACCATTAACCACGATAGTATCTATGACGGGATGCGAGGGGTTGGTTTTACCATAACACCCCAAAGAGATGCCCATCAAATACGCCTATACACAGACAAGGAAGTTGTTTTTTCATCCCTGCAATTTAATGGGGTGAGCGTTTCAATGAATGATACTTTAAAACAAGGCACGTTAAACAGAGCAACCGATGAATTATTAAGATACTACATTGCAGATACAGATTCCCTACAGGTGTCATATACCTTACCGGAGGGTGAGCCTTCACCAACTTTTAAGGTGCTCGAATACGGTTTTGATTTGGTTAGTAATCCTTTATTTGGTGTAAAGCCAAGAGCAAAAAACATGATGCCTAAACCTTTTATAAATACAGATGCTGTGATCAATAAAAAATCATTTAGCATTCAAAAAGGGGGGGCCATACAAGACTTCTCACAATAATTTTAAAATTTCAGCTTGAAAAAAACAATTGCAATTGCGGGATTAGGTTGGCTAGGAAAACCACTAGCCCAACATCTATCATTTTTAGGGCACACTATAAAGGGCTCTGTGACCTCTCAAAGAAAAGCCACTGCCTTACAGCAAAGTGGTATTGACACCTATGTAATTAATAGTACAGAAGATGGCCTGTACGGCGCAGCTCAGGGGTTTTTAAAAAAGGTGGACACCTTAGTTATAATGATACCTCCAGGCCTTAGAAGAAATACAGGCGCAGATTATGTCTTAAAAATGTCTCATTTATTGACTGAAATTTTAAAATCTAAGGTGGCCAACATTGTATTTATAAGCAGTACTTCTGTGTATGATGACACCCAAGGAAAAGTCACAGAAAAACAAGTTCCGTTGCCCCGGACCCAAGCGGCAAAGCAATTATTTCAAGTAGAGCAGTTATTTTTTAACGCCCCCGGAATAAAAACAACTATTGTGCGCTTTGGAGGGCTCATAGGGGGCGCCAGACAACCCGTAAAGCACCTAGCTGGCAGAGTAGATCTAGACGGCGGTAATGCGCCCGTAAACCTCATCCACAAAAAAGATTGTATTGGTATTATTTCTAGTATTATAAAGCAGGATGCATACGGGCATATCTTTAATGCTGCGCACCCAAATCACCCAAAGAAAAAAGAGTATTACACACAAAAAGCAAAGGAATTGGATCTCATTGCTCCAAGGTATTCAGAATCAAAAGATGATATGCCAAGCAAACAGGTTGATTCTATACATCTAGAGGCTATTATTGGGTATCGTTTTAAAGAGATGTTATAATGCTACTTTTTATTGTTTTGTGCAGAAGTTTTGTAAACAGAATCTAAACGTTTTTTAAGCACCTGTTTTTCTTTAAGCTCGTTATTTTTTACGCTATTATCTTGGGTGTCTTTTTCAAATTTTTCGTTGATTTGGATAATCAAATTTGCAGTTGCCAAATTCATTTGCATTATAGCCTTCTGCATTTGCAGGGTGTCTAACCTGCCTTTATTAGCTACTTGTTTAACTATGGCCGCTCTTGTCTTGGTTATAATAACCCTAGAATAAATGGGCTGGGTGTTTAAGGTATCTGGAATATTTTTTGTCAAAGAATCCATCCTAGATACAAGCAGGTTACTGCGTTGTTGAATTGTTGTTAAACTTGCTTGATTAATAGCCAAAACCTCTGTTATGAGGTCGTCAAAAACGGGCCATTGAGAAATATAGTTTTCAGAGCTCTCAGAAAAATCTGGCAACATAGCATCTGCTTGGCCAAATAACTTAGAGTCAGTAACTTGATCTATCTTGGTTTGAGTGGCTGTCTGTTGGCTATCAATACAGCTCACAACAAACAACAAACAGATGCTAGAAAAAAAAAGAAATTCCCGTTTCATAAAACAATGTAATTACAGCAAATATACCGTTTCTCTCACAAAGGGCTCTTTTTGAGTGTGTTTTATAGTGGTAAATAGTGCTATATTTACATGATAAATTGACTCTTTAATATGGAAAAAAGAATATTAATCATTGGCGCCTCTGGACAAATTGGTAACGAACTTACCATGTATCTCAGGAATATGTATTCAAATCAAAATGTGATTGCTAGTGATATTCGGGAGGCTAGTAATGTCGTTATGGAAAGTGGGCCTTTTGAAATTCTTGACGCCATGGATTATCCCGCCATAGAAAAAATAGTAACAAACTATAACATTACAGATGTCTATTTAATGGCAGCCATGTTAAGTGCTACTGCAGAGAAATATCCAATCAAAGGTTGGAATTTAAACATGACCTCTTTGTTTAATGTCCTGAATCTAGCAAAAGACAAGAAGATTGAAAAAGTTTTTTGGCCCTCGAGTATTGCTGTTTTTGGCCCCACTACGCCCAAAACCAATACACCCCAACACACCATAATGGAACCCGCAACAGTCTACGGAATCAGCAAGCAAACCGGAGAGCGTTGGTGTGAGTATTACCATAAGCGCTATGGCGTGGATGTGCGTAGTATCCGCTATCCAGGTCTAATTAGCTACAAAACACCTCCAGGGGGAGGCACCACAGATTATGCCATTGAAATCTTCCATAAAGCCTTAAAAGACAAAAAATACACTTGTTTTTTAACGGCTCAAACCGCCTTGCCTATGATGTTTATGGATGATGCCATTAATGCCACTGTAAATATCATGCTAGCCCCGCCACAGAAAATAAAAATTAGAAATGCATACAATCTAGCTGCATTGAGCTTTAATCCTCAAGAACTTGCCGCTAGCATACAAAAACACATACCAGATTTTACAATTAACTACAAGCCAGATTTCAGACAAGCAATTGCAGATTCTTGGCCAGCAAGTATTGATGATTCTGTGGCAAGAAAAGATTGGGGGTGGCAACACACTATAGATCTTGACAAGATGACCAAGATCATGATTGATAATTTAAAATAATTCTGCTTTAACTTCTAAAAAAACGATTTATTAGTTTGAATAAAACACTTCAATAAACAACTCTTTTTTGCAAAAAAAAGTAACGCGCATAAAAAAAGGCAAACGAGATGTTCACCTTTTTTTGCCCCAAATTTTACCATGAACTTAACCTACTTATGTTATGGTATAGCTCAAATGTATCATTATTTTCATACTAACAGAGCAACTTTTATAGGTTTTGGATAAAGTGAAAATAAATACCGATAAACGACTTAGAAATTACAGTATTAGCAAGCAATTAACGTTTAATATGCTCTTTCTGGATTTCCTTCAAAGAAATTAACATACGCTCTATTAACAACTCTATTTCCGCCACTAGTTGGATAATCTCCTGTGAAATACCAATCTCCTAGATTTTTAGGACAGGCTTTGTGCAAATCATCTACAGACTGAAATATCAATTTCACTTTGGTGGTTATGCCCTCTTGTGAGATAATCTCAGCAATCTTGTCAGATATTTGCTCATCCGTAAAAGGAGCGTATAGATCTTTAACATGGTTAATTACCGCTGCATCGGCAAGCTCAAGTTGTTTTTTACACTTGTGGTAAATCTCTTCTATAATTGCGTCTGTACCGTTGTCTTTGTGCAGCTCGATGGCCGCATTAAAAGCAACAAGTTTTTCCAATCTGGCCATATCAATTCCATAACAGTCTGGATACCGTATTTGAGGAGCAGAAGACACAACCACTATTTGTTTGGGTTGTAGACGGTCTAACATGCGTAAAATACTCTTCTTTAAAGTAGTACCCCTTACAATACTATCATCTATAATTACCAAATTATCGGTAGGCTTAACAACACCATAGGTAACATCATAAACATGTGCCACCAAATCATCTCTACTGCTATCATCTGTAATAAAGGTGCGAAGCTTTACATCTTTTATGGCAATTTTCTCGGTGCGTATTTTATGAGCTTGTATTTCACTTAGGCGCTCTGGAGTAAGGTTGTTTGCCTCTTTTAAAATAGCAGCATTTTTTTGTTTGTTGAGCTCGTTTTGTGCAGCGTCTAGCATTCCGTAAAAAGAGGTCTCTGCGGTATTTGGTATGAAAGAAAACACACTGTTTTCTGTGTCATGATCAATGGCAGACAACACTTTGGGCATAATCAATCTCCCCAACTCTTTACGTTCTTGATAAATTTCGGCGTCACTCCCTCGAGAAAAATAAATACGCTCAAAAGAACAGCTCTTTCGCGTTAGGGGAGTTAGTATTTCTGAAATGCTCATACGGCCGTCCTTTTTAAGAATAATAGCATTTCCTGGATCAATTTCTTTTACATCATCAAAGGGTACATTAAAAACAGTTTGTATCACAGGACGCTCACTGGCCACTACCACTACCTCATCATCTTTATAATAATATGCTGGGCGTATACCTGCCGGATCACGCAACACAAATGCATCTCCGTGCCCCAAAAGTCCTGCCATGGCATAACCACCATCCCAGTTTTTTGCAGACTTTTTTAGTATCTTTTCTATATTAAGATTCTCAATAATATGGGCAGAAGCCTCCATCTTAGAGAGCCCTTTCTTTTTTGCTTTTTTGTACAGCTTAGCAACACCTTGGTCTAAGAAATGACCAATGTTTTCTAAAATGGTAATGGTATCTGCTTTTTCTTTTGGGTGCATTCCCAGATCAATTAAGTTCTGGAATAACTCTGTGGTATTGGTCATGTTAAAATTTCCAGCAATAATAAGGTTGCGATGCATCCAGTTATTTTGTCTTAGAAAAGGATGTACCGTCTCTACGCTATTTCCGCCAAAGGTTCCATAACGTACATGCCCTAACATCAGCTCCCCTATGTAAGGAATCTCTTTTTTCTGGGCAGCAACATCGTCTTTAATGCCTGGGTTTTTTTCAAACTCTGCATTAATACGGTTGTTTATTTGTGCAAAAATATCCTGTATGGGTTGAGATTTGTTAGACCTAACTCTACTGATGTAACGCTCTCCTGCGGTTGGGTCTAATTTAATACTTGCAAATCCAGCACCGTCTTGACCCCGGTTGTGCTGTTTTTCCATCATTAAATACATTTTGTTTACTCCGTAAAAAGCGGTGCCGTATTTCTTTTTATAAAATGCCAAAGGTTTTAAAAGTCTAACCATGGCAATACCGCATTCATGTTTTAAAGCGTCACTCATATTGATTTCCCAGACAGTCGGGAATTGTATTAATGATTAATAATTGTATGTATATAAAAAACGTCCCAAAAAGTTGGGACGCGTTGTTATGATAATTCTATTTCGTATTGTGTCAAGCTCTTAAACTTCTGTAAGCGCGAGTCTATCTCCTTTTTGGTTAGATGTTCCATGCGCTGTGTTCCAAATTTTTCTACACAAAAAGAAGCCAAACAAGAGCCGTAAATAATGGCTCTTTTCATGCTCTCAAAGCTGTAGTCACCTGTTTTTGCTAGATAGCCTGTAAAGCCGCCAGCAAAAGTATCTCCTGCTCCAGTGGGGTCAAACACCTCAGCTAGAGGCATTGCCGGGGCAAAAAACATCTCATCTTCGTGAAAAATCAATGCGCCGTGCTCTCCCTTTTTAATCACTACATATTTTGGCCCCATCTCCATGATTATTTTTGAAGCATTTACCAAAGAGTACGCTCCAGATAATTGTCTTGCCTCTTCATCATTAATGGTAATGACATCTACCTTAGAAATTACTTTTTTAAGATCATCTAGGGCTATATCCATCCAAAAATTCATGGTGTCCAAAACAACCATTTTTGGATCATGCATCTGCTCTATTACGCTCATCTGTACCATTGGGTGTAAATTCCCTAACATAACCACCTGTGCATCTTTGTAAGAATCTGGCACCACTGGAGTAAATGTCTCTAACACGTTAAGCTCGGTAGCTAGGGTGTCTCTGGAGTTCATGTCATTGTGGTACTTCCCGCTCCAAAAAAATGTTTTACCCTCTTTTACAACTTCAAGCCCTTGGGTGTTGATGCCTTTGCTCTCCAGCATCTGGATATCTGATTGCAAGAAATCTCCCCCCACCACAGACACAATAGCTGGGTCTATATCAAACTGAGCGCTAGAGAGCCCAATATAAGTTGCGGCACCTCCTAAAATTTTATCGGTTTTACCAAAAGGGGTTTCAATAGCATCAAAAGCCACGGTTCCTACAATAACTAGTTTACTCATACAATTATTTCCAATAATTAAGGTGTAAATTTAATCAATTAAATGAGAAAAAAGAAGTTTTATTAAACAGTCTAATACATAAATTAATTCCTGAAATTTTGATAATAAAAAAGGCCTATAATATGTATCTCCCTTTGTTATTTTCTGCCAAAATCTGCAGGAATTTCTCCCCAGGCTTTGGTCTCCCATTTAACAATAAAACTGCTGTAAGAATTATTTTTAAGCCAAAGTTCTGCCCTAGATATAAGCTCAAAAATGACCTCATTTTTTGTTGTTTTTTTTAATTTGGTATTACACTTTTTCTTCTTTACCCAGCCTATAGCAGTTCTGGAGTCAGAATAAATAATACGATCGCTTTTCTCTTTTTTAAGAAATGCCAAGCCATGAACTAGGGCTAAAAATTCTCCTACATTATTGGTGGCTTGATCAAATGGCCCTTGATGAAATAGTTGCCGTTGGGTCTGGGTGTCTACACCCCGGTATTCCATAAGCCCTGGATTTCCGCTACATGCAGCATCTACAGCTATAGAATATAGATTTGGTTGGCCATATTCGGCTTTTTGTGAGAGAGTAAGAGTTTTGTTTTTACCAGGTGTTTTACCTTTGTAGTCTTGGTAGCTTTTATTGTAGGCTATTTTTGCTGCCGGCAAAGATTCAAAACTCATGTACTGAGCTCCAGAAATTCCTTTTATAGCCACTTGACACTCCTTCCAGCTATGGTATATACCTGCGGGGTTACCAAACCAAACAACATAATATTTTTGCTTTTTTTGTGCCATGGCTCTTACCGCAGTGCGGCTTTAGTTAAAATATCCTCGATTACCTTTGGTAACCACTGATGTTCTAGAAGCTGCACTTTGTTGGCAACATCTTGCGGTGTATCTTGTGGTAGTATCCTTGTCTTTTTCTGAAATATAACTCCGCCCTGGTCATACTGGTTATTAACATAATGTATGGTAATGCCGCTCTGGGTTTCTTTATTGGCTACAACGGCTTTGTGCACATGTTGGCCATACATTCCTTTCCCGCCATATTTTGGTAATAAGGCTGGATGTATGTTTATGACCTTGTTTGGGTAGGCATCTATGATAATTTCAGGAAATTTAAGTAAAAACCCCGCCAATACAATTAGATCTGGATTGTGTTGTTTTAACACAGAAAGTAAGCCTTGGGGAGACAGCATTTCGGTTTTAGTAAAGGAAAAAGCCATTACATTAAGAGCCAAAGAGCGTTGCAATACCTTGGCATTTTTATTGTTTGATAACACACAAACAACCTCAGCCTGGTTTGAGTTTTGAAAATAATTTATAATATTTTGTGCATTTGTGCCATTGCCTGAAGCAAAAAGTACGATACGCTTCTTCATAGGTTTTGGTTGGGTGTTCACAGAAGTTATCATCAATAAATATCACAAAAGTAAGGCAATCGAGATACACTTCTATTAAAAATGTTAAATTTGGTTATAGATTTTTTTTTTAAAGTGGTGTTTTAAGTTAAAATATTTTATTTTTACCGCTTAATTAAAATTTAAAAACAAAGATTATGTCAGACATTGCATCAAGAGTAAAAGCTATCATCGTAGACAAATTAGGTGTTGACGAGAATGAGGTTGTAAACCAAGCAAGCTTCACTAACGACCTAGGAGCAGATTCACTAGATACGGTTGAGCTTATTATGGAATTTGAGAAAGAATTTGATATCCAAATTCCAGATGATCAAGCTGAAAACATTGCTACAGTTGGTCAAGCAGTTTCATATATTGAAGAGAACAAATAAGAAAAATTCTTTATGGAATTAAAGCGAGTTGTAGTAACAGGTCTTGGCGCACTTACCCCCATTGGAAATAACATCCAAGAATATTGGGATGCTTTAAAAAGTGGTAAAAGTGGTTGTGCACCCATTACCTATTTTGATACTGAAAAGTTCAAAACTAAATTCGCTTGTGAAATTAAGAATTATGATCCGTTACAACATTTTGACCGCAAAGAGGCTAGAAAACTAGACCGATTTGCTCAATACGCACTAGTCTCTAGTGATCAGGCCATACAAGATGCCGCCCTAGACATGGATGCCATCGATAAATTTCGAGTTGGTGTTATTTGGGGAGCTGGTATTGGAGGTATTGAAACATTTCAAAATGAAGTAATAAACTTTTCACAAGGGGATGGAACGCCACGTTTCAACCCCTTTTTTATTCCAAAAATGATTGCAGATATTGCCCCTGGTAATATTTCAATCAAACATGGGTTTATGGGACCAAACTATACAACGGTTTCTGCCTGTGCTTCTTCTGCCAATGCTATGATTGATGCATTAAACTACATTCGTTTAGGCCATTGTGATATTATTGTAACAGGAGGAAGTGAAGCAGCTGTAACCATGGCTGGTTTAGGTGGCTTTAATGCCATGCATGCCCTTTCTACAAGAAACGAATCTGCAGAATCTGCATCAAGACCTTTTGATGCTACTCGTGATGGATTTGTATTAGGAGAAGGTGCTGGAGCTCTGGTATTAGAAGACTACGATCACGCAAAAGCACGTGGCGCAAAAATATACGCCGAGGTAATTGGTGGTGGTATGTCTAGTGATGCATATCACATGACTGCTCCGCATCCAGAAGGTATTGGCGTAGAACGTGTAATGCACAATTGTTTAAATGACGCAGGCATTCAGGCCGGTGAGGTTGACGCAATAAACACACATGGTACCTCAACACCTCTTGGAGATGTTGCGGAATTAAAAGCAATTAGTAAAGTATTTGGTGCGCATGCCAATAAAATAAACATCAACTCTACAAAATCTATGACAGGACACCTACTTGGTGCCGCTGGTGCAATAGAAGCAATTGCCTCTATTTTATCCATGCAGCACAATCTAGTGCCTCCTACCATTAACCACACCCAGGTTGATCCAAACATAGATCCTTCTTTAAATTTAACACTCAATAAAGTTCAAGAGAGAGAAGTAAACATTGCCATGAGCAACACCTTTGGATTTGGTGGCCACAATGCTTGTGTGCTGTTTAGAAAACTAAAGGAGTAAAACAATGGCTACTTTTAAAAACATATTTAATCCCCGTGCCCCTAAGGACGGGGGTTTTTTTTTAGCAATAAGAGAGCTTCTAGGTTTCAACCCTAAAGACATTGGCATTTACCAAGAAGCCTTTACCCACCGCTCCACCAACACAACCTCCACACAAGGGCATGCGCAAAACTATGAACGTATGGAGTTTCTTGGAGACGCTATGTTAAGCGCTATTATTGCAGCCCACCTTTACAATAAAGTACCTGGCGGAGATGAGGGCTACCTAACTAAAATGAGAAGCAAGGTGGTTAGCAGAGAACACCTTAACGAATTAGGAAGAGATCTAGAACTAACAAAACATGTAAAAACAACGGTGCCCATTGGTCAGTTTGGTGTTAATATTCATGGCAATGTGTTTGAAGCCTTGGTTGGTGCCATATACTTAGACAGAGGGTATAAATACTGTGAAAAATTTATCAACAAACGAGTAATAGATCCCTACGTTGATATTGAAAAACTAGAAGGAAAGGTAATTAGCTACAAAAGCCTTTTTATTGAATGGTGTCAAAAAAATAAACATCAGTTTAAATTTTCGATTTATGAAGATACAGGAAACGATACTCTTAAACATTTTGGCGTAAAACTAACCCTAGATAATAAACTAGTGGGCAAGGCAAGAGCAACCTCAAAAAAGAAAGCAGAAGAACAAGCAGCCAAAAGAGCCTACTATAAATTACAAGAGGCAATAGACGGTTTTAGCAAAAAAAGCTAAGATATCCCTGGCGGCGCCATCAATTTACCGCTACATTACTACAACATATTGTACTTTAGCCTAGAATTTATAGCATCTTTTTATATTTCTACTGAAAGTATATATATTTTTACCTATTATACCATAAGGCTATGGGAACTCATAAATTAGTTTTGGATGATGATTTTGAAGAAGACTTCTCCCTTATCGCTATTCATTGTAGTGAGGAGCCTTATAAAGTTGCCTATATTCTAAATCAATTTGCTCGTTTAAAACTGCGCCGTGAAAAATTAGATTTAGCATTTACCTCTAACGGCATGGAAATAACATTACCGCTTTTTGGGTTTGAAGATCATACAGAATATACAGACTATAGCTTAGTGGCAAACAAATGTAAATCTGCAATTACTAAAACAAATAACAGTGGAGGGCTTTTTGGCAACACCACAGACAAAGAAACAGTAATTACATACCTTATTCCAGAACTAAAGAAAGTAGACTATTTTTTAAAAATCCAGAGCGATTTTGACAACCTAGGAACTAAAATGTTGATCAACGAGATCAACGATATAAAACAAATAATTTCTGCCTACCAAGTAGCGCCAGAAACCCTTAAATCAAAGGACAACCTAATATTTGACTAAATGCCAAATCAAAAAAAGACTAAAATTGTAGCTACCCTAGGGCCTGCTACTGCAGACAAGAAGATTCTTAAACAAATGATTCTAGCTGGAGTTAATGTGTTTCGCATTAATTTCTCTCATGCAAATTATGACAATGTTAAACAAGTAGTTGCCCTTATCAGAGAGCTAGCAACAGAGCTCAACACCTCAACTGCAATTCTTGCAGATCTACAAGGCCCAAAATTAAGAGTGGGAATGATGAAAGAGGAAGTGATTGTTCATCCAGGAGATGAAATTTCATTTTGCACCGGAGAAGAATTTGAAGGAAACTCCAAGAGAGTGTACATGAACTACAACAATTTCCCTAAAGATGTTAAAAAGGGTGAGCGTGTACTTCTTGATGACGGAAAATTAATGTTTGAAGTACTCTCCACAGATGGAAAATCAGAGGTAAAAACCAAGGTAATACAAGGGGGCCCTTTACGCTCTCGTAAAGGTGTCAATCTACCAAACACAAATATTTCTTTACCTGCACTAACAACAAAAGATAAAGAAGATGCTGTTTTTGCAATCTCTCTTGAAGTTGATTGGATTGCACTTTCTTTTGTGCGCCATGCGGCAGATTTAAAAGAACTACAAGACCTAATCAAGGCTAACAGTAAATATAAAATTCCAATCATAGCGAAGATAGAAAAACCAGAAGCAGTCGCTAATATTGATAAAATTGTTTCCCATTGTGATGGCCTTATGGTTGCCCGGGGTGACCTAGGAGTTGAGGTTCCTGCAGAAGAGGTGCCGCTGATTCAAAAAGAACTAGTTCTTACAGCAAAAAGAGCAAGAATTCCAGTTATTATTGCCACCCAAATGATGGAAACAATGATTTCATCTCTCACGCCAACAAGAGCAGAGGTAAATGATGTTGCAAACTCTATTATGGATGGGGCAGATGCAGTAATGCTAAGTGGAGAAACTTCGGTAGGTAAATACCCTGTTGAGGTAATTCAAAAAATGGCCAGTATCTGTACCCAGGTAGAAAACTCTTCTCTAATCTCTGTGCCACATGAGCCTCCTCACATTAGAACCAACCGTTACATAACAAAATCAATATGTTATCATGCAGCCAACATGGCTAATGAAATTAATGCAACAGCTATTTGTACCCTAACCAATAGTGGGTATACCGCATTTCAGATATCTGCATGGAGACCAGATGCGCATATTTTGGTGTTTACAAATAACCGCAGAATACTATCAAGATTAAACTTGTTATGGGGAGTAGCCTCTTTTTACTATGACAAATATGAAAGTACAGATCAAACCGTAGAAGACGTTAATAAAATTGCATACAAAGCAGGTATTGTGGCAAAGGGAGATTACCTAATTAACCTAGCGGCAATGCCAATTGTAGATAAAGGCATGGTAAACACACTGCGTGTTTCTCAGGTATAACACCTTAGTATGAAAAGCTCCTAAGACACAATTGTATTCCAAAAAAAGCCCCTTAAATAATTATTTTAAGGGGCTTTTTAACACTGAAGCTGTGGTGTGTTTACAAAACAACATAGTGCTGTGTTATTCTCATCATACCATCTTGTTTTTGTATAGTAAGGTGCTGTTTAAAGTTACTGGTTGTGTAATTATATACAATTTCAACAAGGGTATTATCCAACCGCGTTACCTGAAGCTCACGCACCAAAGCCTCTAATGGGGTATTTGGGCTATTTATTACTTGAGCGTCTCTCCCTTTAGGGTCTGGCATTGCAAAATCTCTTGGGATATCATATAGTTTTTGCGCAATCAAGTAGGCCTCATGCCATTTTGTAGTAGGTATTAAAAGTGTTTCCGTACTGCTGGGCTCACTAGCTGTACCGCCAACAAGCTCAGTTATACTGGCGGCAGGATGCGTGTTTTGCAAATCAGCAATATACATCTTTGGGTTTGCACCCGGCTCTGGCGGAAAGAGTTCAGACAAATACCCGCTAAATGCAAATCCTGTTTTGTTGTTATACAAAACCTGATGCATCCCTCCTTTAACGCCCCTAATATTCATGGTGTTATTTGCCTCTAAAGACACAATTTCCAATTTAGTGCCGTAGGGCATCACGGCGAGTTTTTGACTCTTCAAGTTGTTGTACTGCCTTAAAGAAAGACCGCTTGCTGCTGTTACATACAGTGAAGCTGTCTTTTTTTCTGGTGGGGATTGAGCGCTTATTTGTGTAAGTGCTATTTCTGTTTGTTGGGGCAATTTTTCTTTACAGGATGTAAAAAATGTGATTGCGATTAGTGCGGCAATGGCAAGAGCTTTCGTTTTCATAAGGATTGGGTATTAAATTCAAAGTAAAGCTTTTGGCATAAAGAGTCTTTTTTTAAAGGTTGATTATAAATATATAACTAAACTTTATTTGGGTTTATTGCACTAGCATAGGTTTTAAAAATCAAATTTCATTTGGACATCGTATTTTTTTTCTTCTTTTAGGCTTAGCTTTTGCTTGTTTTCATTGTTAAGCCCAGACAAAGAAATCCCTAATAAGCGAACCGAATTTTTCATTTTTTCTTGGTACAATAACTCTGTGACATGCTCCATTATTAACTCCTCACTTGCCATATAAAAAGGCAGGGTTTTGCTGCGAGTTTGCAGGGTGAAATCACTGTACTTTATTTTTAAGGTAATGGTTTTTCCAGCTACTTTGTTTTTTTTAAGACGGCGCTCAACCTCTTTTGCGATATCTTGTAGCCGCTCTAGCATATACAACTCGCTTGATATGTTTTCGCCAAATGTGCGCTCTGCAGCCAATGATTTTCTGGTGCGTTGTGGGCTTACTTTACTGTTGTGGATACCCCGCACAATGTTAAAATAATAGGGACCACTTTTGCCAAAATGTTCAGTTAAAAACGCGAGCGATTTTGTCTTTAAATCATTGCCGGTGTATATCCCTAAACGGTACATTTTCTCTTTCATTACTTTTCCAACTCCATAAAACTTTTTAATGTCTAGGGCTGCTATAAAGTCTAACACCTGTTCTGTAGAAACCGTTTTTTGGCCATTTGGTTTGTTGTAATCACTGGCGATTTTAGCAACAAATTTATTGATAGAAATACCCGCGCTAGCATGTAATCCTGTTTTTTGATAGATCTTTTCTCGAATTTGTTGGGCTATTACTGTGGCGCTAGGGATTCCTTTTTTGTTTTGGGTAACATCAAGATACGCCTCATCTAAGGAAAGCGGCTCAACCAAATCTGTGTATTCAAAAAAAACACTGCGTACTGTATCAGAAATTTCTTTGTAGCGTTCAAAATCTGTTTTAACAAAAATAAGATGCGGACATAATTTAAGGGCCAAGGCCCCAGACATGGCAGAACGCACCCCAAATTTCCTAGCCTGGTAGCTTGCTGCGCTTACCACGCCTCTTTTGCCGCCACCTCCTACTGCTATTGCTTTACCAACCAAAGACGGATCATCGAGTTGGGCAACACTCGCATAAAAGGCGTCCATGTCTACATGAATAATCTTTCTGATATCAATGGGGGTCTGCATAGGGTAAAGTTACTATCTTTAAATCACAAATATTATCAACCTAGAGCAAATTACTCGTGCTGCTTAAAAGATATTCTTTGAGTTATTATTTTTTGAGTAAATCGTATTAAAAAACAAGCCCTAGGAGTTTCAAAAACAAATCATGCAAGAAATAGAACGTAAATTCTTAGTTAAAAACGATGCTTATAAAGCACAAGCCGCGAGTCATAAAAGAATTACTCAAGGCTATTTAAACGCCCATCCAGAGCGTACTGTTCGAGTTAGGGTGAAGGGAGATCAGGGCTTTTTAACCATTAAAGGAAAGTCTAACAAAACGGGCACCACGCGTTTTGAATGGGAAAAAGAAATCCCCCTGTCTGAGGCGCAAAGCTTACTTAAGCTTTGTGAGAAGCCTATTATTGACAAAATTAGATATAACGTTCCTGTGGCAAATCATGTATTTGAAGTAGACGTTTTTGCTGCAAACAATGAGGGTCTTGTAATTGCTGAGGTAGAACTAAGTCACGAAAAGCAGCCCTACACAAGCCCCAATTGGCTTGGTAAAGAGGTTACAGGAGAGGTTAAGTATTATAATTCTAAGCTTAGCCAAAAACCCTATAAAGAGTGGTAACTGTTTTTTAATTCACGCGATTAAAAACCTGCTAATTAAAAAACTAGGAGTGCTGAGCTACCAGCGCAATGATTTCTGCAATAGTTTGTTTATCACTGCTGCCTTCCCTTCCCAGGGAAAAGCTAACTCGAGGGTTCGTTGTTTCTGTAGGCGGGTTTTTAAGGGCCGAAAAATGAACCATCTCAAAACCAGCCTCTTTAAATGAAAGTATATTGGTTTTATTAATCCCGCTACCGGGCATAATTTGCAAGATTTTGGTCTTATTTTTTAATTTTTTTAGGAGCTGTATACCGTCTATGGCTTTTGGCATTTGCCCAGAAGATAGAATTCTAGTGACCCCTAAAGTCTCTAAATCTTGTAATGCTTTATATGGGCCCTGGGCCATATCAAAAGCCCTATGAAAGGTAAACTCTATATTTCTTGAAGCTTCCACAAACTCTTTGGTGGCCTGGACATCTACCTGATTATGAGAGTTAAGCGCTCCGCTTACAACACCTGCACAACCTATAGAATGACAAAAAGCAATATCCCGCTTTATAATATCAAGCTCCTGGTGTGTGTAGTTAAAATTACCTGCTCTAGGACGAACGAGCACATGCACCGCAATATCAAGCTCCTTAACCGCCTTCTCAATGCATCCGTAAGACGGTGTAAGGCCTCCAACACTCAGTTGGGTGCATAGTTCTACCCTATGGGCCCCTGCGTCTTGAGCGGCCTTGGCAGAGGCGAAAGAATTGGCGCAAATTTCTATAATCATCTACAATGGTGCTTTTTATAGCGGCAAAGCTACCACAATTTAATGCTTTTTTTATATCCACTGAAACAACTTTCCTGGCAAGGGCCTTACTAAAGATTTCATCTCTAATTTCAATAAAAGTTGGGCAACCTTATAGGTCGGCATTTCACACCCAACAGCAATAGCATCAAGAGCCACTTTGTCTTTATCTTTTAAAAAATTAAAAAGGATTTTTTCTTCACCCTCCAGAGATGTAAACAACTGAGGTTGTAGTGTGGGTTTTTTAATTTCGTCAAGATCCCATCCAAGATGATACACCAAATCTGCGGCGCTAGTAATGATACTTGCTTGATGGGTTTTAATAAGCATGTTACATCCCTGGCTCTGAGTGTCTGTAGCTCTCCCTGGCACAGCAAAAACATCTCTTGAGTAGCTGTTGGCAATATCTGCGGTAACCAAACTACCGCCTTTGGCCGCAGATTCAATGACTATGGTGGCCTGGCTCATACCTGCAATAATTCTATTTCGTTTTAAAAAATTATTTCTATTAAAGGGATCGCTAGACCAAAACTCACTAATAAAACCCCCATTTTGCAACACCTTTGGCATGTACTTTTTATGCGCCTTTGGATATATTTTATTCATGCCATGGGCCAAACAAGCAATGTTTTGTAACCCATTTGCAATGGCTGCTTTATGGGCACAAATATCTATCCCATATGCAAAGCCAGAAACTATGACCGGGTTAAGGGGCGCTAGCTCTGCCACCAACTTTTCACAAAATGAAATTCCGTAGGTGGTAATTTTTCTAGTTCCAACAATGCTGATGATTTTTTTGTTTTCAAGGTCAATATTCCCGTCTTGAAAAAACAAAATAGGTCCATCCAAACAGTGTTTTAATTTTTCTGGATATTTAGGGTCTTTAAAATAGCGGTAGGACAGGTTTTGAGATGTTATAAAATGTAATTCCTCCCTTGCCAAGTCTAATAGATTTTTTTGCTGAAGCTGTCTTACCTTAAAGCTGCCAATGCCATGAATTTTAAGAAGGTTTGATGGCTTTTCTTTAAAGATCCCCTCGGCAGATCCTACGTGGTGTAATAGTTTTTTGGCAGAGGTATCTCCTAAATTTGGTGTGCGCTGTAGCGCTAAGGTGTAAAGTAATTCTGTCTTGGAAAGCATGGTAACGTATTTTTAGAAGTAAACTTCTAGGGCTATGCCAAACCGGGGAGAATGAGCAAGATACGTATTTTTTAGGTTGTTAATAAGTTGCACAGATCAGAAAAAAAAGAATACAAAAAAAAGGTATATTTGTTTTATGCAACTCTCTCCGTATATAAAAGACTTACTCTATCGTTATGAATGTGTCATCATTCCTGGCTTTGGTGCTTTTTTAGCAAATTACACCTCAGCAAGCATAGACGCAGATTCTAGCACTTTTTATCCTCCAGGAAAAACTATTTCTTTTAATAGGCAGCTGCAAACCAATGATGGTTTATTGGCAAATTATGTAGCCTCTGTAGAGGGAACATCCTATGAGTTGGCATTACAAAAAATTAGAAATTTTACAGGAACGTTATCTCTTAAGCTCTCTAAGGGCGAGCGTGTAACTTTAGATACCATCGGAGATTTCTCTCTAACCCCAGAGAATAAAGTGCAGTTCTTGCCCTGTGGTACAGAAAACTTTAACATCGCTTCTTTTGGTTTAACGACGTTTATTTCTTCAGAAATTTTAAGAGACATCCAACAAAAGCAACTAGCTACAGCCCAAGAGGTTCCAGTGCTTGGCGCTCCAAATAGAGGTGTTGCACCATTTATAAAATACGCTGCCATAGGCCTTATTGCAATTGCCGTTTCTGGATTAACGGGTTTAAAAATATATGAGGGCACCGTTCAGGAACATAATTTTGCTCAAAAGCAAAAAGCAAATACCAAGCTAGAAAAAGAAATCCAACAAGCAACTTTTAGTATTACAAGCCCACTGCCAACACTTGAGTTGTCTGTAACCAAACAAACAGGTAAATATCATGTAGTTGCAGGTGCTTTTAGAGTAAAAGAAAATGCAGAGAGAAAGGTTGCCCAGCTTCACAAAAAAGGATTTGCAGCCATAAATCTGGGGGTTAATAAATATGGCCTACACCAGGTTGTGTATGCTAGTTATCAAAACAGAATAGAGGCCCTTAAAAATCTTCGTACTATTAAGGCTACACAAAACAATGACGCCTGGTTATTAGTTAAAAAAATAGCACTCCACTAAACAACAAGTAGCCTTAATTGTAGATAATACATGCTGTTTTACTCTTTTGGTTTTATCTTTGCCTAAAACAATTCTCATGGAACCAAAGAACCCTAAAGATTCTTTTACAATTATCACAGACCTTGTACTACCCTCCGAAACCAACCCTATTGGAAATATGTTTGGTGGAGAACTCTTAGCGCGCATGGATCGTGCAGCAAGTATTGCCGCAAGAAGACATAGCCGTAGAATTGTAGTAACTGCCTCGGTAAATCATGTGGCCTTCAACAAGATGATTCCCCTGGGAAGCGTGGTAACTGTTGAAGCAAAAGTCTCTAGAGCCTTTAAAAGTTCTATGGAAGTATTTATGGACGTTTGGTTAGAGGACCGTGAGAGCGGCATTAGAAGCAAGGCCAATGAAGGAATCTACACCTTTGTTGCTGTTAATGAAATGGGAAATCCAATGCCAGTTCCGCCAATTGTGCCAGAAACACAGATAGAAAAACAACGCTTTGATGCTGCCCTTAGAAGAAAACAACTAAGCTTGTTGTTGGCCGGTAAAATAAATCCCCAAGATGCTACAGAGTTGAAAGCATTGTTTGAATAGCCCTGGTTACATTTTATAGACCCAGTCAGCAGGGTTCATCTCCGTGTCGTTTCTGTACACCATAAACTTAATAACAGTTTGCTTTGTAACGGGATGTGTAAACACCTTCCCAATTGGATCTTTTGTAGATACTTTATCTCCCTTTTTTACACTTATAGTAGCCAAATTATAATAGATAGTGATGTAATCTCCATGCTGTATCATAACAGCTTTATTTGCATTTTTTAACTGTTGTATTTGTAGTATTTCACCATTAAACACTGCGCGCGCCTGGGCGTTGGCATTGGTCGCAATTTCTACCCCATGAAAGGTTTGTGTTACGTTTGGAAATTGAGGATGTTGCCTAGTTCCATATTTGTTGATGACAAGCCCTTGTTTAACAGGCCATATTAATTTACCCTTATTGTTTTTAAAATCTTTTGCTATAGCGGCGGCCTCTGGCGTTAAAGCAAATTTTGTGGCAGAAGCGATAGTGGTTTTAGATTTGTTTTCTCTTGCTTTTTTATTTGCAGCAGCAATGGCGTCACGGATCAACTTTTTGATTTGACCATTTATTTTGTTGGCCTTTTGTTGTTTGGCGCGTATTTGTTTGGTGAAGGTGCTCTCTTCTTTTTTAAGAGATGTAATGAGGGTTTGTTGCAGCTCTTTCTCTTTTTTAAGCTTGGCTTTAGCAGCTATATTTTCTGAAATTAGCAGGTCTTTTTCCTTGCGCTGATCTATCAAATCTAGATTTAACTGCTGTAATAATTCAGTCTTTGTTTTGATACTTTCTCCTTGTTTTTTTCTGTGATTGGCGTATTGTTTCATGTACTGGACACGTTTGTAGGCCTGCAGAAAATCTTCGCTGGATAATAAAAACAAAACCCTACTTTGTTGTGATTTACTCTTGTAAGATTTCTGGACCATAGCGGCATAGTCCTCTTTTAGTTGTTGAAGTTCGTTTCTAAGTAAAGAAATTTGAGTTAAATTTTCGTTGATTTTGCGCGTAAGTAAATTAGCCTGTTGGTTGGTAACCCGTATCAGGTTTTGCTGGGCTTTAATGCGCTGGTTTATATCTTCAACCTCAGAGAGCACCGTTTTTTTTACCCCACGAGTTTTAAACAGCAAGGTGTTTATTTTCTTAATATCGTTTAAAATACTTTCACGCTGCTGTTCTAGTTGCTGTTGTTTGTTTCCAGGTTGAGCCAAGGCGCTAAAATTTCCGAAGAACAGCACCGAGAAAACCAATATGTAAAAACGTTTTTTCATTTATTTAAAAGATCTCTGGGTGTAGCCCTTGGGAATATTAAATGGAAAACCCACCGATACATTAAGATCTATTTTTTTATAGCGTATAAAAATACGTGTTTGCTCTAGCCCATCCTGAGCCAACATACCTAGCTGTGTTGGGTAATAATCATTCTCTATCTTTTGATATGGCCCGTATTGAACCAGTAGATTTTTTTTTGCATCTGGTTGTGAAATTTGCGCCTGATGAACCATAAAGTTATCTGGATTTAACAACATAGACAACATATAGTTGAAATTTTGTTTTCTTGGTGTTATGCGGTATTTTGAGGTTTGTGACTCACCAACTGAGGCAGGTGCAACACTTACTGTTTTGGGCTTTACATCTAAAATACTTTGTCCTAAAAGTAGCCTTTGCACTTGATCAAAGTTAATTTGTGTTCCAAGCAAATTACTAATGAGACTGAAATCTCCCTCAAAATATGAATTACCTAGAGTCTCGTAAAACTTCACACGCTCTGGTGTTATTAATATTTTTGCAAGGGTAACTCCCAAAATAGAGGCTTTGATCCAAATAATACTCCCTTTTTTTATTCTAAGACTCGTTGTAATGCTTTGAGACTCCTTTGGAGCCTCATACTTCACCTGCATTCTTGCTGCCAGGGTGTTAAAGTCTTGAGAAGCCGCCTTATGAGCATTTAAGAGCGCTTTAGCGCTCAAGTTTTTGTCTGCAATTACAGAGCCCTCAATGGATTTTGTAGTCCCGCAACCAAGGGTAACCAATAAAAAAACAACTAAGGTAAAGTGTGTTGGTTTCATAGCGCTAATTTGAGTCTAGAATTTCCGCAGCTTTTTTAGCAAAATTTGCTGCTTTTATAGTGTTCCCGAGGCCTGTATATGCAACGGCTAATTGCTCATAAAATTCTTTTTCTAACTCGGCATTGTCAAATAAATAGTCTAAACCTGTTTCTAGGGCATTGATAGCAGCCTTAAAATCTTGAAGATTGTTATTGGCTTTAGCGTTTAACAAATACAATATCGGCTGGGCGGGGAAGACCTCTAAAGAGCTCGCGCTTAGATTTTTTGCCGCTGCAAAGCGGTTAAATTCTAGTTGTAGTAACAGGGTGTTTTTAAGTAAGCTGAAATTATCTGAATCTACCTCAATTCCTTTTTGATAAAAAGTAAGCGCGAGCTCTTTGTTGCCTTTAGAGAGATAGTAGTCTGCTATTTTTTCAAATACCTGGCCGTTGTTATCTTTAGAAAACACCTCAACAATACCCTCAAGCTCTGCTTGGTATTGTGGGTTTTGCTGAACAAAGGTTAAAAAATCTCCCAAGACTTTGTATTGGTTTTCTTTTTCTATCACTCTTGAGTTAAACACTTTTTTCATGGACGCCATCGCGCCCATGGTGTTGCCTTGGTCTAAGTGAAATTTATACAGTGCTAAATGCACCAGGATACTTTTTGGAAACTTGTTTTGCAATTCTAAAGCGGTTTGATACGCTTTTTCTGGATTGCCATTTTCACTATACAAGTAAATAAGGTTTAGGTATTCACGCTCATTTGCAGGATTATTTTTGCGTTTTTTTTCTGCATTGTTAATGGCCCCGAGAGTATTGCCTGTTTGTCTAAAGATTTGCTTTCTCAGAACAGTTCTATACACACTCTCTCCCCAAGACACCTCTAATTCATCAAGCAGCAATAATGCCTTTTCATACTGCTTTGTTCTTTGATATAAATTGGCCAAGTCTTCTTTGTAATCTTGGTCATACACGATAAGCTTTTTCACCAAAACTATAGCCTTGTTGTACTCTCTAGTTAGGTAATAAAGATCATAGAGGGTTTCTAAAACATCTTGATTTTCTGGCTCTTGACGCAGTACCTTTTCTAGGTTTATTTCTGCTTGATTGTATTGCTTGAGCTTTATCTGGTTTTTGGCAAACTCAAAAAACACAATAGCATCTGCCTGGAGGTTTCCACCACTTTCTTTTTGGGCTCTTTCTAAAGCCGTAATTGCTAGGGCATAGTTCTCTATTGACTTTTGTTTTAAAGCCTCATAAAAGCTTTCTAGAAAAGCGTCTGAGACCTCTTGAGGCTCCCCTAGAGGGGTTGCTGCAATTTCTTGGGCAACTAGTGCTCTTGGAGCAAAAAAGCCTCCTAGAATCAATAAAACTGTTACTGTGTGTTTAAAATTCAATAGCAATAAATTTAACCTTTCTGACCCCTTGGGGTAGCATTATTTTAATTGAGAGTAATCTCCAATACTTACAAATACATCACAAACCTTTTGTTTATAGTACTTTGCAAGGGTTATACAAATATAAAATTAGTTAAATTAGCCCCCTTTTAGTCCATAACTTTTGATTTGGCTATTTTCAAAGCATTTGCCCAACTACACAAAACTACTTAAAAGTCACGATAACACGACCATTGAAAAATATATAATTTTTATACCAAACCAGTTTATCAAAACTTTCTGTAATAGCTTGTTTTGGGTTGTCTACTTTGTACATTATTTGTTGCGTTGGTTATCTACCCATTGGTCAATAGATTTGTCAAGGTCTTCATTGCTAACATCTGCCAGTTTATCAATCACTTCAATCTGAAATTCAGTAGGGTGCTGTATGGTATCAACTTCAATTTGCTTTTGTGCTGGTAGTACGTGCTTCATCAGTAACCCTATGGCTTTGATGTAGTCACTATCTTTTAAGGTTGGTAGTTTGTCTTGTAAGGCTTCAAGTTGCCCTTGTAATAGCAATGCAGATACTTCACGTATTTCTTTGCTTACTAAATTTGTACTGCCTTTTGGTCTGCCAGTACTTTGGTTGTGTCCTTTTTCAAATGGCATCTTATAGTATTTTTATATTATTTTAATAGTGCATAAAGCAAAGCTGTAAAGGTTTCAAAATTAAAAGGGGTGCTGGAAAAGTAAAAACACACACCCCCCTTAACTTGAAAACAAACATTAGACAGAAATTTTTTATACAAAGCAAAAGGGCATTTCGCTACTTGGGTGGGTTTCACTACTTTGCCCAATTACCTTATATGTGTTGTGGTATTATAGTACGGTTTACTTTGTACTGGTGCTTTGCAGTATCAAAAAGTAAAAAGTTGCTTATACCTTGTGTTATGGTAAGTGGGTACACCTTTGAGAAACTACCTACTTTGTCAAGTACGTCAATTAATTCATTTGCTACTTCAAGTCTTTTATTTTCAGCTTCATTGCGTGTCCAGATTGTGTAGTCATTAATGTCAATTTTGGTAGCAACAGTTTCATTGTCCACTTGTATTAATTCACTTTTGTTGTCATCGTGCTTGTATTGATATTCTTTTAATACTTGCAAGTCTACATCTAATAGGTCAATCAATTTTTCAAAAGATATATCCAGCTTCACTACATTACTATTTTGTAACATAAAGCATCGCTTGTATTCGGTTAGCATATCTTCATTGAATGCCATATCATCAAGGTTGGCTTCACTTACATTATTACTATATACCCAGTCAAGTGCTTCTTTAAAGTTGTTGATTTTTTCTTCAGCATCTTTTACAGCTTGTGTGTGTGCTACGTGGTTAACTTCAATTTTCTTTGGTGTGAATTTCATTTGTTTTCGGTTTAATGTTTTGGTTTTGCCCCAAGATCATATTAAGATGTTTTGGGGCAAACCCTTTAAGATTTATTGTTGTGTTCGTGATATATAGAACCAAAACCGCTTTCAGTACTATACCCGAAATTGGTTGTATGGTAAATTTCACTTGGCATTATATAACCGCTTAACCAGTTGTGCCATTACCTTGTATTTATCTACAGCTTTACTTAAAAGTGTTCGCCTTGATAGTGCATATTCTTTTGCATCTGCATAAGTGTCAAAAGTTTTATCTTGTGTTCCTACTGCATTTGTGATGTAGTGTATTCTTTTAGTTTTCTTCATAGTCAAATAGTTTATTTCTTACCAGCTTTGATACTGGTGTGTTCTTTTTAGCACTTTCTAATTTTAGGGTAAGGCTTTCATAGTTGGTTATTCTTACAACTATCTGTTGGTCTTTAATTGGCTTCTTAACTTTCATACACAAGTATTACGTTTTAAAACACATTTTTTGCGTTTTGTAATGCAATTAATTATATTTGTTTGAACAAATAATTTATTTTATGAAAAAGCTACTATTATTACTAATTATATTAATCAGTTTTACAACATACAGTCAAACTGAAAATGAAAATATTACATCAAAATTAGTTTGTAAAACTGTTGATGAATTTACTGACAAAACATCTTTTGGTACTACTGAAACAGTTTTATTATATGAAGATGGAGGAGATATGAAAACACAAGGGATGATATTTATTTTATTTTTAAATGAAGAAAATGGAAAAATATTACCAGCCACATTGTATTTGAAGGTTGTAGGAATGGGTGGTTGTGTTGATGAAGGAAGTACATTAGATATTATTTTTGAAAATGGTGAGAAAACTCAATTAGTAAATTGGAAAGATTTTGATTGTAAGGGGAAAAATTATTTTAGTCTAAAAAATAAAGAAGATTTATTTAAAAACAATAAACTAAAAGCAATTAAATATACTAATAAGAGAAACTATAAATCTATGATAGTAAAAACAAATATGGATGAAGATGGTAGTTCTTATTTGATGAATACATTATTAGAATTGGACAAGATTAATAATGGTGAAATATCTGCTGATACTTGTAAAGAATAACTTCTTATTTAACATAAAGTAAAAAAGACAGTTAGAGAATAAAAAAATGGTGGCAGTTTTGGATATAAGAAAATCTTAATAACTCCCTACAACCCTTACTATTAATTTAGTAGGGGTTTTTTATATAAAAAAATACCCTTGCAGACTTAACTACAAGGGCATCATATCAAATTGATTAAAGATTGATTAATTAATAGTATGGTCATCAATTCCATTCAAGGGGCATATCCAGACCCTTTTCAAAAGATGCCATTGCACCCGAAATGTATGTGCTTATAGTACCACTTGAATTTTTTGAATTTAAGTATTG
>Ga0209193_1000148_pt1 | contig 50679 bp, 81 predicted proteins | sample COGITO_mtgs_1003_FD_185515 | JGI IMG/M metagenome (GOLD analysis project Ga0209193, IMG submission 185515) | Pelagic marine microbial communities from North Sea - COGITO_mtgs_100330 (SPAdes) (version 2) | ecosystem: Environmental > Aquatic > Marine > Epipelagic ...
CAATATATCAGGTGTGCAGACTATTGATTTAGATCAATTATGGTAAACCATTTTGATGTAGGTATTCTACTCTAGCTCTATCATACAGCCAGAATACCAAAAGATATCGATCACCTGATTCTACTGGTAACCCTTTGTGCATCATATGGAAGGATGGAAACATCAATGCATGTCCAGTGGGCAATGGATCTATCTTTCCATAATTATGAAATTCTGTACCACCACCTTTGTAATCTCCAGTGTTAAGTGGGACAACAACAGTTATGTCTGACGAATCATCATGATGAAATGCGCCTTGTGATTTATCTTTAAGATTGTAGTTTGCTAATTGTATAGTTCCAATGTTTGCACAATGTCTTTGCCACAAACTAAAAAATATAGGATTCAAAACTGTTTGAACTATGTACCACATGTTCCTGTATAGATCTGGTAATTTCTCATGCAATATAACTTCTGGTATTTGTCTCAAAGTATCTTCTGAATCATTAGTTTTGAAATCCATGTTTTTAATTTCATCCACTAGCATTCTGCAAAACTGTCTCCTGAATAAAGGAACTTTGTAAATATCAGGGTGAATCTTTTTTATTATTTTATTGACTGGAGTTTTTGCAAGTTTATCTGTGCCAAGACTGGCATTGAACTTGGTTATCATCGGCAATGAATCTTGAACTTTATCATAAGTATTTTGATTCACACACCAATGAGATTGCATTGATAGCATATAATTTTTTATGTTATGTTTTGTCACAGAAATTATGATAGCATTTTTTTAGACAAAAAAAACCCCAGAACAACTTGGTGTGGAAAGATTGAAGGAGCAATCTACAAGTTGTCTGGGGGAAACCTATACTGGTTTATTTTACAATTTATTTAATCTTGTTGTAAATAAATAAAGCTATGAAGAAATAAAAACTAAGACCAAATGCCATTTCTTGCATGTCAATTATCCATGCTTCTCTGGCTATCAGATCAAGAAGATAAATTTCTTCTTGTATCATGAGATTATATATCTGTTTGATCTGGCTTCATCAGCATACTCACTCAAAGTTTTATCTGGAGTGAATGAGATATCACGCTCAATGCTCAAACCAAATGGTAGTTTAAGTGACTCCAGTTCTTTCAAACTGACATAGCCTAACTCTGGTGAGCCATGACCTAAATCACACAAGCCAAACAAAGTGTCATGATCATTCTTGATTTCTGATATTAACCAAGTACCACTACCAGCTGGATTAAATAACTTCAGCCATGGTTTATTATCAGCGTTATCTCTTGGGTTACTTTTGAGCTTACCCATTATCTCTTTAGTGATTAGTTTCACTATGCTTCTCCTTCTATTTCTTCCATAAACTCTGGATTTATATCCCATAATTCATCAATACGATCATAGTCAATCGTGGCTTTTTTTAGAATCGTAGTTCTACCATAACCATCAATAACCTCATTACCTTTTTCCTCTAATGTCTTGATGATTCCTGAATCTAAAAATGTGTTTACAAACCACCTTCCTGATGATCCCTCTAGCTTTAAAAATAATCCATTGTTGTAATTGTCTAAAGCAGACTCATAAACATTTTTTTCCATCACTTTCTCCTTTCTGTCAATTGACAGTATTATTCCAGCCATCACCTTCATCCCAATTCATATCATCGTTGATGGCTTTTTGTTCATGGTACATATCATCAATATAATTTCGATTGTAATATTCTAAAACAGAATCGACTTGTCTCTTATTTCTGCAAACTCTAGTCTCTATCTGAGGTCGATATCCGACAAATTCTTTGTTCTCTAGTTTTTGAAGGAAAACTTGTGCTTGATCCATTTCAAGAAATGCTTGCTTATCAACTCCATCACTTACAATATAAACTCTAATTTTTCTTTTAGGCATTACGCTATCTCCTCAGATGAGATTTCATACCCACCTTCATAATTTAACATTCTTAATATTGTTTCTTTGCTTGTATCTATTTTTACTTTTTCAATCGTTACATAAAAAGTATCAGCAGTTTCAAGATCGCCATATTCTAAAAAGTGCTTCATAAGATATTTCTTTTGTAACATTCTAGCTTCTTTTAGTGTTGCCACATATCTTCTAGGGCATTCATTAGTATTACTACCTTCATCTACATGATATACAATCATTACGATGCCTCTCTATTAATTGCTCTATTCATTCTCTCAGCCAACACTGCCATGTGACAACCATCACAACATCTACCATCCACAATTGGTTGAGCATTATGTCCACCATTCCAAAATGGTTTGCCATTAAAGTCTCTTTCTATTTCGATAGGACCATTACATATATCACAGTATTTAATTTCCATTACGATACCTCACTTATTGCGATTACTGAAAAAGCTACCAACTGGGGTAGGATTACAAGTTTGAAGAAATTTACAAACGCTTGAATCTCAGCTTTGTATTTCATTTTTTGCTCCTTTTTGTTTTTAAATATACTTTCCACATAACTATTGTACAAAAATTTGTAAAGAAGTACAACTATTAGTACATTAATATATCAATATTTATACATTTTTATAAGTTATTGTTTTATATAGTATTTTTAATATATTATGCATAATCTTGTGTTTATAGTTGCAAATGTGTCGAAATTTTTATAAAATATGCGCAAACTTATATAAAAAAAATAGGCTATGTTATGGAAGAAGTTATAAGACAAAAACAATATCCGAAAGGTAGAAAAAGTCTTGCTGTTGATTTAGATACATATAATCTATTGCAAGAGATTTGTTCTATGGAGCGTAGATCAAAAGTTGATCAACTTAGATTGATGATTGAAGTTAAGCACAATGAGTTAACTGCTTCAGATAAAAAAATAGCTACTGGATAAATATGTTTAATAAAAAAGAAGTCAAGAAACAAACACCTGTTTCTTATGAGATCGCTCACCCTAGTGAAGTAGTAGATTTGTTTGGTAAGCTCAACTTACATCATCAAACTGCATTACTTCGTTTGATATCAAGAAACTTAGTAGTCACCATAAATGGTGAGAGTGCTATGGGATATGAAATGAATTTTGAAGTGAATGGTGCTTTGATTGAAGCTGATAACTTAGACCAAACCAGCGAGTCCTGATCTTCTCATTGCTAACTCACGATCCTGTGGGTTAGGCAATACAGTAGGTGACATAGCTGTGTTTATGTCAGGTTGTGTTGGGAATGCTGGTACATTCATTAGAGATGATGTTGTATCTGGATTAACGCTGTCTATTTGATTGTTTATACTTTTATTTTCTTGTTGTTGCCTATATTCTTCTTCAATCTGTTTTCCTTTGAACGCATCAATTTCGTCTTTTATGTCTGCATTTCTTTCATCTATACCACCTTCAGTAGAATTTGCTAATGCTTCTAAGCCAGCATCTCCTGATCTTAAAAAAGTTTGTGACATTAAATATGTAAATGGTTTTACAGCGTTTAGATACTCACTTAACTCTAATGCTTTTTTTGGATCTATTAGAGCATCAATTAATGTATCTTCATAAAGTTCTTTTTGAGTTGCTAGAATGTTTTCTGATACATCGCTAAAACCTTTATTAATTATTCTAGGTATTGTATTTAGCATACTTAATGCATATCTAGCGTATTTTCGACCACCTGTAATACTTTCATTTGCTAATATTTTACCCATGTTTTGAAAACTTTCAGTAGGTGATCCAGACTTACGAGCAATTTGATAAATAGTCTGCATCATGTCTGATAAATCAACAAAGTTAGCTAATTCTTCTGGCTCTAATATTTCTTTTAATATTTTAGCTCTTTGGCTAACTGCATCATAAGCAACCTTAGTTTGAGCCGCTTCATCTAATCCAGCTTGAGTTCTAAGCATTGGGTTACTTTGTGGAAAGGCTCGTTTTATATCACCTTTGAAACCAAGTCTGCTTAAAAATTTATTAGCTACTCCTAATGGGTTGGTTGTTTGAACAATAGATTCATTAAAATTTCTTTGTAAATAAGCACTTTTTAAATTTTGCCAAGCAAGTCTGCCATCAGGATCAGTTTGTAAAGCTCTCCTTAATGTTTTTATATCTTTTACTGGTATAGTTTCACCTGTAAACATTCTCTTTATTGTTCTTTCAGCTCCAGCACCACCTTTTTTTACTGTTTGTGCAAGAGTATTAATTAAACCATGTTCAAATAATTGTAAATGTCCTTTTGTGGGATCAAATATTTCATTAGCTCTAGCAAACTCTGGACTACTAGCTTTTAATTTTTTGCTAACAGCATCTCTAATTTTTGAAATATCTCGTTTAATAATTTTTGAAGCTGAGGTGTCAACACCACCCTTAGTTAAAGATTCAAGTAAAGGTCCAAAATCCATTCTTAAACTATCATGCAACATCTTTAAATCAGTCATTGGTTCGCCAGTATTTTGATTTATTAAACCTTTTTTTACTTTTTCAAGTGCTGACCTAAAACCACCTTTAACATTTTTATCGCTTAATTGTTTTTCAATATTTGTCAATATGTCTGTAACATCTATGCTATTTCCTTCTAATCTAAATTGTTCATAGGAAGCCTCAAAAATTTCTCCAGCTCTGGCTTTCCTTTTTTCTGCAATTTGTTTTAAAACTCTTTCTGATATTTCTGCTATTGATTTATCAATGTCACCAAAAGATGTTTTACCACCAGCTTCAACAGCTTCTTGAATAGAAGGTCTTGCAAGTTTTGAATTTCTTACTTCTTGAAAAAATAACTCTGTATATTCTTCTAGTTGACTATTTCTTTCATGGTAAAAATCCCATAACTTTTGTGATCTTGGTTGCATTTGCAAATAATGCTGTAGAGCTGCTGAGTTAGTTTGCATATTCATAGCTTCTGGTCTAGTCAAAGTTATACCATACTTTTCTTTTGCATAAGCTATTTTTTTATCAACACTTTCTCCACCTAATGTTAAAATGTCATGTAATTGTTTCTTGCCATCTTTTCCACCAAATTTAGTGCTTATATCTTTTAAAAAATTATTTCCTTGCGCAATTTTTTTGCCACCACCCAAAGGTGCTAAAGAAAAAATAGAACCCACATTTAAATCATTAATTGCTTGTTCTGTATCAAGAACTGGACCATCTACTAATTGACTGATCCCATCTCTGACACCATACATCAATGAACCACTAACATAGTTAGCTGCAGCAGCAGCCCCCATCCCAGCTGGTATGCCACCGGGTGATGCAGAACCAGCAGTAAAAGCTATTGTGCTTGGTACTACTTCACTAACAAATTGTAATAGTGGGAAAACATTACCACCAATATCTCCAGTATCTAATCCTCGTAAGCTAAAAAAATCGTACCCACCATCTTTATTTTTTTTTGATAGTTCTCTAAATTCTTTTCTAGGTTTGTTTGTTGTAGGATCTATAAAAGCAATATCACCATCACCATCAACATAATAATGCAAATCAACAGGATCTTTTCCTTCAGCTGCATAATTTGGAAATCTTTTATTTGCCAACCATCTTGTTTTAGCGGTTTCGCTATTGGTCAATCCAGAAAGAATAGCATCACCCAAACCACTTTGCTCGCCAGTTAATTCACCTCTGGTAGCCAACATTGATTCATAATCTTCTGTTTCTTGTTGAGTAAGTTTAGCCATAAAATTTATACTGGTGTAGTGTTATACAATTGACCTTGTGCATCACGATAATACTTTATTCCATTAGCATCTTCATATTCAAATGTTGCACCATCTGGTATTCCAAACTTATCTTCTAATCCTACAGCAGATGGGGTTAATTTTCTTAATTGTTCTACCCTTGCGCTTGTTTGTATTTTTGTGTGCCTACCAGATACAGTGTTGTAAGTCTTAATACTATCTTCATCAACATTATCTATAAGAAATTTATAGGCTTCACTATTTTTATCCATATTTTCTTTGTTCCAAGCTAAACTTTTATCGTCACGATAACCCCCATCGCCACCTTCAAACAATGGATTTTCTTCTAAAAATTGTGCTTTGTGTGATGCCATTTCAGCATCTATTTTAGCTACTGATATACCTTCTTGAGATAATAATTCAGTTCTTTTTTCTTTCCAAGAAATGTTTAACTGTTGATTTCTTTGTGCTATTTTTTTTAAATAGCCTGTCATTTTCAAAAAAGATTCATATGTTTGACCTAAATTTGGAGTAGCTTTCAAAAATAAATCCATCTCTTTGTTAGAAATAGCACCTTTTGTTTGACCTACTAATCCCATTGCAAAGCCAACTCCAATCTGGTTTATATTTGCTTGATTAGCTAAATCTTTTTGGTTGACTAATGCACCCATGCCAACACTGGTTAAAAAACTTTTTATACCCATAGTATAAAGACTCATTAAACCAAATTTACTAATATCTTCTCCGTTTTGAGTTAATTCATTAGCTGATGCTAAGGCTGAATTTACTTGGTCAATGGTAACTGCTCCAGCATCAGCTGCTGTATTCCATTCACCTTCTAGTGCTGCCATATTATTTCCCATACCTTCCATGTATTTTTTCATGCCATCACCTTGGTTATTATCACCTTCAATATTTACTAAAGCTGAGCTTGGAATAGGTCTGGCATTATATACATTAGGATTATTCAAAATGGTTTGTGCAAATGCTCCAGATAAAGGTAGAGTTCCTTGTCTTACTTCTCCTGATTCTGGATCAGTCCACTCTAAATCTATGGTTTTTAAATCTTTGTTCTGTGCTGCTAATTGTTTAAATCCATATTCACGCAAATAATTATTAGCTGTCTGTTCATCTTGCATTGCCATTTGAGCTGCTTGCATTGCTACTTGTTGTTTTTGTTTACTATTAATAGCATCTTCTTGTCTTATTCTTTCTGAATATTTATTAAAGCCAACACCTAGTCCTGTAAACGCTGATGCACCACCTGTATTTGGTGTGGATAATAAACCAGCTCCTAAATCAGAAGCTAAATCATAAATATTTCTGCTATCTCTTGCAACTGGTGCAACTGCATTCAATCTTTCATAATATTTTTGTTTGTTTGCATCGTAATCTTTAGCTTCTGCTAAACTTTTCCCAAGTTGAAATTCAGGATTATTTGCTTGTTCGTCAGCAATTTTTTTCTGCAACAACATTTTAATTTCTTCTTCTAGTTTTGGCGAGTAACGCATTGTACTTGGAGATGTTACATCACCACCTGTAGCAAATGGATCGATCAAGGAAGGAATTTGTGATCTACTGATAGCCATTATGTTGTCTTTGGATTTAGAAGATTGCCTATTGCGCCAAATGCGCTTAGTCCAGTTCCTAAACCAGCCTGTAATGGACTTGGTTTTGGTGCATATTGTGTTTGTGTTTGATATGTACCAGCTGGAGCCATGCTTATAAATGGCGCAAGTGCTTGATACTGTGCTAATGGAGCTTGTTGTCTCGCCATTGCATTAGCTCTTATTGCATCTGCTTGAGCTTGTGATTGTGTCTGCTGTAATCCACCAGAGCCTAACAATTGATTGATATCAAAAGCACCGCCTCTTTGTTCTATACCACCTATACCTAACAATCCAGAGGCAGCTTGTCTTTTAGCTTCGTTCATTCTCGCTTGTTCTGTCATGGCTAAAGTTCTAGCTCTATCAAAACCGCCAGATCTGATGCCAGCTATTGCTTCTAACATACCTCTTTCACGACCAGCTGCTTTTTCGCCAGCAAACTTACCAGCTCTTTCGCCAAAAGCAGAAAGACCACCTGATCTTATTGCACTGGCTGTATCAGATATATCTTCTTGTGCTCCATACTTTCTCATATCTTCAATAGCTTGTTGGACTACTTTATCTTCAAATGGATCGTTAAATTTATCTATTTGACTTCTATCAAAACCGCCAGTGGTGTCTCTAAATAACCCACTAGCTTCACCTATATATGGATCTAGCGCACCTACATTAGATCTAGCCATTTCCATAGCTTGTTTTTGATCATCAGTTAATCCAGCAACAGTTTGATCGACAACTCTTGGTGTACCATCTGGATTGAAAAATGTACTCTCAGCTGCTTGCATTGCACCCGGTATGAAACCACCTTGTCCATCTAAACCAAATAACATTTGTTTTGTTGTTGGATCTAATCCTGTTGCAATACTTGTAATCCCTGATGCATAAGGCATTGGAGCTGTACCAGCACCAGTGTAAGTTGCTCCAACAGGTGAAGGAGCTTGTGCAACAGGTGAAGGAGCTTGTGCGACAGGTGTAGTAACTGTAGGCTGTGTAAATCCAGCTGGTGGTGCTTGTCCAGCACCAGTATTCATAGGATTGTATGGAGCTACCCTTTGTGGTAACTGCTGATTAAAGTTTGCCATCGCACTTTGAATTGGTGTTCCAGCTGGCATCTGTGGTTGATTTACAGTTGCCATTTGAGGTGGCGTTCCAGCTGGCATCAACATATTATATTCACCCATTTGCTTATATCGAGAATTTGGTCTAAAAAATGTGTCCATCCCATCGTAACCGCTAACATCACCGCCCATATCGAATTTAGGAATCATATTTAATCCTGTATTTAGACCTGAATATTTTTTATATTCTTCTGAAAGTTCACTGTATTGATTTATATTACCTTGATTCAATGCAGATTCCATAGCCATTTCTAAACTTTTTTTAGCTGTATCTATATTTTGTCTGCCCTGTGATGGCATATCATTATTGTTTTGTTTTTTTATTTTTAACAAAACAGTAGCTTGTTTATAAGTATCACTATCAATTGAGCCATTCATCCTAGCTTGCTCTAACATTTGTAAAGCACTGTCAGGATCTCCTGTGTAATTTTTTATAATAGAGAGATATTCTCTTTTCTTATCACCGGGCAATAGATCAATAATTTCTTCTCCAAAAGGCATTTTTTCGACACCACTTTTCATGAGATTAGTTAAACCACCAACAAGATTCCCTATTGGTTCCCCCACAATAGGTAATTTTTTAGCTATTTGATACCCAGTAACAGGATCTATTGCCATAACTTATCCTTGTGATGGCACTGCTTGTCCAGCAAATGCATCCATCATACTATACATTAAATTAGTACCACGCTCTCTATCTTCTTCTAAAGATGGTATCAATGTCATAATACCACCTTCGCCAGCTTGCATCTCATACTTGCCAGCACCTCTTACAGCCTGACCTGTCATAACAAATTCACCATCAGAAAGCATGGCTGGTATATCATCACTGGTTTCTGTGCCTTGACCATTGATACCGCCATTCATTCTGTTAAAATCTTCCATAGCGACATTGCCACCTTCAGCGTATGCCATTGGCATTACCATGCCACCATGATTGTAACCCATACGATCAACAACTTGAGGTGCTACCTGAGCTAATGCTTCTAAGCCTTTGTTTGGGTAAGACGAACCGCCATCTGCAAAACCCATTACTTCACCACCATATCTGGCTTGCATTGGCTGTCCACCACTTAATTGTGGGAATGTGTTTGCTGGTAATAAACCAAATTCAACTGGATTAGGAGCTTGTTGTCCCATCCTTCTGGCTACTTCTGCTTCTATATTGTATCTTCCTGTAGCATCCATTTGTGTTAAAGGTGTAAGTGGTACACCTGTATCTTTGTTAGTTTCATCATAAGCTAATTTAGCTAATGCTCCAGCCAAACCACCAGTAACACCTATCCTAGCTAAATCGCCCAAGTTACCCAAGCCACCGCTAGTTCCTGATATAGCACCTGATAATCTATCCATCATTGTTGGTTGCTTACCTGTTTGTGTGCCTTGCTGTGTACCTTGCTCTGTTTCTGTTTGTGGTTGTCCTGACATGCCTCCAGCCATCTTAGCAATCATTTGATCGTAATCCATTACATTTGATGGGTTCGGAACACCCATGTTTGGAACACCCATGTTAGCAATTTGATCTGGTGTCATTCCACCTGTCAGTGTAGCCATGGGATTGTTAGCTAATGAAGGATCTAATTTTAATGCTTTTTGATAATCCATCATGGCATCTGCTGGTGTGCTTGCAAAATCTGTAGGAAAATTAGGATTATTGCCTGTCATGTTTGCGCCACTTAATAGACTAGGTATGCCTCTAATAGCATCGATAGGATTCATAACAGCATTACCAATACTGCTAACTGTTTTACCACCTAAACTTCCTAATCCTTTAAGAAAACTGCCATCACCAGCAGCTTTAATGCCAGCTATGTTATCAGTTAATTTACCACCTACAGCTAAAGGTCCAGCCACAGTCAATAGAGAAAGTGGATTTGCATCCCCTCTAACTACATTTCTTACTGTGTCTGCTTTAGCTATAATAGCTGCTGGAGCCATCCAAGGACCGGGTATAAATTGAGCTACCTTAGCGATTGGAGCAACAACTTTCTTTAAAAATTTACCTACTTTCTTGAAAAAACCAAATTGAGCAACACCTGTAACTGGGTTAATAGAGTTCAATCCACCAACAGTTGCTACTTCTATAGGAACTCCAAACTCATCGAATTTTCTTTGCAACACTTGTTCGAATTGTGGATCTTCTAACATCTGAGGATCTATTATAACTTCACCGGGTTTTAAGTGACCTATTTCAGTATCGTCACCTTCACCTTCCATTCTTAATTGTTCTGCTTGTTCAAATAAAGGTGCTTCGCTTTTTTGTGATAACTCTCTAATTTTTTGCAAAGCCATTTCTTTTTCTTCAGGTGTAAATGTCTCACCAGCTTCTACCTGTGCTTGTTCCAGCACTTGCATCTCAGCATCAGAAATAGCACCTTTGGTTTGTCCAACACCTAATTTTTGTAACATATCCTCTGTAAATGGCTCTCCAGATGACATAAAAGGCTGTGGTTTGGCTAAATCTCTAGGATCTACCATCTTCTGAGATCCATAAAATGGCAGATTTTTTTCAACCATGTCCATGGCATTAGTTGCAGACATTTGATTGAAATCAGACATTTCTTGGTTTGAAATAGAGCCTGTCATTGGATCAACATTCATTCCTGTGAACCCAGCTATTCTTCTTTGTAATTCTTCGCTTATTGCCATATTAAGTAATCGTTACTGTAACGCTCCCTATTGCTGTGGTGACACCTAGACCTGATGGATGAGTTTGTTGAACATAAAGACTTCTCATCCTTGTTCCATCAAAAGCCTGATGTATTCTATCTGTTGTATTATATATTATAGCACCTGTCGCAAATTGCAATTCAGAAATCTCTGTAGCGTTGAAACTAGGTGTTTTTTCTGGATCTATTGCGCTAAGGTTTATTTCTAAAATTCTTACCAAACGATTAAACAGTTCAGGTGTAATCTCTACACCTTGAGCCAAGGGCAAGTTGGTTTGTAAAAGTTTACTCATGCTCTCCTACCAGAAGGCTGTATATCGAATCTTGTTGATCCAAGTCTCCATTTAAAATCTTTTCTATCACTTAGGTTATTGTCATCATCAGATTCAACTCTAAATGCAAACTGCCTACCTCTTGCTCTAACAAAACTTTGTTCAGTTGTAGATTTTACTTGGCTTGTACTGTCGATAGACAGTGTGTTGCCATTAGTATCTCTTTTTTTCAATACTATGTTTACAGCACCATCTGGTGACGAACCTGTGTCATTTATAAATTTAACATCTGGTAAAATCCTTTTTATGAAAGCTAATCTATCGCCATCGCTTATATCAAAATCACCAGATTCAACAAACACATTATCCATCGGACTATCATCATCATTAAAACCACTCTCATGGTTGTATAGTAAATACGATGATGAGCTATTTATACCAACTGCTTGTGGGAAGTTTCTAACACCTGAATCGATCCAAGCATACCTAATTATACTCCCTATCGACCATAAACCTTCTTCATAATTGTAGATTGCGTATCTGGATATTTCTCTAGTATCGTCAATTATTGATGGGTAAAAAAACCAAATTTCTGCAAATTTTGCGTTGTGACCAACATGGCATTTGAATGCTTGTTCTAGATCAATATCAGAAAAAACATAATCTTGTACAGATGATGCAAGTTTTTTAACTGCGCCATTGTAGTAATAAAATCCATTCTTTGACATGAAGTAAACACCATTTGGTGTATTCACAGCAGCTTTTGGTCCTATCAATCCAGCACCTTCGTTTATCAAGTTCACTGCGAATGTAAGTGGTGGTCCTATAAATTGCATAGAGTAAATACTTAAATCAGTCCAAATAAGTATCTCTTGTCTTGCTTTTAAACCACCTATAATTGCAGAACCACTTGATAATCTCAGAGATCCAGCTGTGTTTGTGCTCAATGCTTCCCATTCTGTAGCAGATTCTTGATCGCTAAAAGCTATCAACATGGGATCGATTGCTCCAGTTCTTGAGCCACCAGATAGTGGATCTGCGCCCAAAACAATAACATGCCTGTCTGTTTCTGATATTAAGGTTTGTAACCCAGCAGTTGGAGCTTTATTTGCGCCTGACAACGAAGTTATATTTACTGCTCTGGTTGATAACCCATTATCTTCTTCCCAATAGAAAATACCACCACCTCTAGGGTTTATTACAAGATCCTCTCCAAAGTTGTCGTGTGTCCAAAGCCTGAGCTGGTTGGTAAAACTTAATGCAGAAACAGATCCAAAGGTAAAGAAACCCCATGCATTGATACCCCATCCAGTGCCTTGGACATAAAAGTCAGATCCTACATTGATTTGATATGCGCCATCTACACCAGCACCGCCATTGCCTGAGTCACTTGCGTTAGCTGTCGCTGTAGCTGTAAATGTATAAGTATTTGTGCTTGGAACAGAATCAATTTGATATTCTTGATTTAAAACATCGGCAGTTATGTTACCACCAAGCGTTGCAGCTCCTGATAGTGTTACATAATCTCCCTTTATAGCACCATGAGATGAATCTGTAGCAGTAATAGTTGAACTGCCATCAACTGCTGCAAAGGTAATACCATTTGTGGTGGTTGCGCGAACAGGAGTTACATCGTTGAATGAACCACCAGTTTCTATGTAATACTTAACAGTAGATCCAACACCCAAAAGCCTTGTACCAGCTAGTGATATCCAAGCATGTAAAGCTCTGGGCAAGCCAGTAATTGTATTGGATGTGCTTTTTACCCATCCACCAATTTTTTCAACACGATTTTTTCTGAATCTTACAAAGTTACCATCTACCCAGCCACCTTCGTTTGCGTAGTCAGTTTCTTCTTTGTTGATACCAGCTTTGAACTCAATTTTACTTAATGGCATAGTAAACTCCTATAGTAAAAAGTTTACCACGAATTAAGCTAATCTGATAATCGCACCAGTAGCTGTGGCGGAGGGGAACACTACTGTAAAATCCCCTGCTGTACTCGTTTTATCACCGCCAAAATCAATCGCTGCAATCGCTTTGTTACTGTTGGTTGAGTTGTAAATCAAACAACCTCTAGCTGTCACTGTAGCTGTACCAAAAGTCAAATCTGCGAAATCAACTACTGCTACAGAACCAGAAAGAGCTGGTGTAACATTAGTTAAAGCATTACCACCAGCATTGTAATTGGTTCCTGATGATTCTTGACCTGTTCCATAAGCAGTTGTGCCAGCTCCCATTGTTGCGCTACTTGTAAAAAGAGCTAACTTAATACTGTCTGCGCCATTGGTAAGATTATGGGCCTCCACAAGAACCTCTTGCTTGAATGAATTTGCTATCGCACTCGTAATAGCCATGTTTATACCTCTATTTTAATTGTTTAATAATATCTGCCATGTCTTTGTGCCCTTGCGAATCGAGAAGACCTCTGATTGTCACCCGGTCGCTGTCAATTGCACTTTTGACACCATTCAATACTACAGTATAAACATTATTTTGAAAAGCATGTGCTTGTTGTCTAATATGATCAGGCGCATTATCACTAATAGAACATATTTTTTTAGTAATTTGCTCTGCCCAAAATTCTGGTGTATGTCCACGATTCTCTGTGGTTGAAACCATTACTTGTCCTAGTTGTATGAAGCCATCACTCATCCTTTGTATGGCTCTGGTGGTTTAGCTTCTTGAATTATTTCCATGTTATGTTCTTTCAGTAAATCTTCTATCTTATCATTTGGCGCAATTATCCAAGAATCTTTATGAGGTATTGCAACCAAGGGTTTTTCTAATCTGTGATAGCCATACAATCTTTCATCAGCTGGAACATCAGCATCTAAAACTGTAGATCTTGGCGATACACCTACTGTAATTCCTGATTCCATTAGCTTGCAAAGCCAAAATTCAACGCAAGCACGACCAGCTTCGGCAAAATGTAAATCGTTACGATAACTAAAATCTATACCAAATAGGTCTATAGCACCAACTTTATTCCACATAGCAAAAGCTAATGCATATGCTACTGTATTATTCATATATGCGCATTTCGTAGCATTACATACTTCTTGAAGTGGGTAATCAACAATACTGGGTACACGCTCATCAAGTTCACAAGAATATATGGGAACTTTTATATTAGGTAAAATCTTTCTCATTACCTTTGTCTGCTTACCAGCGTCTTCACCATCAAGGAAACGTGAAGCTGGATCCATCATAAAAACTCTGTCACATTTCAATGCACCAGCAACAGAATTTATACCCCAAGTTTCATCCCACTCTTTGGAGTTTTCCAAACTTATAAGGTAATCTATTTGCGATATGCCTAGACCAAGCAAAGCTATGCGTTTGCCTTCTAAAGACTCTATTCTCTCCATTTTTATGTCCTATCTATTTATTTTATGTCACTTTCTGTCTTAAAGAATCATACCTATATTCATCTCTGGTGTCACGACCTTCTGAATTATTTTTCATTCTTGCTATAGCTTCTTTGAATCTGGTTTCGAACATAGCAATATTTTGTTCTGTTTCTTTTAAGAAGATAGCTCCTTCAACCAAACTTCCATATAGTAATGCATCTGGATAATCTTGACTTAATACAGTTGAACCACTATCAGCTCCAACTGTTAGGCTTGCTGGTTTATGCAAGTAATGTAACTCGAACACATAAGCACTATCTGGTACTGGTGCTAAAGAAAAAGACGTCTGACTAAAAACAGAATAATACTTTGGCTTACCTGTCGAAGTTGTAGTTGGCGAATATTCTCTTAAAAAACTTGGATGTTTTAAATCAAGATAATCATATGTGTTGCTTGAAACAATTGCTAAACTCATAGGTGCAAGAAAATCAGTAGGACAAGCTAAAAATCTATTTGATTGAGTTGCAGTCGCTTGTACATTTTTTCTTTGATCTGTAATTTCAACCAAATTTAAAATTCTATTTTCTGATTCTTTAATAAAATTATTTAAATTATTTGTAAATGTTGTCTCGCTAGACTCCAAATAATCACCAATTGCTGTTTTTAATGTGCTTAAAGTCCAACTCATGTTGTTATCGAAACCTCTCCTACACTGAATGTAGATTCAAAAGTAGTTAATTGTTTACCTAGCTTACCTAATCCAACATTAGTATATACCACAAAAAAGTTATTATCATCTGAAGTATCTACTCTTGCATCTGGTAATGCTCTTTCTTCTACTGGTGCTAATCTAGGACTAAGCTGTGGATGCTTGGGATCAAATTGATCTGCTCCAACCATCAAACCATTCCAAGTTTTTTTCATATCGACTAGATTATATCTAAAGCCAGTTATGTCACAAATTCCATAAGCTGATTTTTTGTTACTGTATCTAACCATTATGCTCTATTGTAACTTCTTAAATCAGGTCTAATTCTGTAACTAGCGCGTTCTTCGTCAGTATTCATAGCACGTAGGAATTCTTCTTCATAGAGTTGTTTTAAAAGACCAGTTCTATCTGGTGCTCTTTTTAAAGAAATGTAGTAAGCCAACCCAGCAGCTAGACATGGATAAAATCGATATGGCATATCCATAGTGTTTTCTCCAGCATCAGCATCATCAATTCTTGTCAGAACATTCATTATCAAAGTATAAGTTGAAGATTTATCTGGTGCTGGATATACAGTAACAGTAGGTGTATTTTGTTTATCAACAAAATATTGATTAGGTCTTGATGTCGATCCTTTACTAGCAAGTCCAGAATACTGGGATCTGCTTATTCTGGTAAGTGATATGTCAGTGTTTACATTGTTTGTTGTTTCACGAATAAATGCATCTAAAACATCTATAGGTGCTGTTGCGTTAGTGGTATCGATATTGTAAGTCACAATATCCTTAACCATCGTTACACTTTTTGATGCTACAGTCCATTGGTTAAGACCACGATTAGACCATTCTGCAAGCATAAGATTCAAACTTCTTTGAGCTGATTTCAGATCATACCCTGTGCGCAGCTCAATTCCGCATCTTTCAAATGCTTCTTCTATAAACTCACCAACATCAGGTTCAAAATTTTTACTATTCGATGTTGCCATATTACCTCACAAGTTAAGAAAGTGACTCACCAAACCCGTCTAAAAATTTGATGAGCCAGTTTTCTAAGCATGAAACACAGTAAGCGTTCCAAACGTGCTTACAGTGTATGAAACAAATATACCTGATTCGAAAAGAACACCTTCATCTGGGATTGTAATATCTCTAGTTGCTGTTGCACTTGCAACAGTGCCTAGTTTGAATGTACTTGAACCAAGTGGAGATGTAGTTACAAAATCAAGTATGCCAGCTGTACCACTACAAACCACATTAATACCTCTGAATCTAGATCTACCAGCAAATATCACATCTGCACAACTTGCTGCATGTCCTATTGAAACATTTGCTGCTGGTTGTGCAGAAGCTGCTGCTGCTGTGACAGTTCTAAAGAATTTAGTACCAGAGGTTGTAGTAGCTGAACCTGTTAAAGTAATAACTTCTGTTTGTGCAGAGCCATTAACATCAGTACCAGTAATAGTAACAGTTTTGCCATTATCTCCAGTACCAGCTGTAGTGCAAGTAATTATTCTTGCTGCTGTAAATGTAGCTACACCGCCAGAAGTATCTGTTCCACCGATTGTAAAATCAGTATTTGCTTGTTCTGCTGCGGAAACTGAAACATTATCAGCAGCATTGGTATCAGCAGCTATATGAACGGCTTTGACATCTGAACCAGTTATTCTAGCCATAATTTACCCCTTAATATACTGTGTATTCGATCTCAACAGTGGCTCGGAACGCAGTAAGAGCTGTGTCGCATGCATCACCAGCGCACATATAAAGGTTATTACTTGCAATCGCAGCACTTATGTTTGGTTCGAATACATGAAAGTTTCCAGCAGAATCATCAAGATTTATATCAACCTCTGTTACTGCATCAGTAGCAGAAATTCTTGGGTTGAATGAAGCTACCCCAGCTCCTACAATTTCTGTACCTGATGATATTGCTGCATTTGTAGCTGTACCAGAAGTAGCACTAAGCTGTAAGTTTGCTAATGAGTTAGCATCACTGGCTGCTGGTGTTGTTATACCAACTACTACTTTATGGATGAAAAATTTACTAGCTGTTACTAAATCATCTGGATGATCAGCGTTAAGCTGTCCAAGTTCAACAAGTACATCTGCATCAGTATAAGTTGTAGCAGCTGCATTTGTACCAGCTAAACTTACTGCGAATGTTTGTATTTTTCTGCAACCTAAAGAAATAAGCTGTCCAGTAGAGTTTACTGAAAAACCTGTTTCTGTAATTGCACCTGTACCACTAGCTTCGTTAATTACTTTGAAACCGCCCTTGGATCGGACTGGTCCACTAAAAGTTGAATTTGCCATTATAATCACTCCTTTGTGATAAGTTTTATCGTCTTGGCTTGTCAGCTAGGTCTGTCGATAAAACAAAAAAAATTACCCTAGTCAATACATCATACTTCAAGACTAAGGTAATTGGAAGTTAGGAGTAAATTATCGAATATTCTTTTTCACAAACACCTATCATTTGTTTTTTGTATTTCTTGAGCATATCTTTGACAGCATGTTGTATTGGTATCGACCAGTTATCCATGCGATTTACGCTGTGACCAAATGAAGCATCGAACTTGTTGAAACCAGCTCCATCTATTTCGTTTGCGCCATCACAGTATCTTGCTAACAATTGAACACACTCTTGCATTGCTTTAACTACATGTGTTGGCAATGCTTTTACTTTTTTACCTTTGTATAGCTTCTGAACTTCACCAGCATCATATGATATTTCATCAACAATCACATTAACGAGTTCTGGATCATCAAGACTTTTATCAGCAACTTTCTGCTTACTAACGAGTGTTTCAGCTAATTTAGCATCAATAGATCCATCAACAACAATGTGCTGTACTAACACTGAATCCTTTTGTCCAATTCGATGACATCGATCTTCTGCTTGGTTCATGTTAGCTGGAACCCAATCCATTTCTGCAAAAACCACATGACTAGATGCTGTTAATGTAATTCCTACACCAGAAGCCTGTATGCTTCCTATGAAAACATCAGCATCACCTTTTTGGAATTCGTCAATTGATACTTGTCTAGCTTTAGTTGACATGTCACCAGTTAAGATAACCACTTTCTTGTCGTATTTTTCTAAGCCTTCTTTGATGCCAGCTATGACATCTTTATGATGAGCAAAGACTACAACCTTGTGATCAATAGTTGATACATGCTCTATGACATGATCTACTTTCTTCAAAGCCATTTGATGCCTAACACCTGACATCTTATCAAAAGGTATATCATTAGATGATGTTTCTGCGATCACATCTGACCAAGTATCATATTCTTTTTCTAATTCCTGACCATAATGATCTCTACCTAGTACAATAACCTGTCTTACTTTGTCTGGTAAATCAGTTAACACATCTTTCTTTTTTCTTCTAAGCATAATGGTAGATCGTAATCTTTTTTGTAATTCTTTAAGATTGCTTGCACCATCAAAGTTCCAAACAGTCTTGCGACCAATATTAATTTGATGTGCGCTACAGAATTTGTAAGCGTAACTAAAGAAATTACCAAATACACTTGGACTTAAATAACCAGCTATTGGTTGTAGCTCAATAGGTTTGTTTGGTATTGGTGTGCCAGTTAAAGCAACTTTTCTATCTGCTTTAATTTTTAAAGCAACTTTAGATCTAGCAGTTTTTGGGTTTTTTAAATAATGACACTCATCGAAAATTACATATGACCAAGTTCTTGTGAGAATTTTGTCTTTGAATTTTGTAAGTAAATCGTAATTTATAATTACAATATCAGGGTTCACAGGAAACTCATCTTTACCATTTTCTATTGTTTTGATATTACGATCCTGAACCAACCATGTTTTACATTCGATACCCCAGTTAATTTTTACTGAAGCTGGTACAACTATAAGAACTTTAGGTAGCTCAATTGAATTCATTAAGCCAATTGCTTGTATTGTTTTACCTAATCCCATCTCATCTGCGATCAAAGCAGATTGTTTTTTTGATAGAAACTCTATACCAGCTTTTTGGTATGGGTAATAATCCAGACCTTCTGGTGCTTTTATTTCGACATCGCTAGAGATAGCCATAGATTCTTGGATCTTTTCATTGTTATCTCTATATCTTTTACAAACCCACTGATCGTCTTCTTTAACAATAAAGATGCCAGCTTTTTTTAATTCAGATTTGCGAACACGATAGATTGCCCAAAAGTCTTGGTTATCTTTTTCTATAATTGCAGTAGAAACAAATCGCCCATCTGGTAGAGCGATTTCTTCTCCAAACTGCAAAGGTAATTTAAAAGTTTTATCTTCCATTACCATTCCTTGAAAGCCATTAAAGTGCCATTATCGTATGGTTCAGCATACCAGCCAGCATCTATCAATATCTTGTTCAACTTAGGATGTACAGTTTCCGCACCAAATTCATTATAAGGATCAAAGATTGCCACATGATTTACATAATCTTCACTACCTCTAAACCAAATGCCTTCATAATCCTCAGAAAAATGTGATGCTGGTGCTGGCTTGGCTTCTGGAAACTCTTTCTCAATTTTATTAATTAATCGAGACTCGCTCATGCTTGCTTTTCTACTCATGCTTCAGCTCCTATTTCTTGAATTTCACCATGCCAATGGAAGTTATCTATAAGATAATTTACCGCTTCTTTCCAACTATGGAACTCTCTATCTTCTTCGAAATGCCATGCACTCATAACATGTCCAGCTCCTTCATCAACAATTTCAAAATAACTAGCACTGTGAATGTCTCCATAACAATCAATGCCTTTTATAGTTCTTTTTTTCATTTTTTGCTCCTTTTCGTTATTTAATTTACTATCCACATATACATACTAACATATATGTACAAAAGTACAACTATTTATACAATTAATTTACATTTATTTTAGGCATAAAAAAAGGGTGCGAAAGCACCCTTTATCAGTAGTTGAGTAATAAACCCTACTGTTGGTTCAATTAAGCACCCTGTGATCCATAGATACCGCGAAAATCACTAAAGCCGAAAGAATAACGCTCTCTAGCCTTGTATCTAATGTTTCCAGTAGTGAAGTCTGGTTCCATTGAAGTTGCCATTGCAGTTCTTTGGAAGCCCTTAAGACCATCACCTTGGTCAGTCACAGAAGTTATGATGAAATAAGCGTCAGGATCATTAAGATAGTGATTAACTACAGTCCCACCAGAAATCATTCCAGTGTTTTTAATGCTGTTAATATCATTATCTGAAGTTCCAGTTCTTAAATCACTTGACAACAACCTGTCAGCCACAAAAACCAATTGTGGTGGAATGACAAGTTTTGAAGGCATAACGCTGATTTGCAATCCACGATCATCCGTGAAAGTTGCTAAATCTACTAGGTTAGCTTCAAGAGACGTCTCATTCAAATCTGCCATCGTTGTTGCTCTGTTCGCTTCAGTACCACCACCAGCTAAAGGGTGAGCAGTATTGATTAATGACACACCATCACCACCAGTAAACGATGATGAAAATGCATTATTGAGAACAGAAGCAGCTTTGACTTCTTTCGAGTGGGCCATTGAACGGGCGAGAGCTTTTGTGTACCGTTTCCCTAAACTATCATAAAGTTGGTCCTCAATTGCTTCTTCTGTCAAAGCAAATGCCAAACTTACAGTGTCATGGGTAAAACGAGATGTGTAAGACTCGCTTGCGTTATCAAATTGGACACCTTGTCCTTCAGCTTTGTCAGGTGCACCTCCGAAGCCTACGAGCAATACTTCTTCCTCGAATGCCTTGGCACTGTTTTCCATTTGGAAAATTTCAGTGTATTCCTGACCATGTTGGTCGTACTCCAGTCCAAAAAGACTGTTGAGTCCGGGTTCTAGCTCAGCCGCTAGTTGGGCTCGTGAAATTGCCACGTTAGTTCTCCTTTAAGCTAGACCAGCACCTTTCTGTCCCATAATGTGGTTTTGCACCACACAAAGAACATTAGTGTTGGCAGACGCAACGTCTGAGTTATCGGGATCCTGAGATATATCAATTGCCTTGAGCGGCAATGTAGCAGTAGTCGCACCAGTTGAGGTATCGAGTTCTGCATTTGATGTCCCAGAAAGTGTGGAGCCAACTGGTGATTGTTCAACAATGTCGAAGTTTCCGAATAAGTCAGCAACAGGGAAAGCCTCGTCACTTTGTATTTCGTAGACCACATTTGGATCGTCAATCACGTTAGCAATTATATCAGAAGCAGAAATACTGCCCGGATAATGGTTCTTAAATATTTGCTCACCAGATGTTGGATCGGTGTAACTTACACCATTAAAAACTCCAACGATAGGAACAGTACCACTCGCAGCGTGTCGGCCCAATACTCCAGCAGTGAGTTGTGTTACCAAATCACCTTGGAAAATTGGAGTTGTCGCGCCACTAGCTATACGATAGCGACTTTGACCGCCACTGTATGGTGCTCCACCCATCATTCTTACTGGTTTGCAACCAAAACTAGCATCTTTATTAGCCATTTTGAATTACTCCTAAGTAAAATTACCCTCGGTTTTTACCGAAAGTTACATTGGATTTCCTCTTACTATCATACTTCACGTATCTATTATCTTTTTTCGCTTCATTAAACATAGTGTTATCTAACGCTTGATTTGCGAGATGAGTTTTTTGCTCATAATGAGCATTTCTTTCACCTTTAGTTTCGATTGGAAGTTTAGCAAGTATCAATCCTTCATTATATACAACGCCAGCTAATCGCCCTTTTTCTTCGCCCATTGTTGGTAATGACCATCCAGCTGGTAATTCAGATCCTTGTACGAATTCCCAACCTTCTCTTAATCGATAAGATACATTGTTTGCATCTTCTGTACCAAGCAAAGACTGTCTAATCCACCTATACTCATATCCTTCTGGTGGTGGTGGGGTATCGAGCTTTCTTACTGGCTCCCATGGTTTTCTACGAGCTTCTTTATCGTGTGCTTCGGATTCACGATCAGTTCGAGCATAATCTTCTAAACCTGACATATTAACCTACCTCTCTTTGTTGTGAGATTTTTTGTTTCTCTTTAGCAACTCTCTTAAACCACTCATCTTCAGACATCTTGTGTGGTTTTAGAGCACGTAGGCGAGCCTGTTCAGACTTTGTAAATGTTACACCGCCTTTTTTTGCTTGTGTTTTTTGCCGACTTCCTACTGAAGTAGATGCTACTCTTTGCACAGTGGGTTTAGCATCATTTTTTTCGGCTGTTGTTACAGACTTTACCGTATCAGGAAAAATCTTTTTAACTCTGTTTGACAACTCATCCCAATATTCTGAAGAATCCTCTGTATAACCCTCACCCATTAGTGCAGTGTGCTGGTGATAAGCGTATGCTGATTCTTCATTTTCGAAACCTTGCAGTACACCATTTTGATCTGCTACAGGTTTGTACCAATCATTTTTTTCGTGCCATGATTGTGCATTCTGCGAAGGCATTGGTCTTGGTTGTTGAATTTGTTGTTGAGCTTGTTGTTGAACCTGAGCTTGTGGAGCTACTGCTTGTTCTTGTCTAGTTTTTGCAATTCTTAATTTTTCTTTTTGTATAGACAAATCACTTTTCAATGTATCTGCTTTGCTCATTAAATCGGCATCGCCACTAGAGACTGCTTTTTTATACAATTCGTCAGCTTGTTGCTCTTTTGCCAGTATTGACGATTCTTCAGCAACCAGCACATTACTTGTCAATTCACTGGTTTTCGCTTTCAAGGCTTGATTTTCAGCATCTTTTTGAGCTAATAATCTTTCAGCTTGCAACGCTCTTTCTTCTGCTTGTCTGGTTTTCTTATTCAGATTATTGATTCGCTTGCTTACATTTTTTGTATAGTTATCAAGCTCATCATCAGAATCTACTGTAGCAGTGGTCTGACTCTCTGCTGTATCATCTACAACAGTGAATGCGATTTCTTCTTCTTTTTTTTGCTCTACTTGTTCTTCACTCATAATTATATACTCACGATGTCGTCAGGGTGCTTTATAGTTCCTATGATTTCATCATCATTTACTATACGAACTTCAGCACCATCTTCTAATTTAAACCTAGCACCAGCGTATCTACTAATCAAGATCCATTGTTTTTCTTGACACCAATGCTCGCCATACTTCTTTTCGTCACTGTAGCATAAAGGTCCTTTCTTAACCACATAAGCTACTAAAGTAGCTAAGGATTCTTTATCCACTGTTTCTCTAGTGAGAACAATACCACCTTTTGTTTTCCGACTTTTTTTGTATGGTAAAACTAAAATTCTCCATCCTGTCGGTTGTGGCATTCTCGCTATCACACTATCTTCTAACTTTGTTGGATCCAAAACTACATCTTCTGGATCAACATAAGCTGATTTAAGTTCAACTTTTTCGCCCATTTTGCTCAATCCTCTATCTTTTTATAAGATTTAATAAAATCTTGTAAATTATACAACTGATGAAGTTGTCCTGTAAAGAATTTATACTGTTCCATGTCTCTAACTTGACCTGTCATCAAAATATTTTGTATTGAGTCTATTTGTATCTGTATTTCTTGTCTTATGTCACTAACTAAATCAAACCTATCCATTTAAAACTCCTATTTTTTCTTTGCTGGTCGCCCTTTTTTCTTGGCAACTTTCTTTTTAGCTACTTTCTTTTTAGCTACTTTCTTCTTCGGTGGTTCAACTTTTACTTTCTCAACCACTGGTTCTTGCTCTGGTGGTGCTTGTTTTTTTAGTGTTGGATTTGGAACCACACCGCCAGATTCAATAATTTTCATTTTCCTTGCTATTCTTCTATCTGATACTTCTTTACTAGCAAGTGCTTCTGCTTCAGCTTTCGCCCATTCTTCTTGTTCTTTCTTTCTATCTATTATTTTTTGTTCTTTAAGTTGCCTTTGCATCTCTAATTGTATTGATGAAGCCATTTAATTTCTCCTAAATCTTTGCTCTAGTTCTAAAATTTTAAGTTCAGCTTGTTGTCTCATTCTGTCTAACCCAAGTTGTAGCTTATCGTCAGCAATAGATTTTTGCACATCTAATCTTTGTTGAGATAATTGAGCATCCATCATGTCTGACTGTTGCTGTTGTTGTTGCTTGCTTACAAACTTTTCTTGATCTAAATCGATTTCTTTATCTTTCAGCGCAAGCTCTTGTTGCCTAATAGCAACCAATGGATCATCTCCACCTGTTTGTATAGTCGATAAGAAATCATTTGTTAATTGAGCCATAATTGGTGAGGACATTTGATCCATCATCATTTGCAACTCTTGTTGTATTTGTTGTGCTTGCTCTGGTGGTACTTGCTGTGCTTGCATCTGCAACTGACCAATTCTTTCTTGCATCTCTGGTGGCATTTGTTGTTGTGCAACCTGTGTAGATAAAAATTGTAAATGTTCCATAACATGACTAATGATTAAAGATTGTATCTGTGGGTTTTGCTGTACCACGCTAGTTAGAAACAATCCTTGATGAGCTTGTACATGAGCTTCATGATTTTGTTGAGGAAAAGCCTGTGCTGGTTTTCCTAATAAGAAACCAGAATTTTCTAAGCCAGCATCAACTGGTCTTGGTGTCGTATCTGGTGGTGGCTGTAGTAGTGATTCAACATTATCGATACCTAAAGCACCATACATTCTTTTATACGCTTCATACATACCCAAAGGTCCATGTATGTCTGGATTAGATTGAACCATTTGCAATAATTCTTGTGCCAAAGTAATACGCTGGCTTTGACTGAAGATGTTTGGATCTGATACTGGAACCACATCAATCCTGTCATCGAAATCGGTAGCTTTTATTTCTCTAGGTGCAGTTCCAGTATCGTAACTGTAAACAGGTGGTAAAAAGTCTGCAAATACATTACCTAGTAGAGTAAACTCTAATTTTTGCGAGTAATGTAATCTTTTATGGATTGCAGACATTACTTTAGTTCCTCTTTCTAACAAGGCGACTGTAGTACCTACAGGCATGGCTTGATTCATATCGCCAACATTCATATCAGCAATCGCAGCAAATCTTTTGCCAGAATCTATAAGTAAGCCAAGTAACTGCATCAATACATTACTTGGTTCTTTTATAGGAAGTGGTATTAAGTTTTCACGCAAAGAACCGCCAGTAGTATCTATATCTCTAAACTCACCGGGTTGTAATGGTTCTGCTTCATCTCTAATTCGCATTCCTCTGGCTTTGAATCCAGCTGGCAAATTACTTAAAGTTCCAGCATCTATAAGCTGTCTTAATATTGATGTCGATGCTTTACTCAAGCCACCTATCATGTGTGATAATCCAAGACCATAAAAACCTAACCCCGGTAAGAATTTATACTGTACAAAGTAATTTATTTTATTTTTGTCTGGATCTTCTGGATTATAGTTTCTTCTAATTGCTAAAATTTTGTTCGCTTGCTCATCTATAGTTACAATATATGGCAATTTAAGACCAGTTGGCTCATTTTGTTCATCGAGATCTTCATATCCTTCTAGATCGAGAATCGTATGTACCTCGTATATAGTTCTATTTCTTTGTTCTGTGTAAGATGGAGAAACACCTTGTACATCGTCTATTTCAGCTTGAACATCATTTGAATCTTCGTAATCACCATCAGGTATATCTACATCAGCATAAAAACCACTTAGCTGTTGTTTTTTAATTTCATTCCTAGACATACTGATAACATGCGTAATTCTTTCTGCTGTAGAAATATCTGGTGCTTCATATGGAACTACAAGATCTTCTGGTGGTATGAATTTTGAAACAGCTCTCTTTAATGAAAAGTCATAGTATATTTTCTTAAATGCTGAACCAGCTAATGGTAAGAAAAATAACAACTGATCTAACTCTGGATCATACTCTTGCATTACATTCATAATGTAATAATTCATAAATTCTTGTACGCGATCTGCTTGGCTTTCTGTTTCTGCTGTTCTGCTTCCAATAATTTGTGTCTTAACAGGTCCTTTTGCTGGTAGCAGCTCCTTATATGCTGTTGCTTGGAACTGTGTCACTGCTTCAGCTAAAATTGGGTGAATTACACCACTCGATCCTTCAAATGGCTGTGACCTTGATTCATCAAATTTCATGCCTAGATATTGCAATCCATCAGTGTAGGTTTTCTCCCATTCAGATCTTGAATCGAAATCACCTTGTATTGACTCTACAAGTTCACTAGCTAATCTGCGTAAATCACTGCTATCTAAACTATCAGCTAAATTTGCATAGAAATCTTCTTCTACCATTTCTGCTTGTTCGTTCAATTCTTCTTCAGTAAAAATATCATCACCTGACACAACAATACTAGCAGCTTCTAATAATTCTTCTTCTCTAGTCTTATCTGGAACAACCTCGATCTCTGAGCCTGTTTCGATTATGTCTGGATCATTCTCAGTACCTAAAACTCTTTCAACTGCCATAATATTTCCCTAATGTATTACTGTGTCTTGATCAATTTCAAATTCATCGAGACTCATTTCACTATCAATTATCATTTCTAATTCACCAACTAAAACTAATCCAGCCATTGTGCAAATCAATTTTGCTTTTTTTCTATCTATTGCAACAATATTTGGTCCAGCATGTAATTCGCCATCGTGAATATATGATGTTAGCCAAATCTTCATTACATTAATAATATACTGTTCTGTTCTTTTTTAACAATTTTACTTCATCTTTGTAATCTTCATTCAATGAAAGAAAGCCACCTTGCCTAAATCTCATTAGTGCCATAGTCATACTATCCACATAGTCATCATAGTCTCCATAAGGGAAACTAGCGCATTCTTCACGCACTTCATCTGCAAATGGTTCATCTGGCAACCAGACCATTCCAGATTCAAATATCGGTGCTACACTATTCATTCTAGCAACCTTATCTTGACCTCTCGATGGTGAATAAGCAGTAACAGGTATTCCCATTCTTCTTAATTCTTGTGTCAGTGGAGTACCTGTTGCTTTTGCTTCTATCAAAATACAGTCTGGTTCCCAATACTTATATTCATCCCATGCTAACCTTTTCAACTCAGGAAAATCAACTCTGACTCTCTTAGCATCTAAAAGAATTATATTAGGCTGTCCATCATCCTCATGCTCAAAAATCGCCCATGTAGTGATTGCTGAATAATCAGCACTTTCTTTTTTACTAAACGCTGTATCGTAACTTTGTATTACATACTCATAAGCTGGTGCAGTGTCTTCATGCCACTCTCGCCACCATTCTCTTTTTATGATGGATCCTTCTTCTGCTGTTGGATTTTGCATCCATTGTGCGTTCCATTTGGCGACAGGTAGAGCTGCTTTTACACTTAATAATTCTTCTTTTTTCCAAAACTCACCCCATAATGGCTTATCACTTTTTGGCATAATTGCTGGAAACTCTACTACTTCCCATTTATCTGCATGCTCATCACCTTGTTTTTTTAGCAATCTGCCTACAAGATCTTTGGTAGACCAGCGTGTCATTACTATAATTATTGTTCCACCGGGTTGTAATCGCTGACGAGGACCTGATGTGTACCACTCATAGGCACTATCCATTGCTTTTGGACTCAACGCATCTTGCTCTGAATGTGGATCATCAATAATTAATAGATCTGCACCACGACCTGTAATTGCACCACCTACACCAGCGTAGAATGATTCGCCTTCTTGGTTTGTAGTCCATCTACCAGCTGATTTGTTGTCAGCTTGTAATCTTAAATTAGGAAAAATTGTTTTGAAATCATCACTATCTATAAGATTCCTAACCTTTCTTCCGAATCTAACAGCTAATTCTGCTGTGTGCGTACACTGAATAATTTTTAATGCTCCATTCAATCCCATCATCCAAGCTGGTAAATAAGTGCTGGCAAACTCTGATTTAGAATGTCGTGGTGGCAAGCAAACAATTAATCTTTTCAATTTACCTGTAGCTATACGATTAAATTTATCTGCAATTATTTTGTGATGCCTTCCCATAATGAAAGTATCACCCCACATATATTTAACAAAGGATAAAAAATCTTTGTGACAAGATTTTTGATTATCTAGTTGTTCATATCTATTGAGTAAAGATATTGCTTCATCTTTTTCTGATTGAGAAAGTATATCGAAATCTTTTAAGGAAAGTTCTTTCATATAGGAATTCGGAGATGGTAGCTAGATAGTGACAATATGGTACTACCATCTCCTGAGCAGTAATGGAGAACTGCCTAGAGGTAGTATAATTGATATCTTAAACTTCATGCCACTCTTTTCCTTCGAATAACAAAGATTCAGCTTCGCGCCTTCTAATCAACCCATCCAAAACTTTGCCACCAGCTTTATTCCAACGCTTAAATTGTGCTGGTATTTCATTGTATTTTTCTAGGTTAAGCAACTTGAGGAGCGTACTGCTCCTAAGATTGTTCGGTCCTAAATTGAAAGTAAAAGCTACCAATGCAGAAAATTGACCTGATGTAAGTTCTACTGTGACTAAATCATTCACATAGTTTTCAAATTCTACCAAATCTTCTACAAGCATTTTTTCAGCTATTTCCTGTGTAATATGCATATCTTCAGCAACATCTCTGGTATGCCCATAACCGATTGTAGGAACATCTGCGCTACACCGATATGTTTCGAGCTTGCAACCTTCGAACTTCTTGATTAACTCAATACCTTCTTGACTAATCTTCATCGTTTTCTCCTTTAGTCACTTTTCTATAATAAACAATTATTTCTTGCATTTCGTTGATGTATCTTTTTAATTCTTGCATGTTATAAGCCATAAGCTCGTAATCAGGCACACTCATTGCGAAAAATACCAATTGCCCTTGCTCTTTTTCAACTCTGGCTATAAATTCATCAATATTAGATTTACTTACAACAAACCAATAAGGTTCCTTGAGATCAATTTCTCTAGGCATAATAGGCTGTACAATAGTTTTCTCTACTGGTTTTGTTATTATTTGTACTTCAGGTGGCTTTGGATCAGGGATCAGTCTTTGATACAGACTGCAACTGCAAACCATCGTCAATACTATCCAGAATCCTAGAATCTTCTTCAATGCTTTTAAATACATTCTTTGTTCCTTTGTTGGCTCTTGTTTCAATAAGATTTGGCTTTGCTGATGCCAATTTAGTCAAACTATGTCTTCTAAAAACATCGAGATAATTATTCATCTCTTTTTGTATCTCGTTGCTCTTTGCTTGTATCTCTAACAGACCTTCTGTTTGTGTACTAAAATCCGCTTGTAATTTAGTTATGGTTTCTTGTTGCTCTTTATCTCTGACCTCAAACGCATAGTTAAGAGCTTTTAATTCTGCGTTTTGATTCCATAACAAATAACCACCAAACGACATAACAAGAATAACACCTATCAATATTTTGCTCATCTTTTTGCCTAGTTAATTAATGTTATGGGGACTTTAGCATATTTGTATAAATTTTAACAACATTAACTGCCTTGCTTGATATTTATATAAGATTGAGTACCACCATTAACTCTGACTTGATTTACTTTTCCTTCTTGATCTATCCTAATTGCTGTACTGCTGTCCTTGGAAACCTGTATTTGTAATTTACCTTCCACTTCGCGTATTAATTTCACTTCTGAGTCTGTCACAAAACTGGATATCTGTGTGTCTGAATCATAACCAATACTTGTTCCTTCCAAGCCTTGTTTTGCCAATGCTCCTGATGCTTTGCTTAATTCATCTACCTCTTGTATTACATCAAGCAAATCTTCCAAAAAATTAGTTGCGAGGTAATCTATATCAAGCTCTGTGTATTCTAGCTCTGATTCTGCATCTAAGACATCAGCATCTAAATCGTCAAATTCGAGGAAATCTGTGTCCAATATAGATGATGATGCAGTTGCGCTTGATTCATTTGTCTCTAGTTGTTTTTCTTCTGGTGGAGAAACAATTAAATAGTTATCTATTTGATCTAAAGTAAGATCTAGTATTACTGGATTTGATGGCACTGATTCCAAGTTATACACAGTTGTAGCCTGATATGGTTTATTTAAAACCACACTTCCCAGAGCAGTTGTCACGATAATCTCACCTGAACTTTCGCCAAATTCATCAGGCAGTAGAATAACGAGAACTTCCCCAGTGTCTTTAACCGTGAGAGTTAGATCTGTTCCACGGATCCCAACAGTAGCACTGTTTCCAGCTCGTATCTTAATGTTTTCTTTTTTTATTCTTTTTGACTTTGAACTGATAAACCTACCGGTTCCTTTTACAAAGTTCAAAGCCATACTGGAGTTAGATGGATTTGGATCAAATATAAAGGAGTCAACAATCACGGTGCTATTTTCTGTCAACCTAATAGTAGTATCATCACGGAAAGTTACACCCATGCGACCTGAAGCTGTTTCCAGCTTATCCATAGAATCTAGTGAGAAGCCTACCTCACTTTTTAAAGGTTTTTCTCGAACAACTCTGGTTACACCATTTAGCTCAGAGATTGAGCCAATATCTTTAGCAAGAGGTTGAGGTTCCTTGGTCATTTTGCTGGATGCAGACTGAGCCGTTGCTTCCAGATGAAGTGACACGCAGCCAATCATTATCCAGAGTAGATTGTTGATCAATGTCGAAAGATCTCGATCCACCATCATGTTCGAGCTTGAAATATGCGCCAGCATAGCCATCTCCGTTATAATCTACTGTATTTGAATCCCCGTCTAAATCTATGTAATTTGTCGCTGAATCCACATCCAAGTCAATATGCACAGTATTACTAGAACCTTGCACAATCGTGTCTATATCTGCGCCACTAGCTAAAGAATTTGTAGCTAAGTCTAGTGTCATGGTGTTACTCGATCCATCGATATCCACATTTACATTTGATGAGTCGGCATTGTTCGAGTTACTAGGATCAACTTGTATTGTATATGAGTTACTATCTCCATCTATATCGAACACACCTGTAAAGGAATCAGCTGTTATATCACCTCTATAAAGGTTGCTGTCGCCAATTAGATTCAAATCTAATGACATCGAATTGCCGTCAAGATCAAATGGTGTCATAGATCCATGAGCAGATAATAATCCACCTATGATGTTTCCAGAACCTAGCTGCTCCAAATCTATTGATGAGGATGTTCCAGCTTGATCCACATAAATTTCGTTATCATCTGCTATTGCAATACAGCAAACTAATAATAAACTAATTAACTTCTTCATCTCTAATCTCCCAGTACCCTTTTGTCTCGCCTATCTTTATTATTTCTAGTACAGCTCTTTCAACTACTGATTGTAAAACAATGCTAGTTGATTCATTTTGCGCTCTACCACCTTCCACCTCTACCAACCTTTGTCCTTCATCCAAAAATCGAAAAATATCTTGTGAGATTCCAACACTTAAAAGGCTTTTTTGCGCAGAAGTTTCTATTAATATCTCTCCTGTACTGACTGAAACAAGCCTTAAACTAACTGTCATTAAATCTTCTCTGTACTGCTTAGAGCTACCAATACCAAGGTAACGTGCTCCGCTGCCACCACTAAGTACATTCTGATCATAACTCAATACACCCCCTTGAAGCAAAAGTCCAGCGAACAGTAAAGGTTTAACTTCGCTTTGATCTTCAAAATCTACCCTAGTAGATCTAATTATTTGTCTTTCTTTGGTGAGCGAATCTAAGCCTACTCTTTCAACAACTCGCCAGAATTTACCATTGCCACTGTGTTTTAATGCTCTAATAAGAAACGCTTCTGGTGCTTGGGTGATAGCAGTTGAAAATAATGCAAACTGTCCATTACTTTTGCGCTGACCTGTGTGATCTGCAAAAGAATTTGGATATATGGCTACAACTGGTTTTCTTGTAGGTACACCAACATTTTTTAATTCTTCTGATTGTAGATCTAATATAGAAGAACTTTTAATAACGATACTAGGAATACCGCTACCTTCCAACATGTTGTGGGAAGCACAGCTAGAAAGTAAAACTACCGATAGGCACAGTAATAGACGTTTGTCCACCCAGTTCGTCTGTAATAGTGAGCGTAATAAATTCATCATTCTCCACAGTATATTCTATTATGTTTCCCTCAAGCTCTAATTTACCAGATTTCTGAGGTGTCTCGCCAAAGAGCTGTTCTACCATTTGTCTACTTAGTTGAGCATACACCCTAGATTCAAGGTTTCTAATAAAACGCGCTAAGGTAGTATTTTGTGCATCTCTGGCTAATTCATCTTGATAGGCTTTAATTTCATCCTTGACAGCTTGCTTTCGACTGGCTTCTTGCGAATCTACTGTAAGATAATGACTTGAGGTGTTGATACCAGAAAATGCTGGACTTTTAAACTTGAACATTATTTCGTCTGCATAGCCATAAGAAGTCAATAACACTAAAAACAATGCTAAATATACATATATTACTAAAAACCACGAAAAACTACTTTTCATCATCCTTCAACTTATTTTCTTCTTTTAATTCTAGCACAGTATTGGTTTTCTGCTGTAATCTGATCATGTCTTGGTCCAGCAACCTGAGCTGATCGGTCAAACGTATGATAGTTACCTTCATTTCTTGTACTGCTGGATCAATTTTATTTGTAATAGTTTGCCATACAAAAAATACGAAATACCCAAGACCAAGGACCATCGTAATTGGAAACCCAAACTCGGCTACTATCTTTGCAATATCCATTAATCTCGCCTTGCATCGATTTTCCCGTCTTCAACGAAATTTTCTGCTCTGGCTATACGATCTAAATCTGGTGATAATCCTAATGCACTGCTGACGCTAGTGTCTATTCTAATCATATCGTTATTCATAGTTGCTGCTCTGGTAATGAGCATTTTAGATATGGCTTGGACTGTTTGTATTTCGCCTACCAAAGCATCCATTAACTGTTTCATTACAAGAAATATAAAATAAGCCATTACCAAACCGCCAGCTACAGGCAATCCAAGTTCAGATAAAAGCTGAACAGCTTGCTCCACTATTCCTCGCCTTTGAAATTCTTACTTGATGATGCTGAACCAGCATACAGACCAAACCAAGCAGCTCCAGCTCCTACAATAATTGAGATCAAACCTGATTGCTCAAGCGATGGCTCAGACAATTCCATAAACCACATAACTGAATAGTACAGTAAGAATATGTAAACGCTGAGGAACATTCTTGGAAAAATGCGCCATGCATCAATAGCTTTCGCTAGATGAATCCATTTTTGATATGGATTTATTCCTCTTTCGATATGTGTAGAGCCTATCTCTACTTCTAGTTCTATCTTTTTTTTGACAACATCGTTGTTATCCATTTATAACTCCAATGTCACTATCTTTTAAAAGAATTTATCAAATCCTAAATTAGCTGCCATGACTCCATATAAACCCCATAGCATTATTTCTAGTTTTTTAAACTTTTCTCTGCCTTCATTAAGACTTTTTTCAATGTATTCATAACGAATTGCACATTCTCTTTCATGCATTTCTATTTTATGAAGTGATTGTTGTTCTTCTGTCATTTTTTAGATTTCTTTTTAGCAACTTTCTTTTTAGATTTCTTTTTAGCAACTTTTACGAATGCTTCATTGATATCTTTTGTTGATAAATCATCAGCCACGAATCGACCTTTTTTAGTTCTTGCTCTGACAGTTTCATACTCTACTTCTTCTTTTACAAAAACGCTTTTTATTTTTTGCCACAATCCAAACATTAATCTAACCCCCATTTTTTTATTTTTGTACCGCCATAATAATCTACAGCAAGATTTTCTTTTTTTAACAATTCAGCGACATTTCCTTTTTCACAGAAAATATCACCTAATACTCTACCATACTTATCTGTGCCATACGATCTCAAAGTTATGTCACCTACAAGCCAATCTTTTAATTTTTGTTTTGCTTGTAATCCAAGCTCTTTCTCTTTTGTTCTTTCAGGATATCTTTTAATGTTGATACGAGACTCTGGTGTATCTATCCCATTTATTCTTACAGCTTTATTGTGTAACTGTACTGAGAAACCAAGATCAATAGTCTCTAGTCTGATTGTATCTCCATCTGTCACTGATCTAAGTTTGCACTTGTAAACAAACGCTTCTGGTGAACTGCTCATATATTGTCCTTAGTAAAAATACTTTTTTAGTTTAACACATTTCACAACTTATAATAATTTCAAAAGGTATTAGTAAATTACTTGTATCTCCTTATTTTTTTAAAATTAATAATAATTCATTAAAATTATGACTTCCTTTTTTGTTTCTATATTCGTATTCAATTTTATCTATAACACAATATTTTTTTATTAATTCTATCCACCATTCAGCGGGTTTTACTGTTAAATGTGCATTCCTACCACTTGGTAATGTTTCTCTTGCTTCTTGTAAAGATATGATAAGTAGAGCTTTTTTATTAAACTTTGAAACTAAATGCTCTATTACGTTAGATAATAGTTCTGGTTCAACGTGTTCTAAAACATCTATACATAAAAGATAATCTTGCGTCTTTGGTACTATTGACCATTTAAAAACTGCTGGATCATAGTTATTTATATTGATAGGTAAAATAAATGGTAGATACCATCCTTTGCCACAACCATAATCTAATACACTTTCTATATTATTGTCATAAAGAAACTTACATATACGAATGATATTCCACTTTGGACCAACACCCCACGTTTCTTCTTGCTTGTGATAATTTCTAAGCTCAGTTCTATATTTATTAGATATGAGCTTCACATTTCACAACTTATAATAATTTCGAAAGGTATTAATAAATTACTTGTGTCTCTTTTTTCTTCTGGATAATCGTAATATTTATTCCAAAAAATAATTGTTCTATCGTAGTTTTTTTGCATTTTTATAGCAGCTTCTAATGGACATCCTGTAGCATTTGTATCTATGTATGTTGCATTTTGATATGGATTTTCTCCAGCATACAAGCACAGCCATCCACCAGAATTACTTATAACTAATACTTTTTCATTCAAAATTTTAATAAAATCATTTAAATTATTAATAGCATCATGTTTTTGTAAAGTTAAACCTGAATGCTTATAGACAGTTTCAATGCTTTTTTTATTGTATTTAGGCATTAAAGTAATAACATCATTACCTTCTGGAATATGACTTTCTGAATATAGTGCGATTCTTTTTATACTAGGTTCTTCTCTCAGCGATTGTATTGCATCTTCGATTGTATATTGTTGTGCGTTACCCACACTTATTACTGATCTCAAGTTTGGAACATTTTCTAATAAAGCCTCACCAATACCACCACTTTGCGTGACTAATCCTATATCTCCAGTAGTTTTTCTATCTAAAAGAAAAGTAGAATAAGCATCACAATGAACACCCATACAGTTTGGACCAAGTATTTTTGCTTTATTTTTTACAATTTTATATAACTTTTTTTCTGTAAAATTATCTAAAGTATTAATGACTATAATTTTATTTGTACCTTTATTTACAATTTTAGTTACTTCTTCAATAATATTAGGTACTGCGACTACTGCTAAATCAGGAATTTCTGGCAAATCTGTATATGATTCATGTTTAGTAATGAGATATAGAGGAACTTTAGTGCTTTCTAATAGAGAATCTCTTAGAGCAGCACCCCAATACTTGTTTTGAGATATAGCTTCATCAAGAGTTTTTGTCGAAGCACCTACAAGTGCTATTGAAGTAGGATTAAGAAAAGTCATCCTTTGAAAGTTACTACTAATTTTTTATATCTAAATCCATGATAATTTTCTATAGATATAGGATTGGCGTAATCAATCCATCCAGAATTCACACAATCAATATATGATTTTTCCATACTAGAACCTTGGACAACCCATAAACTAGAAGTAACACAATTATCAGAAACACTTTTATAAAAAGCATCTATTTTTTGATGATACTCCAAAGAATAGCACCAACCTTGACTACCGCTATCATCTTCTCGATAAAAGTCTATTTCATGAGAAAACATTCTGTCACCTTGTTTTTCTCTCATGCCACAACCATAATTTACTATTCTTCCATCTATGTCTAATTTAAAGATAGCATAGTCATCGTTGCCTTCTCTGTTTTGAAAATGAGTTCTCATGCAAGCAAGTTTATCTGCTGCGCTAGAACTGACAGTTAAATCAAATTCTTCCCATACTATATTTGGTTTTGTTGCATCTAAGTAAGGTAATGATTTAGTAAAACATTCTTCAAAGATTGTTTGATCTATATCGCTGTAGTTAATTTTCGTTACAGTCATTGTCATTTTATGCTTCTTCCCATGAGTCGCCATCCCAATATCTAGCGTTGTGGGCATTAGCTGATGCTACTTCTGTCTGAAACAAAGAACCTGTATTACCTGTAGCTGTTGTTCTTTCAAATAAAGTAGTTGCTGTTGTTGCACTTGTATTGAAAGTTGTTGTTGTACTAGCAGTTGTACTAGCAGTTGTATTAAATGTAGTCGTTGTTGATCTTGTTGTATTGAAAGTTGTTGTTGTACTATTACTCGTACTAAAAGTTGTAGTCGTACTGAGTGTTGTATTAAAAGTAGTGGTTGTACTTCTACTTGTGTTAAATGAAGTTGTTGTTGATCTCGTTGTATTAAAACTTGTATTAAAACTTGAACTAAAAGAAGTGTTAAAAGTTGTTGTTGTAGAAAAGCTAGTTAAGTTTACATTCCCAGCTTTTCCATATGGACCAGTATAATAAGAAGTTGTAGTTGCTCTACTTGTGCTTCTTGTTCCTGAAGCACTGGTACTTCTACTTGTACCAAAAGTTGTAGTTGTGCTACGGCTTGTACCAAAAGTTGTAGTCGTTGCTCTGCTTGTAGAAAAAGTTGTTGTTGTTGATCTGGTTGTATTAAAGGTTGTTGTTGTGCTATTACTGGTACTAAATGTAGTTGTTGTACTAGCAGTTGTACTAGCAGTTGTATCAAAAGTAGTTGTAGTAGATTTAGTTGTTGAAGCAGTCGTAGTTGTATTTCTTGTAGTAGAATGTATAGCGTTAAAAAAAGTAGTGAGAGAACCATCTGTTTCTTTGACTACAGCGTAATTTACAAAACGCAGAGTTCCATCAGTTACTTTTACAACTATTGGATTTGGTGTTTCAATCGAATCACCATCCCAAATTTTTATCGCCATTCTAAATCCTTGTTAAACTACATACTGAACAAAACCAGATTTAAAGTTTAACTTGTTTTTAAGAAAAATCATAATATTTGCGATCCATTGGAGTGACTGTATTGGTTTTCATACCATTAGACTCTAATAAAGGCACTGATATAGAAATCCTTTTACTCAATGGCACTGCTGAATGTGCAAGACCTTTTGGTATGTAAAGTAAATCTCCAGTTGTCAGATTAAAACTGGTTGTGTCGTTTCCCTTATTATCAAGAGTATTGCAGACAGTCCACTTTACTGAACCATGTGCATGAACCAAGAAATTATCATCAGTATCTATGTGTGGATCAAATGATCTGCTTTTGGCAGTTTTGCTACAATAAAAATGTGCATCAGCTGCACCACCAAAATGTTCTTCAACTGCTCTTGCAATATTAGATATTTCAGGAGTAAGTTGCGATGCTTTGGTCAAAATTATTGAACCATGATTCGACCAGATATTATGTAAGTATTTTTTTTCAAAAAAATCTTTATTTGACCAAGAAGGTTTTTCACACTTAAATAAGTTCCACTTTTCCATACATAGCTTTCTACCATCAGGTAAAATAGCTTGCATACCAGATACAGCTCTGTCGTTATTTATGTAATCAGAAAACTGTTTCCAACTTAATGTTGCTGAAAATAAATCTTTTCTAAAGTCATTACCTTTTATTATGCACCATCTTTTTCTGTGATAGATATCATAAAAATCTTTTAAAGGTAGTGGATGAATAAGATCCTCATAGGTGAAACTCATTTGTATTCTTTACCTATTTCTTTGTAATACGCTTCTTTGAAGTCAATATCTTGTATAAGAGTAGGTGCTAATCCAGTATTTTTAGTAAGATATTCGGCATGTAGTCTCGCATAAGGCATGAGTATTTGTGGGCATTCGATAGCTAATGCTTCTTCTACTTCCTCATGTTCGTAACCTTTTAAAGAAAAAAATCCATTTTGAGAAAAGTAAATGTTATACATAGGTTCATTTTCTACTTCGGTAAATATTTGAAATTGCAAAGCAACCATGTAAATTGTTTCTTCGTTGTAATTTATTTCGTCATATTCAGATTTACAATTCGTTTCTGTGCTTACAGTGCAATCTCCTGATTGGATTGAATTCACTGGATCCATTACATTTATTTCACTGTTTGCCAAGAATATTTTTTTTATATTTATTTGTTTTGACATGTTTTCTCCATTAGTTGTTATTTACTTCGTGTATTTTTCTTCTCATATTTTTTATTTTTGTTATTGTCTTATCAGCCAAAAATTTTATTCTGTTTTGTTCTTTTCTTGGCACACCTCTTAAATATGGCAATAATTTATCAAAACAATAGCCATAAATTTCTAACATGTTTATATCTTTTTTTTGTATACATTTGTTGTAATTAAAAACGCTTGCTTGTTCTCCAAGAACACCATAATAAAAAGCATCTATAGCTGCTGTCGAATCTTCTTGGAATAAAATATCATTCTTGTGATTCATGTATCTTGGTATAAACATTTTTTTCTTATCATGTAGAACACCCTGATCTTTTTCTGGTATTTCATCCCACATATCTGGATTAATTATGAATATACTCAAATCAACGACACCTTCTGTGATATGTTTAGCTACATATCTATAATGTTCGCCTAACCTTTTATGATCTGTAAAAACACCTTCTCTACTGACACAAATGTGATAATTTTTTAGTTTTTTTAAATCAGGTAGATCTCCATCTTTTATTTGTAAAACGATACCACTTTGAACGACCAAAGAAATCCCATCAGCATGTGTCAATGCAGTGCCAATGACACTATCCTTGATCTCATCTTTTCTTACAACTTTGTACTCTGCTTCTGGGATGTTTTTCTTGATAGAGTTTATTGTAAGTTTCGTAAGATTGTTAGTTTCCAGTATTAAGATTTTTAGGTGAAATGGGTTTGACATGTTTTATCTTCTTAAAATATTTAAAAAAATTATTAATTCTTTTTTTTGGGTTTTTTGTAGCATGGTAAATTAAGCCAGAGTAATCTGCTGACAGTAATCTTTTTAAATCGTTTATGACTGGATAACCATCTTGGAACAAAACTTCATATATGTGTGTGTATGTTTTGGCTATGATTTTATGTTTGTCAAATAACTTAATTCTTTTACCTTGAGCCATACCAATTAAACCCATTTCTGAATTACTACAGAATCCAACTACTTCTGTTTTGTTTAACAATTCATGACCAGATGCATTTTTATTTATCAGAGAATTTTTTCCATATCTGGCTCTGAGAAAAGACATAATGAAAGGTGAAGTCAAAGGATGTGGTTTGAGTTTTGCTCCATCAGATTTTATGGCTTTTTCGATCTTTACATCATCTGTTATTTCATTGAGGATATTCGTTCCGGGTAGAAAAATAACATAAGGATGTTTCTCGCTTGTATCTCTAAGTTTGTATTTATCTTTATTATTTTGAGATATATCTTCAAATATTTTTTCTCCTTCCTCAGTAATTTTTTCTTTTATACATTCTCTGAGTAATTTCACACAATACAATGAAGAAGCTGGCTTCAAATAAACGAACTTCGTCATCAAATCTGTATAGACATAGCCTCTTATTTTAGGTTCATTGTTAAAATCATACCAAATATCATATTCAAGGTTAGTACCATGATTGCCCTTTCTTGGTAGTAAGTGATGTATTTTGTTTAACTGATTGTTTTCATCTGATCTTCGTATGTTTCCAGATTTAAAGAAATGCGCAATGTCATTATTCAAAACATCGTTAAAAGCCAGTGTCTCAATTGGCATTTGATTCTATCTTTTTTTCTAACTTATCTAATCTTTCTTCAGTTTCTTTGAAGTGCTCTACAAGGATAGCTAGAGTTTCTTCCATTCTGCGATTGATAATTTTGATTTCTTCGTGGATGTCACTATCTTTTTTAATTTTTCCCATTTTTTTTCCATTTTATTTTATCCTGTCCAAGAGCTACCATCCCAATACCTTGCACTGTGCGCGCTTGCACTTGCTACTTCAGTATCAAATGTAGATCCTGTATTTCCTGTTGCTGTAATTCTAACAAATATCGCAGTGTTATATGTTGTAGTTGTATTATTTACAACTGTAGTTGCAGTAGTTCTTGTAGTGTTGAAAGTTGTAGTTGTGTTATTTGAGGTTGAAAAAGTCGTAGTTGTGTTAAAAGTTGTAGTTGTAGTTGTGTTGGTGCTTTGTGTGACTGATGTGTCAGTGCTAACAATAGTATTTCTAGTGGTGCTTGTTGTTACATTACCTTGTGTGCTTTCGTCTGCTGTAAAGAAAGTTGTATTAAAAGTTGTAGATCTACTGGTATTAGTGCTTCTTGTAAAAGTAGTATTAAAAGTTGTCGTGGTTGATTTGCTCGTAGCAGTAGATCTAGTTGTATTGAATGTAGTTGTAGTGTTTTTTGTAGTATTAAAAGTTGTTGTGGTGTTACTTGCAACTGAAGTAGTTGTTGTTTTGCTAGTTGATCTTGATGTCTGTCTTATTGCATTAAATACAGTTGTAAGAGAACCATCTGTTTCTTTGACTACAGCAAAATTGACAAAGCGAAGATTGCCATTTGTCACTTTTATTAGTATTGGATTTGGTGTCTCAATAGAGTCACCATCCCAAATCTTTATCGACATACTAAATTCTCGTTATACAACGTACCAAACAAAACCAGTTTTCTTAGCTGACTGATCACCAGTTGGAGCCGATGTAGCAATTTCAAAATCTCTTGCATCTAATTTTGTTAAGGCAATCTGTTTCATTACACCATCATCATTCAACACCAATCTATCTGCATCAGCCAATGTTATATCACTAGCTGCTGTTCCACCATCCATAATATTTAGTTCTGCTGCCAACGCAGTTACTAGAGTACCCCCTAGTTTTAATCCATTCGAAGCATCATGTGATGCTATATCTACATTTGAAGTACCATCAGCAAAAACAACATTCATGTTTTCATCGATTGATATAGCTGGTGTAGTACCAACTGTACTTCCTTTACCAATTACCAAATCATCGGCAGAATCATCAAGAGCAATATAAAAGTCCTGAGCATTGCCATCAAACACTATCTTTGTATCCTCAGCACCAGCATCTCCCATTGTTAAAGTTGGTGTTGTTCCTGATATTTTTAAACTATTACCTACATCTAAATCAAGAAAAGCATCAACAACAGCAGCTCCTGATCCAGCACCATCTGAATATACAACTTTGACTGCACCATTAGGTATAGTCACATTTGCTCCAGCACCTTGAGATATAGCTATATCTTGTGAGCCACTTGTAGCGTTTTCAATCATCCAAACTTTTGAGAGAGTATTTGGTGCTATTGTTATGGTACAAGTTGAATCTAATGTACCAGTGTATTTTAAATACATACTTCTTGCTGGATCTGTTGCTCCATCTGCAATTGTCGATGTGTGTGTGTCTGCGTTAGTGGTGATACCTTCAGTGCCAAAACCAAATGCTTCAGCAATAAGCTCTAGGTTTGTGTTTGTTACATTACCCCAGTTCCCTGATTCATCACCAGTTGCCATCTCATTTAATCTGAGATCATTTACGAATGTACTTGCCATCTATCTATCCTCTTAATCTATGCTACTTCTTCCCAAACTACATCTTGTGATTCGTCAATTGTAGAATAACTTGGTGCTTGCGCTTCGTCAATTGTAGAATAACTTGGTGTTTGCGCTTCATCAATTTCTCCCCATACTAGCACACTACCTACACTATTTGTAATAACTAAACTATCTGTAATCGTAGCAGTTGCGTTTGCCTTTGCAGTTCCAACATTTACTGCGCTAGTTATGGCTAATGTTGGCAGATTAATTACTTCATTTTCATGTATTATTGTTGATCCAACAGCAGATGTGATTGCTCTGCCTGTGAGAGTAACGCTTTTTGGTATTGATGCTACTGGTGTTCCTAGTGCACTGGTGATTGCTAGACCAGTTAGATTTAAGACTTCGTTTTCTATAAGGGTTATATTTCCCAAAGCAGAAGTTATTGCTATACCAGAAGGTCGTACTGTTTTGTTTATTCTTGCATCAACAGCTGGATTAATAGCAGAAGTTATTGCTCCTACTGTGCCAACTGATATGTTGTTATTGGAAGCTGGTATTGGTGTTCCAACAGCACTGGTAATAGCAACTGAAGCTGGTACTACATTTTTAGAATGCCTTGTTGTCAGTGATCCAACAGCACTGGTAATCGCAACTGTGCCTAATGTTTGATTACATTCTGCATCTACACTAAGGCTACCAACTGCAAAAGTTGAAGCTATACCTGTAAGCTGAATATTACCAGCTTGTGACCATGCTCCAGAGCTCCAACCTGTTCTTCCCCAACCTGTTAATCCAGCCATTGTTTATCCTATAATTCTGATATTGCAGATGTTAATTCATTTTTGATCACTGTTAAACTTTCTTTCACAGGAACAGTAATAAAATCTTCTGACAATATTTTGTTAATTTTTGTTAAACTAAATTGTACTTTTTCTTTTGTTGTCATTTGTATTCCTTTATATAAAATTGTATAATCATTTCTTTACAGGAGATTAAAATATGTCAGGTAATTTATACTTCAACTGGGATGGTGTCCCATCAGTAGTAGTTGATGGTGGTGATAATAAAAATTCATTACTAAGATACATGCCTTCTGGTTCTGATTCTTGGGTTCCAGCAGATGTTATGTTGCTTCCTGAGTGGATGAAAGTTGGAAACCTTTCAAAAGATGATTTCGAAAAAGAATTTGGTATGATAGGTAAAGAGCTACCAAAATTGCCAGAAGTTACATGACCACCATATCTGTACTTCTTAATATTAGTTAATTCGAGCCAGCTACTATCTATCTCAAGGTCTGCTTCTGAGAAAACTTCTTTCATATTTTCCATAGATTGATCAAAATATTTTTTTATCTGTGGTGGTATATTATCAACAGTTTTTACATTCGGATCTAGTGATTTGAATTCAGTTAAGACACTTCTTACAGCATTATAATCATCATGGGCAATTTCAGCTGCTTTGTGCATTGGTAATGTTGTAACTCCAATTTCTGCGACAATTGATTCTCCAGAATTAGGATCTATATACCTAATATTTAATTTTCTATCACGCATCCCAACGACATTGACTTGATTTCCTGAATCAATAGTTTGAAATTTTCTGCTAATTTGATTAGCAACCTCTCTTGCTTCTTGTGCTGTTTCTACAATTACTCTAGTTCTTATTGGATCTGTAATCTGATTTATGTCGCCACCATACTTTTGTGCTGATTTTTCTATTAGTCTTGGTTTCTTTTTTACCTGACCAAGTGGTGCTCCAGTTGCCTCATCTATTCCTGTTTGTAATCTTTGTGCTAACTTAGTTTCACCCGGATTACCTACTGTTCTGTGACCTAAATCACCAGCAATGGTATTAATATCACTTTGAAATTTAGGATTCAGTTTTTTTGCTGAATCAAACATTTCATCAGCACTATCAAACTGTTGTATAGAATTAAATGCATCTTGTGTTTCTCTAAGCTCTACCTCAGAAAGAGTTCTCTCATCGACAGGATCGCCAACTTTAAATGATTGTGCTTTAGGTGGTGGTAGTGAAAGTTGCTCCAAACCTTTTTTTAATGGTTTTTTGCCAAAGTGTTTGAGGGTATCTCCAATGAATGGCACAGCTCCTAAAGCAGATAATCCAGCAATACCTGTGTTCATAAAACCAGATTTTACATTGCCTTTGGAAAATTCTCTGAATGCATCTCTACCATATTTGGCAGTCTCAGCAGCGTCTATTGCTAGACCTTGTGGTGTGAATCCAATACCAATCTGAGCTAGTAAAGGAACTTCTTCTTCATATGTTTCTACAGCACGATCTAATAGATCTTTATCAAAGATATCTATATCGTTTGTAGGTGCAGTAGCCATACTATTGATTTTACTGTTTTTTAAGCTATATGCAAACCTTGAACTTTGCGATCAATAATATTTCTAATTTTCCAATATGGTATGTCTGCAAATTCAGGAAAAAATTCAGTAACTTGTCTATGTATTCTAGTTGGGCCCAAGCCACGATTTCTTAACTTTTTAATGAATGAAAGGACTTTTTGTTCTTCTGGTACTGGTACAAGTTTCATTCTCCGCTTGATACGATTACCTTCTTTGAACTTTTCTTCTTCTTTTCTAAATCCAAATGGTGAAGCTCCACCTACTGCGTAACCTTTTTCTGCCCAGTGCAATTTACCTTCTGCAAACTTCTGCTTAGTATTGCCATGCTCAATCTCTGCAACTGCTGATAAAACCATTAGCATTATCTTGTTTACCATAACATTCATATCAAATTTGTTATGTAGTGATTTGCTATTTTTAGGTTTTGGATAAGATATTGGCATGTCACCAAACTGCTCACACAGATAGTAAGTCACACCAGTTTGTTCAAATATAGGTATCATTTTTAATAGATCTGACATCGATCTGGACAAACGACACAACCTAGTTGAAATTAAAATATCATGCTCATCCATAGTGTCAGTTAATTCTCTGGAAGCTGGTCTTTCGTTTATCGGCACTGTGCCAGATACACCAGCATCTTCGAAAAAGTGATCTACTTTACGATTGAATTTGTTTTTTACGAATTCATTTATTAGGATCTTTTGTGTTTCTAGTGAAATACCATTCTTCGCCTGTTCAACAGTTGACACTCTGACATATGCGTAAATGTTATTGATTTGTTTTACTGGATTCATAATAGACTGCTCTCTAGTTAATTATGGTGCGTCTTCGTCACACAACTGCACCAAAGTTGTTCTAAAAGGCTAAAGGAGAATTTATCTGTTGATAAATTATGAATAAGCCTTGTGACAAGTGGATCTTTTATTGAGTACCTTCCCAATCCATTACATTGTTTTCAATGTAGTAATTAGCATAATCATGTGACTCATAGTCAATTGAGATACCTGTAAAGTAACTACTTACAATCTCAATGAAATCATCAGCAATTGCTACCAGTTCATCAAAATTAAGGTCAGTGCCTACATTCTCGTAACTAGCAAATAACTCTGCTGTATATGGATCGACATATGCTTTTTCTTTTTTTATGGCTTGTACTTGTGACATTCCTTTCTCCAGTTATTAAAATCATATTGATTATATTTGTTTGTACAAATATTTGCAACTATTAATAATTCTTCCTGTTGTTCATTCTGGATAAGTACCTCCATGCTTTGAGATATTTATCGCCAAGTTTTTTTCTTAACTTTTTATCAGTAATATATCTAACTCTCATTAAGTTATGTTGTGCATCTGCTGTCTTAACAGCAAGAGCGATTTTGTTAGAGACAACTCTGTTTAAGTATTCTTCAAAATAATCTTCGCCATCTTTTTTTGTAATTGAAACGATTGCTTCGATTATTTTCTTGTCGAAATAAAATACGATATCACTCATCAAACTTTTTTTATTTTTTGAATCCTCAACTGCATCATGCAAAAGTCCAACGACATAATAATCTTGTCCTAATTCTTTTACTGCATTTGCTACATGAAAAACATGATCGAGATATGGATTACCTAGTTTATCTACTTGATCTTTGTGAGTCCAGATTGCCAAACCTTTAGCAATCTGACTCTCAAGGTTGTTTCTTCTATCGTTCAATGTCCCCAGCCATATGCAGTTTGTTCTTCTTCTTTGCCATCCCATGGTGAAGCAGTTGCGAAACTGTTAATGTTGAATCCATACTCAGTCATTCTTTTCAACATTGGCTCACCTTTAGTATGCTCTGGGTTAGGCATTACATACTCCGCACCATAACCATTATTTCTGCTAACTATGGAGCCAATTTTTTGCAACATGAAACTCATCTTGCCTTTCTTGGCAACGATTTGATAGAAGTCTATGTTGGTTTGATCGTAACCCCACATTGAGCTGTAGATGTCACCAACTTTAGCGTTGTTTGCCATTTCTTGACCAGCTGACAATCTTTTTGCTTTAGCTTCAGCTTTTCTCACAAAGTGCTGTTTTCTGTCAGCAAAGAACTTGTCTATATACTCTTGCATGTTTTCAGGACTTTTGAACCTGTAATGGAATATTGGTTTTTTAGTCTTACCATAAAATCCCATGGCAATTGGTTTTCCATCCATGCTGTAAGTGTAAGCGACTGCATCGCCATTTTTGATTTCTTTAGAGTTTTTAGGAATATAAAAACTTCGATCCATTGTGTTTCTCATCTTTGCTCCTTATTTAAGTTGATTTCCACACTGATATTATACACAATTTTATATAAATGTACAATTATTTATATTAAAATATTTCCTCAGCTATACCTAGTATTTCTGCTACCATAAAAAACACAGCCAGTATTGCCAAGCTGTTGTAAAAAATACCTAAAGCACAACCAGCAATTCTGAGTGCGCTCTTAGCTAGACTTATACAAAAATGTGTTTGTCTTGGATCCTTTCCTATTGGATTAGACATAACTTTCTCCTTTGGTTTTTTGCCAATGTTTGATTAATACTCGTAGTGCATTTAATTTGGTGACTTTCATGTAAGTCAGTTCTTCAATTTCAAGCTGAACTTTTGTAAAATCATCTATTAATTCTTCTGCTTCTTCTGTATTTCCTAGAGCAATAGCGTGAACTTTTTTATATTTCATGACTCAAACTCCCAGCCAAGCATGGCAGTTAATTTTTTATAAGCCTCTTGACCTGATGAAGTCATTCTTTGATGCTCCCAACCTAGATCATCAACTAGGTCTTTGATTTTCTCCATCTCATCGTATTTGAATACTGTAAAGTTTTTGTTGTGTCGTTCTACTGCTTTTTTAGCCATCAGCTTTTCTCCTCTAATTTAAACTTTTTGACACATTCCATTCCATCCACCCATCACCCTTCTCAAGCATTAAACCCTTATTAGCATCCCACATAATCAATTCATCACGCTCAGTTTGAGTAGTTCTGAATGCTCTCAACTCGTCATCTTTTTCTACCCATGTTCTTTTTCTCACAAGAACCATAGTTTCTTTATTACCTTTCATGTAGCTCAATGCTTTACGCTTTGTATCAAAAGGAATAGTTAGTGGCGCACTCGCGTATGATACAAACCATTCTGATCTTTTATTATTTTTTACTGTGTATCCATATGCCATCAGCTTTTCTCCTGTATGTTTTTGAGTAATTGTTTTTTTCTGTTTATTTCTTTCTGCCAAACTTTTTTTTGTCTATCGTTGCCACAGTAGAAATCACGCATGACTTCGTGATGATTGATTCTTTTTTTTATTTGGTATGCATCCATCAGCTTTTCTCCTCTGATTTATCTTTTATACCTATGCCATGCTCAAAGTAATAACCTAAGTCAGTATATTGCTTGAGAGTTTCTTCGATGGTTTTACCATTAGTTTCAATACCCATGATTTCTAAAATCTCCATCGCTTCTACAATGCTTGAGAATTTTCTTATCGAATCATCATGATCGAGCCAATACAATTTTTGCATACCGCCACTAATCATATTGTAAGTGTGTAATGTGACATGGAACCACCCATCGAAATCAGGGTGGTGAGCTTTTTGTTGAGCTTCAACCAATCTATTAATGTCTGCTATTGTCATTGGCATTACGCCACCTCCAACATAGATAATGGAACTCTGTACTTGCCATTGGGTAATTCGACAACTGCTTTAGTTCTGTTTATCTTAGTAACAGTGCCTAAAGTCTTTTTAGTCTTTTGAACCACAAAAACTTCCATGCCGACAGCGATTTTACTAAGAACTAAAGATTCTGCTCTATGGTTTATGAAAGAAATTAGATCGTCAAGCTCTGCCTTTGATGTAATTTCGTTTATTAGTGATTTAATGCTTGTCATTTTTGACTCCTTTTTTTTGTTTAAACTATCCACATACATATAATAACGATTTCTGTACATAAGTACAACTTTGTCTACATTTAATTGTATTTATTTTTATAAAGATTTGCGCAAGCCACTGTTTATAAGGGTTTCAGTTTTGAAATTTGTAAAAAAAAATAAAATATCAATGACTTACATTGCAAAAATGCGCAAATTTGACTATAGATTAATACAAAAGTATAATTACATTGTGGGAAAAGAAATAAAAAAAGGAGAATTATGAAAACAAATATAGCAATAGAGCTTAACGATGAGCAACGATTAAATCTTGCTCAGAAATATAACAACAACAGCTCCAAGAAACTTTTGACCAGAGCTGAACTCAACAAGATTGTGCAAGATTACATAGCAGTAATGTTGAAAGCACCTTCAGTTGAGAAACCTATTAAGCCAGTTGGTGATGATCCATTGCTAGATAAGAAATGGAATTGCTTAATCCAACTCAGGGAACACTTAGTAAAAGAAAACCAAGTAACGATTCTTGGTCATGATTGGAATAAAGCTGGAGCGTTATTAGTTCAAGAGCAAGATGGTAGCAAGTATGCTTATGGTCTTGCGTTTCGTAAATTATCAAAGAGGAGAGTGTGATGGAAAATTTAGTTGGGATTGATTTGGTAAAAAAAGCAATTGATAATGCAATTGCAATTGAAACACCAAAGTTAAAAGAAGGGCAGACATTGAAGGTTGATGTTAAATTTGTTGATGAAGGATTAAGGGTAGATTGTTATCCAGTAGATAAAAGCGAGGAATCATGAAACTAACACAAGAGATGATAGATATAGTTGATGAACTATGTGTGATGGAAACCAGTGTGGAAGTTAAAGTAGGATTAATTAAACTGGCAACACTGATGCAAGGTGAGCAAAACAAGATGGGGATTAGGAATGGCTGAAGAAAAAATTGAGTTAGATGTTGGAGCTAGAGATCTAGCACAAATTGTAAAAACATTTATGGATCGAGCTGACACAGTTGAGTCTTTGAATAGTTATTACACAATAAACAAAGAGGCAATTGGTTCAATTAAAGATCTTGATGTGAATGCTTATAATGATTTAATCGATGCTTTTAAGAAACACAAAGAAAAAATCCTAGCACTTCCATCTTCTTCGAGCTTGTCTGATTCTTGAATTAGGATTGTTTCTAGTTTTGGCAGAACTTCTTTTAAGCTGACCAAGAGATCTGGCGCAGTATGACTTTCTTCTCTTGGCAGCTTTACTGCCTTTCTTAACCTTACCAGTAACAGCAGTCTGTAGTTTCGAGCCGGGGTTCTTCTTACGATAGGCTTTTACACCTTTCTTGGTCATCCCAGCTCCAGACTTAGTAGGTCTGTAATTAGCACCTTTGCCTGTAGTGGTTTTTCTTATCGGCTTGGCTTTGCGCTTGGTAGCCATTACTTTTTCTGTGCAGTCTTCGCTGCTTTTCTAAAAGCTCCAGCAGTGGGGGCTCCTTTAGCTCCTTTCTTACGCATTTTTTTACCAGCTTTTTTCTTTTGGTTTATGTTGTAATACAAACCTTTCTTAGCAATTTTTCCAGACTTAGTTTTATGCGTCTTTTTTTTAGGTCCAGCCATTTTATTTCCTTTTAGTTACTTTCTTTTTTCCTTTCTTCTTTCCTCTAGCTAATGAAGCAGCTTTCAAACCAGCTTTAGTGTATGGAAATTTTTTCTTTCCTACTTTTGGCATTTTGTTCTCCAGTTAAATGTGTTTAAAATATAATATCACAAATTTCATTTGAAGATATCTATGCTTTCTACTAGACCGCCACCAGAAAATGGTATCTTTGTTCCAGCTGGTATTGTTTCACCTACCTCTGTCGCTCTCCCCACACCTTTTGTATTTGGCATTGTAAGTTTCATGCCTTTTTCGCCAACCTCATAAATGTTTTCCATGGGTTTACCTAGGGTAGCTTTTTTAGCTAAAACAAAATTTCCAACCTGTATGACTTCTTCAGCATCTAATACAGGGTTCATTGTTCCTCTTTCATAGAAAGTTAAACTTTTCTTGGGGTTAAATCCAACTTGTGTCCACTCAGGATCATCAATAAGTTTTTTTGCTAACTCTGCTAATTCTTTTGGATCATGATCTACCCACTCACCTTTCATGGTTGACATCGGAAATTTTTGAGCATCGCCAGCTTGAACTTGGAAGGTTCTCCCAACATCCATGTTTTCGAATGTGACATTTTTTATATAACCTGTACTGCCATAGCCAATCACTGGTGCTGCTTTTCTTGCTTTTTCTGTTGCTTCTTTGTGTGCAGTTACAACCCAAGTATTGGTATTTGTGTAAGCTGGTATATCCAATCTTAATTCAATTACATCGCCAGATTTTAAAGTATCGTTTACACCTATAACCCCTTTGTTGCTTTTTGCTCCAACTGCCATGGCTATTTCTTTAGGGGTAGGTAAAGTGTTAATTATTTCTTGAAATTGTGATACT